>ERZ808048.268-NODE-268-length-11064-cov-4.219714_pt1 | contig 11064 bp, 6 predicted proteins | sample MGYA00380197_ERZ808048 | MGnify/ENA primary metagenome ERZ808048 (study PRJEB31490, sample SAMN06133377) | cow dung metagenome | isolation source: M1 | host: cow | place: China: Chengdu | collected 2015-05 ... | reverse complement strand
TGCCTTCGCTGTTGACCACAGTGATTTCCGCCACGCCATGTTCCCGCGCCAATCGGAGAAGCTCCGCCATCGACGGCCGCTCCGAAATCTTTCCGGCAATCTCTTTGGTGAGGTTCATAAGATTCCGGTTGGAAACATCACGGATGTCTTTACGCACATCTTCCATACTGGCGACGAGCGTATAGTCCACCGTGGCATAGGCGATCCGGGTTTGAAATGCGTGGGTAAAAATGGTGGTAGCCGCAAAGGCCAGCACCACGCAGACCAGAAGCCACCGCTGAAAGGTATGCGCAATCTTTTGATGCACCAGTACTTCCGTGTCGACTTAAATCTGGTGTGGCAGACCTGTATAAATGACATCCCGACAATTCATGCATACCTAAATGCATTGAAAAAATAATCCAGTTATCTGTTTTTAAAAAATAAAAAAAAAAAATTATGCAGTCTTAATCTCTGCTGCCTTCTCTAAACCGAGCTCGGCAATAGAAACCTTCTGCATCTCGCCTTTCTGAATCTTACCCGTCACAGTCATCGGGAAAGTATCACAGAAACGGTAGTACCGCGGAATCTTCATACGGGCAATCTTACCGTCACAGAAAGAACGAATCTCCTCCTCAGTAAGAGTCGAACCCTCCTCAACCTTAACCCAGGCACAAAGCTCCTCACCATACTTCACATCCGGAACACCGATAACATAAACATCCGAAATCTTCGGATGCTGGTGCAGGAACTCCTCAATCTCTCTCGGATACAGATTCTCTCCGCCGCGAATGACCATCTCCTTTAAGCGGCCGACCATTCTGACGTATCCATCCTTATCCATAGTACCAAGATCACCCGAGTGCAGCCAGTGATTCTCATCAATGACCAAACGGGTAGCCTGCGGATTATTATAGTAACCCTTCATAGTCATATAACCGCGGGCACAAATCTCACCGGTCTCACCATATGGAACAATACGACCTGTCTTCGGATCGATAATCTTAATCTCAGTATGCGGGAAAGCACGGCCGACAGTCGACACACGAAGCTCTAAGGAATCGGAAGTAGTAGACATCGTAACACCCGGTGCAGTCTCAGTCTGACCGTAAACAATAACGATATCTCTCATATACATCTTCTCGGAAACCTCACGCATCTTCTCAATCGGACACGGAGAACCAGCCATAATTCCGGTTCTTAAAGAAGACAGATCATACTTATCGAAGTTTGGATGCTCAAGCTCAGCAATGAACATCGTCGGAACCCCGTGCACAGCAGTACACTTCTCAGCCTCGATTGCATAGAGAACTGCCTCTGCATCGAAAGCCGGACACGGAATAACCATAGTAGTACCGTGAGTCACACAAGCCATATTCGATAAAACCATACCGAAGCAGTGGTAGAACGGAACCGGAATACAGAGCTTATCATTCTCCGTAAAGGCCATACCGTCACCAATGATTAAACCATTGTTTAACACAGAGTGGTGAGACAGAGTAACTCCCTTCGGATAACCAGTAGTACCGGAAGTGTACTGGATGTTTAATGCATCATCAAACTCCACAGAATCCTCACGGTCGGCAAGCTCCGAATCGGAAATCATACGACCCATCTCAATCATCTCACTCCAGCGGTACATACCGTTGTAGATGATCTCACCCATGAAAACAACGTTTCTTAAGTACGGGAACTTCTCGGAACGAATGCTTCCGGGTCTGCACTCGAATGCCTCCGGGCAAGCCTCATAGAACATACCGACATAATCGGAAGTCTTAAACTTACCCTGAAGAATCAAAGTATCAACTTCGGACTGCTTTAGTGCATACTCAAGCTCGAACGTACGGTAGGCCGGATTAATGTTTACCATTACGGCACCGATTTTGGCCGTTGCAAACTGTACAAGTATCCATTCAGCATAGTTCAAAGCCCAGATAGCAACACGCATACCGCGTTCGACACCAAGCATCATCAAACCTTTTGCAAGGTTGTTGACCTCGTTTAAGAACTCCTTCCAGGTATAACGAAGGACAGGAGTCGAAAGCGATGCCGGAGCAATCGTATACGGCTCACGGTAACTGTTCGGCTCATCAGACACCAGAGCCTCATGTGCACTGGTATAGATGGAAGCATTCAGAACAGCTTTTCCGTACGGGTTCTGCTGAAAGGCTACTAGTGCATCGTTGTCCGGGAATTTAGCCGCGATGCTGTTCAAGAGTTGTCCTACGGTACAGCCGAGTAATGGTTTATCGGATGTACCACATGAGTAGCTTTCAGACATGTGGCATAAATATTGGATTTGATACAATAAATACAAGTAGGTTCATCTGCGGAAATAGCAAAAAACAGTAAAAGAAAATTACAGAAAAAGAACCTGAAAACAGAAACAAGATGAATATGAGGTGGGGGGATTCCCCCATTACTGTATCACCTTATTTTACTTCGCAGAGTGCACAAATCTCGGACTTGTAGCAGAAGTAGTAGACGATTGCCATGAAGATGACTGCACCAACAATGTTTCCGAGGGTTGCCCAGATAATGTTGTTAGTCCACATGCCAACCCAGTCAAGGCCTGCAATTGCATCTCCGCCGGTAATCATGTTAGTGATAATACCTGCCGGGATGAAGTACATGTTTGCAACACAGTGTTCGAAACCGCTTGCAACGAAGGCCATAATCGGGAACCAGATTGCAATAATCTTGGAGATTACTTCATCTGCTGCGAGTGCAAGGAAGATTGCAAGACAGACAAGCCAGTTACAAAGGATACCCTTGAAGAAGCAGGAAAGAATTCCCATTGCTCCGACATAGGAGACTTTTGCGGTTGCAATCTGGATTGCACGGGTTCCGAATGCAGTAATAACTGCTGCTCCTGCTGCATCGAAGGAGACATACGGACCAAAGGAGACAAGGAATGCCATAAAGAGAGAACCAATAAGGTTTCCAATGTATACAACAATCCAGAGATAAATAAGCTTACCAACACCAATCTGTCCCTGAAGCATTGACATCGGGGCAAACATTGCATCGCCGGTAAAAAGCTCTGCACCGGTTAAGACAACGAGAACTAAACCGATAGGGAAAAGGGCACCGGTTACGAACTGTCCGATACCTGCACCAAATACTGCTGCAACACCGGTGGAACCAACAGTTGCAAGGGCTGCACCCATTGCAATGTATGCACCTGCGAGGAATGCACGGACAAGCATGTTAAACGGTGCAAGACCGCACTTGCCTTTTCCGGCATTTCCGATTTTAACGCAAACCTGCGCTGGACTAAATGTGACCATAAATAACACCTCACAACCCGAACCAGGGTTTATACCCCAATCCAAGATGCGTTACGAATTACTACGTTCAGAATGTATTTAAACTATGCGGTATGCAGGATGGTTATTTATCAATCCCTCTGAGAGAGGAATTTATAATGATTTTTCATAATAAATCTGAAAAATCAAATGGAATAATTCAGAGATAAAATACAGTTACCAACTGGTATCTTTTGCAAAAAAAGAATAAATGGTTATTTTCTGCGCAGTTTTACAGAGTTTTCATGCGCGAAAAGTCCCTCGGCATGTGCAAGGGTCTCAATTGTATCGCCAATGATGTCAAGCCCTGCTTTGGAGACCATCTGAACCTGTGATCTTTTCATGAAGTGTCCGACATCAAGTGCAGAGTAGCTTTTTGCGTATCCTGCGGTCGGGAGGACATGGTTTGTTCCTGATGCATAGTCTCCGCAGGCAACAGGGGTGTAGGGACCTACAAAGATTGAGCCTGCGTTGTGGATGCGGGAAAGGGAGGTCAGCGGGTCTGCTGTCATGATGCAGAGGTGTTCCGGTGCGATGTCATCGATTACAGCGAGTGCTTCCTCTAATGTTTCGGTTACGATGTATCCTGAGTGGGAGAGGGACTTTTCCATAATCTCTGCACGCGGGGCGTCAGCACTCTGTGCATCAATTTCGCGTCCGACAGCTTCTGCGAGTTCTGCGCTGTCAGTTACGAGCACACATGCGGAGTTCGGGTCATGTTCTGCCTGTGCGAGAACTTCTGCTGCAACAAATGCCGGGTTTGCCTGAGCGTCTGCGACAATTCCAACTTCGCTTGGTCCTGCCGGGAAGTCAATTTCTGCGTACTCGCGAAGCATCATTTTTGCCTGGGTGACGAATACGTTTCCAGGGCCTACAATTTTTTGAACCGGCCGGATGGTTTCAGTTCCAAGAGCCATGGCTGCAACTGCCTGTGCTCCTCCAATCTGGTATGCTTCTGTAACTCCTGCGATATCGAGTGCGACTAATGTCAGCGGGTTTGCCGGGGGCGGGGTGCAGAGTACGATTTCTTTGACTCCTGCAACGCGGGCTGCAACGGTTGTCATCAGAACGGTGGAGGGATATGCGGCACGGCCTCCCGGGATATATGCACCTATTCTGTCAAGCGGGGTTGTTTTGACACCAAGAGTGATTCCAGGCTCCATCTCTTCAAGCCAGAGGGTTTTTGGTTTCTGGAGTTCATGGAAGGCGGTGATTCTTGCTTCGGCTTCGATTAATGCCTGGACAAGTTCGGGGTCGACCATGTCATATGCAGCATCAATCTGTTCCTGTGTTATTTTGAGGGTTTCGAGTTTCTGCTTATCGAATTTTTCGGTGAGGGCGAAAAGTGCGGCATCTCCGTTTGTTCTGACATCTTCGATGATGCCTGATACGATGTCTTTTACATCGTTTAAGGAACCGCGGCGCTGTGCTTTCCACTCATCAGCTACTACCGGCTGCCAAATCATGGTAACAGTATTGGCTTTTCAAGAATTTAGATATACGGTTTGGTTAGAATTGCAGAGTATTTCAGAGCAGTAAAATTCAGAAAAAGGAGTGCATCGACCGGGACTCGAACCCGAGTTTAGGCGTTGGCAACGCCTAGTGATAACCACTACACTATCGATGCAATGAGTTGCACTAATTACAATGATGTATAAGTATTAAAGGAATTCGGTTTAAATCGAACATAAATGCGATGCAGAAACGGATTTCCAAAAAACACAGCAAACAAACAAAATCGCGCACAAAAACGCCGAGAGGGAGATTTGAACTCCCGAGGTGTTACCACCAGAGGCTTTCGAGGCCACCGCCCTTCCGGACTAGACTATCTCGGCAAACTGCTCTATCTTATTGAACGTCTTTTATAAAAAAGATATGGGGTTGAGTATTTACATCTGGCCTGCGCCCTTGGAAACCATCATATCATCAATGCGGATTAAGATGATTGCGGTTTCAGAAGAGCTCTGGATTGCCTGACGCTTAACTCTCTTCGGCTCAACAACACCGGCTTCCTTCATGTCAACAACCTTACCGGTGAAGACATCAAGACCTGCATATTTGTTACCGGTTGCGTGTGCCTGACGGAGATCAATAACTTTGTCGACAGTGTCGAATCCGGAGTTTTCTGCTAAAGTCTTCGGGATAATCTCGAATGCCTTTGCATAGCCCTCGATTGCAAGCTGGACACGGCCGCCGACGGTCTGTGCGTACTCACGGAGTCTGAGTGCAAGTTCAGTCTCGACAGATGCTCCGCCGATGGTGTAGGAACCATCTTCGATGACATCCTGAACGACACGCTTTGCATCTTCAACTGCACGCTCGAGTTCATCGACTAAGTGCTGTGCAGAGCCGCGGAGGAGAATAGTGACTGCCTTCGGGTCCTTGCATTCGGAAATGAAGGTCATCTCGAGTTCTTCGTCCATCTCGAGCTTGCCTGCAGTTCCAATAACATCCTCGGATAAGTCCTCCGGCTTGTTGATCATCTGTCCGCCGGTTGCCTTTGCTGCGTACTTGCAGTCCTTCTCTGCAACGAACTCGAGTGCGTAGATACCCTGTGCTGCGAGGTAGTACTGTACAGGGTCTGCAATTCCCTTGGTACAGAGAACAAGGTTGACACCTGCTTCTGCGAATGCGTCTGCCATTCCCTTAAGTCTTGCACGCTCTGCCTCGGAGAATGCGGAGAGCATATCTGCAGACTGAATCTTAATCTTGGACTTTGCCTGAGTCTTGGTGATCTCTAACGGTCCGGAGAGGAATGCTGCACGGACGCCGTCGATCTTCTTCGGCATGAGGGAGTCTGGTCTTACTTTGTCGATTAAGACACCCTTGACAAGCTCTGCAGTCATGCTGTCTGCACGCTTGGTCTTGACTAAGATATCATCCTCGTTGATCTCCATCTTGCCGTCCTTCTCGACTGCAACGGTGGAAACTGCGTCAACGATGACTTCGCATGCCTGGTCCATGATGTTTTCGATGGACTTTCCGGTCATTGCGGTCTTTGCAATCTGGAGAAGCATCGGCTTGTCCTGCGGGGTGACATCGATTGCAAGGGAGTCGAGGATTTCGAGTGCCTTGTTCATTCCAAGGTTGTATCCCTTTGCGATGATGGATGGGTGAACTCCTGTATCGATGAGTTTCTCTGCCTGTTCCATTAAGGAACCAATCATAACGACAGCGGTAGTGGTTCCGTCTCCGCACTCGTCATCCTGAGTCTCTGCGACTTCAACAACGAGTTTTGCTCCCGGGTGTTCGACTGCAAGTTCATGGAGGATGGTTGCTCCGTCGTTGGTAATGACGATGTCGTCACTTCCCTTTGCGACAAGCATCTTGTCCATACCGCGCGGACCAAGAGTGGTTCTGACGGTTGCTCCAAGGACTTTTGCTGCCATGATATTGGAACGGAGTGCTTCCTGTCCCGGGGTGCGCTCGACGTTATCTTTGAAGATAACGACCGGCTGGTTCGGATTGTATGCCATAACTAGTTATTCTCCTATACTCGTGATTAAATGGTGGATTGGACGTCTATATAAATCTGTTGTATTGGTGTGTCCAATTAGTCGATACGTTTAACGCTAAAGAGCGGGTAGACTGGAACTCCCTCAATTTCTCTTACACCGCGCTTATCAAAGAGGACGCAGATACCTACCGGGTGTGCTTTGTGGCGGCGGAGGTAGGTGACGATTTCTGCTAATGTGTTACCGGTTGTGATGCAGTCATCAACAATAAGACAGCGTTTTCCGGTGACCTTGCTGAAGTTTCCGGAGATGCTTCCGCAGTTGGTGTCGGCGTTGTGTTTGGACGGGTGGTAGATTGCGAGGTTTAATCCGTGCTCGGCGGCCATTAAGGTTCCAAGCGGAATTCCTGCGGCGTCAACTCCAACAATTGCATCAACTTCCTCGTCTTCTTCACAGTTGTTTTCGAAGTTGACCATGAGCATGGATGCAATACCGTTTAAGAGGTTTGCATCAGAACTGACAACGGTCCAGTCAATGTGCACATCCTTTGGTGCAGAAGCAGTATTCTTGCCCTGAGTTAACATCCAGGTGATAGTATCAGTGGATAAGCTGAGTTCGTCAGCAATCTGACCTGTCGGATGTCCTTCAGCATGGAGCATCCTTGCTTTTTCCATGAGTTCTTCTAATGAAGACATGTGTATTATGTTGGTTTTTGAAGTGTATATAGTACACGAAACAGTTCACAGAAGATAAGCAAACATTACAAAAAGAATTAGGCATCAGAACATCTGCGACACGCCCATAACCCCGCGACGCCTATTGGGCATGCGCCTAAAGGCTTAGCCCAAATACAACGAAACTGTTTACAAAAAGAATTAGGCATCAGAACCCTGCGTCATCACTGACGAATCTCAGCGGGGGTAACTATCATCATTTGCCCATTAGAATTGGGCGGGGAAACTGTATAAATTCTTGGTGTGGAAAGTTCATTCGCAGACACACATCACGTGATAATAATAAGGGATTAGAGACAAATATAACCCCACATGTCTCTTGAGGAGCTTCCAAAGAATTATGACTTTGCAGCTGTCGAGAAACGCTGGCTTGATCAGTGGGACGACAGTGACTTCTATTTCGAGAAAGACTCGAAAAAACCGCAATATGTAATCGACACCCCTCCACCGTATCCGACCGGAAAACTTCACATCGGACACGCGTTAAACTGGGTCTATATGGATATCATCGCCCGCTACAAACGCATGACCGGATACAACGTCATGTTTCCGCAGGGCTGGGACTGTCACGGTCTCCCGACTGAAGTTAAAGTCGAAGAGATTCACAACATCACCAAAAACGATGTAAGCCGTGAAGAGTTTAGAAGAATGTGCCGTGAGCTGACTGTTGAAAACATCGAAAAGATGAGACAGTCCTTACGTACCATGGGATTCTCCGTTGACTGGAGTAACGAATACATCACCATGGAGCCGTACTACTACGGAAAGACTCAGCTCTCCTTCCTGCGTATGCTCAAAGCAGGATACATCTACCAGGATGAACACCCGGTAAACTTCTGTACCCGCTGTGAAACAGCAATCGCATTCGCAGAAGTATCCTACTACGACGGAGAAACCTTCCTCAACTTCTTCGACTTCGACGGACTTGAAATCGCAACAACCAGACCTGAGCTCCTCGCAGCCTGTGTTGCTGTTGCAGTCCACCCGGACGATGACCGCTACAAATCTATCGTCGGAAACACCTTAAAGGTCCCAATCTTCGGCCACGAAGTCACAATCATCGCAGATGATGCAGTCGACATGGAATTCGGTTCCGGTGCTGTAATGATTTGTACTTTCGGTGACAAGACTGATGTGTTCTGGTGGAAGAAACACCACTTACCGCTTAGAAAAGCATTAACCCCGAAGGGAACCTTAACCGCACTCTGCGGCAAATACGAAGGAATGACCGCAAAGGAAGGACGTGCGGCAATCCTCGAAGATATGCGTGCTCTTGGAATCTTAAAGGACCAGAAGAAGATTCAGCAGAGAGTTGGAGGATGCTGGAGATGCAAGACTCCGATTGAAATCCTCTCCGAACGCCAGTGGTTCGTCAAAGTCAAGGGAGATGAAATCGTCAAAGCAGCACGTGATATCAAATGGTACCCTGAACACATGCTTCAGCGTCTTGAGAACTGGGCAGAACAGATGGAATGGGACTGGTGTATCTCCCGTCAGCGTCTCTTCGCAACCCCGATTCCGGTCTGGTTCTGTGACCAGTGCGGCGAGATGATTCTCCCAGACGAAGCAGACCTTCCAATCGACCCGACAATCGACAAGCCAAAGCATGCATGTCCGAAGTGTGGAAGCACTTCCTTTACCGGCGAGACTGATGTTCTCGATACCTGGATGGACTCCTCTATCACTGACCTCCACGTTACCGGATGGGACGGAAGCGGAATGCCGCCGTACTTCCCGGCACAGATTCGCCCGCAGGGTCACGATATCATCAGAACCTGGGCATTCTACACCATCCTCAGAAGCATGGCACTCCTCGGTGAGAAACCATGGGATGGTATCTTAATCAACGGTATGGTCTTAGGTGAGGACGGATTCAAGATGTCCAAGTCCCGCGATAACGTTATTGGTCCGGAAGATGTTATGGGACCGTATGGTGTTGACGCACTCAGACAGTGGGCAGCAGCAGGCTCCTCCACCGGTCAGGACATTCTCTTCAACTGGAACGATGTTGTTGCAGCATCCCGTTTCCAGACCAAGATGTGGAACATCGTCAGATTCTCTCTCTCCCAGATTCAGAAGGAATCCCCGGTCGCAAAGACTGACGCACCATCCACTCTCATCGACCGCTGGATGCTTGCAAACCTCTCCAAGACCGTAGCTGACGTCACCGATGCAATGGAATCCTACCTCTTCGACAAGGGATTAAAGATTGTCCGTGACTTCGCATGGAACATCATGGCAGACGAGTACCTTGAGTTCGTCAAGGGCAGACTCTACAGCGAAGAGCCGGAAAGAGCAGGTGCAGTCTACACTCTTGAGACCACTCTTGATGCAATCTGTACCATGCTTTCCCCGTACATTCCATTCTTCGCACAGGAATGTTACCACCACTTATCCGGCGGAAAGAGAATCATTGACCACCCGTGGACCACCTTCTCATTCGACGATGAAGCAGCACTCCGCGATGGTGACTTAGTTGTAAAGATGGCAGGTGTTCTTCGTAAGTACAAACACGATGCAGGCCTTGCATTAAACGCACCTCTTGGAATCGTTACCATCTACACTCCAAACCATGACATCGATGACTCCGGTGACCTTGGAAGAACCATGAACGCTGAGGTTGTCTGGAAAGCAGAAGAGCCGGCTCTCGAGAAGAAGGTTGGAGATGTTGTCTTCAACAAGAGTGTTGTCGGAAAGACCCTCCGTGCAAAGGCAGGAGCTTTCATGAAGGCAGTTCAGGCATTATCTGACGAGGACAAGATTAACCCGCCGGCAGTTGTTGTCGCAGACGGAGAAGAGATTGCTGTACCGGAAGACGCATGGAAGGTTACCTACACCTACACTGTTTCCGGTCAGGAAGTTGATGTCATCCAGGCTGATGATGTCATGATTACCGTACAGAGAGCCTGAGTTTCCGTTAAGGCTCCTCACCTTTTTTTTCCAATAAAACCCTTATTATCTAACACCTCTCTATAACGTATGAGGTTGTTATATGCAGAAAAAACTCGCTCAGATGCTGCACATGGAGCGTGAACCCGTTGGTATCTATTTTGCCAATACCACTGCTGTCTGTGATATGGATGCCAACCCGGAAACACGTAATTGCGTAATTCCGCTGCTGATGAAGGTTTCCGAGGGTCAGATCATTTCCATGGATGAAAAAAGCTGTAATTGTGCCGGTGGTGCTACCGGATGCTGCTTTGGAGATGGTTTTACCCGCTTGAATCCGAGCATTGCAAAGTTACTCTCTCAGGGGTATGGCGAAAATGCGCCGCCGCAGATGCCTGCATTCATGAAGGAAGGAGAGCGTTTCTTCTGCACAGAAGAAGTGGCAGAACAGTTTAGAAGTGCCCTGCCGTATTCCGAAAAAGCCTATCCGCGTATTGTATTTGCACCGATGAGCCGCTGGGAAGAGATTGGAACTCCGGATCTGGTGTATATCTTTGTCAACCCTGATCAGTTAGGCGCACTGGTCAGTATGCTTTGTTCCCATAACGGCAGAGTACACAATACCATCGCTCCATACGGTTCTGCCTGTCAGTCGATTATGTATGGCGCAGAACAGATGGATCAGGAAAATCCGAAGGC
>ERZ808048.267-NODE-267-length-11082-cov-4.780282_pt1 | contig 11082 bp, 20 predicted proteins | sample MGYA00380197_ERZ808048 | MGnify/ENA primary metagenome ERZ808048 (study PRJEB31490, sample SAMN06133377) | cow dung metagenome | isolation source: M1 | host: cow | place: China: Chengdu | collected 2015-05 ... | reverse complement strand
AATTCCTCGTTTTCGCGTTCAACAATTTTAAGTTCATCAAACCACGCATCCATTACAAAACTCCAATGTGTTTTTTATTTTCTGCAATACTGCTCCAACTTGTGCAAGTTCTTTGATTGCGTTTTCTGTTGCTTTGTACATATCTTCTACACAAAGATATTTATGACCTTGATTGTTTCTTTTTACCCATAACCAAAAAACATCAAAACTGTTTAATAATTGCGTGATTTCGGGTTTTACTTCTTCCACTTCTTCAAGTAAAATCGCATACCCCTCGTGCAAACTGTTATACTTTACGCCATGATTCACAACCGCATTAAGATATTCTGCATTGATTATTTCTTGTGTTAGATTTTCTGTTTTGGGACTAAAGCTCATTTTGTCCCTCGTTTTCTTGTACAAGAATTTCGGTCTAACATTTCGTCAAATGTACAAATGCCAGATTTCCCTCTTAACTCTTTTTTCTTTTGATAAAAGATTTTTAACCCCAAAACTTTTGCAATATGATATTCAAGCCTTGCGCCTTTGCTTCTCCACCACCCACGCAACATATAAATTGAATCACAATACTTTGTTAAAAACATAATGTCTTTAACCATGTAATTTTTGTAAGTAGGATTTTCAGTTTCTTTTTGTACAAGGTTGTCAATGTCTAAAGGATTTATGATGCCCTTTTCTTCATAACCTAAACTAATTAAAAAGTTTTCTGCAGATTTAAAATCTGACTGCCATTTTTTATTTCCTGTTATTCTTCCAGAAATATAAATCATTACAAAACCTCCCATAAAAAAATACTTGCTTTGCGTTTCGCTCGTCTAAGCGGTGTTAAGTCTTAGTCTTAAAGAGTCGCCCCATGCAAGTCGGCTACTGTAATGCTGAACAAATATTACTTCAAAGAAAATTTGAAAAAGCAATTCTAAGAAGCTTAAAAATTAGCCAAAATTTACAAAAAAATGAAAATTTAAAAAATGCACAATTTAAGGGGTATTTTTAAGTTTTTGACAAGTTATTCAGTTTTTGAAAAAAAAAGCCATTTCACCGGTGAAAAATCGGCAAAATGACTAAAATTATTTAAAGTCTAGGTTATTAAATAGCCTGTAAATCTTTTGTTTTTTAATTTTAAATTTTTGTTGGTATAAAAATAAAAAAAACAGCCCCGGAAGTTCGGGGCTTGGTTGGTCTAGATACCTCTGAATGTTTCTTTGAAACATCCTTCTGTTTGGCAGTGTATACTATAACTATTTCCAACAGTGTCTTTGATAATAGGAGTGCCACAATAAGGACATTTTTTATCCGTAGAATTAGATTTTATATAATCATCATAAACTAAATCAACAAGTTCATAATCTTTTTCAGTCATAGCTCTTGCCATATAAAATCTCCTTCATAAAATCATTTTTCTCTATAATTATACCAGCTTCTTTTGCTCTGTCAAGTGCATCTAATATCAATCTGTATCTGTCTTCTTGTGTTAAATTAGGAGCATTTTTTGCTGCTTGATAACTTGCCCTAAATTCATCGTTCCATGTTCCTTGAGGAATTTTAGTTCCTTTATTGACTTTATGACCATAATATTCATGTGCAAGTACAGCTCTTACACTTAAATTGTCTCTATTGTGTGTGGATTTATCATTTGATGGGAAAATATCTGAACCAATAAATATTTTATTTCTTTCATCAGAATACCCTGTAGCATGATTTTCTTTAAACACAAGATATTTTTTGTCAATACCAATCGCTTCAGCTTCCTTTATTACAAATTGTTTTTCTTCTTCAGTCAAGGGAATAAAAATACTTCTTCTCATTCCATTAGCCATTTGACGATTTGTAATAATTTTTCTTACCTTCTCAATCTCGCTTTGTATTCCATAAGCGACAGCACGCCTTTTCATACTTGGTAATTCATCCCACCAAGTATCGCTATCTATCGGATAAGTTCCAAAACCTTTTGCTCTGTGTTTTTCAATTCCATCAGGAATATTTGTAATAGGCTCTTCTTCTAGTTCTGCTGGATCGTAAATTGCTCTTACTGTAGTTCTGCAAGAAAAGTGTAGTGGTGGCCAGTATAGTTCCCAAAACTCATCCCCATAAGGTCGCCTTACTGGTGGCTGTGTTAAACTCCTACAAAGTTCTGTTTGTCGGCTGTCGCCAATTCCCACAAGTTCCAAAGCTAAAGGTTTTACATTTTCAAATCCGATTGCGCGCCCTGTATTGTATGCAGTTTGTACATTTGTTCTGTAAACATTTTCCCAATACCAACCGCCACCTTTACCAGCAAGTCCAAGTTCTCCTAATAATTCTGTGTCAGTTTTTTTAAGAAACTCTGATAAAGTGCCACCTTCAGCAATACTTTTTTCTAAAAAACTTTTTGCTTTTTTAAGTAAATCTCCATCTGTAAGACGCGCAACAGTAAAAGCTCTAAACCTTGCCTTGTCAGAAAGCTTGTAATATTCTTCTGCACTCACTGGCAATCTTTTTTGCATGTATTCAAGAGCTTCTTCAAAAGGTAATTCTTCAATATCCTCAATATCAATTGAATCATCAAACTTCACAGAGTTTTGTTTTTTCTGTAATGAGTGGTCTATTCCAAGTAAAAGCGATTTTATAAAAAGACTTGCAGTTGCATTTACAGCTTTAATATCTGCAGGTAAAACTTTTAGAGTGGATAAAATTCCGGGGCTTTTTTCTTCCAAAAGCAAAGCCCCTCTAATTCTTTTAACAACACTGTTTGCTACAACAGAATGAGACAATTTAGAAAGCCTGTCTAACTTTCTTGTTTTTTTTATTTCCTCTTGAAGTTTAGGACTTAGCCTTTCAATTATTTCATCTGAAAAAAAAAATCGTCGCTAAAGCCAAAACTTTCAGCTTGTTTTACAAAAACATCATCCTTATTCTTTGGCTTTGGAATTTTAATCTTGTCATAAAGCGCAGTTTTAGAAACTTCAATCCCTCTGTCGATTGCTTCTCTGATAATATCCCAGTTTGCAATATCTGTAGAGTCAATATCGTAACTTGGAATTTTTCTTCCAGGGAAGTTAAGCCTACAAAAAGCATTAACTAATTGCTGGTCTGTCTGTTGTAATAAATATGCATCTTTTACAACAATGCTAGAGAAAGTGCTAACATGAGTATCAGACTGCGCTCTTGTTCCATACTGAGTTTGGTTAGTTGCCAAACTTTGCCCTGTAATTGCATAAGCAATTTCAGCGTTACAAGTATCAACTAAAGTATTAAAATCTTTGATATTTGAATCAATTACTTTTAAGTCTTTAATGTTTCCTAAAGCTCCAGAACTTCCAGATTCCCACTCACGCAAAGCAAAAGTTAAAGCCTCTGCTCGTTTTTTAGATTCTTCTTCTCCTCGAGCTTCAAAGATAGCAAGAATTGTAGGCACACCAATTTTTTGAGCTGCAAAAATCCAAGCATCCATTCCAAGATTTTTGAACTTCCAAGGCCAATATGCTTTCCTTAAAACCGGAGTTCCCCAGCGGTCGCCGTTTCCGGTATCGTTTCTGTGAATTAAAAATTTATTTGGATTATCCAAAGGGATACTTTGAGCTGTAATAATAGGAGTCATATAAGACATTAAAGAACCACTTGCAGGAAATGAAAGGGCAGTTCTTGGAATTGGAACAAAAGCGGTAGGCACTAACAATCCGTTTTTTCGTTCCCAAAGAATTTCTGTGGCTGCAAGACCAAAACCAATAGCATTGAGCAAAATATTATTAAGATTAAAAAATGTGTTAAATGTTAAATTTTCTTTTACTGCTTCATCAACTTGTTTATCGCCACCTTCAGTAAAAGAACCTTCCAAAAGTTGAACCTTATCTTTTCTTAATTCAATTAAAGAACCCAATCTTGCATCATCAAGCATTCTTTCAAAAACTTCTTGACTTTCGCCTACATTATGAAGCCATTGGTCTGTATCATTCATGTATGAAGTTATGCTTCTAAATCCTGAAATATCTATAACTCTAGTTGTAATTTTATCCCTTGCCATTTATATTGCTCCTTAACTTTACTATATCAGAGCAAAAAAAATGAGTGGCAATTCTACCACTCACTAAATTTTATCTAAACCAACTGAAAGTCTGTTTTCTCGTTTTTTTTGGCACACTTTGAAAGATAGGCGGTGCTGATGCAACGCATTCATGTACAGCATAACAAGCCAAAACCGCAGACAAAGCGCCGTCTCCGTGCCGTTTGGTTCCGTCTCTATCTTTTAACCGAATATCAGGAATATATGGATTTCCGTTTTTTAACACAACTATTCCAAAGTCGGCAAGAATAGTTTCATCCTTCGGCAATGTAAAATCTTCAGTTTCAATTAAAGCTCTTAATTTTGAAAACCAAGTAGCATACCAGCTTGCAGTTTCCATAATTGGCTCTACAGCACCTGGAAACTCTAAGGATAAAGTTTCTGCAATCTGTTGTCCGTTTCCTCTAGCATCTATTGCCATACCACCAAGAACACCGCTTTCATGTGCAGTTTGTAAAATCATTCTACCTGTGTTTTCTTGCTCCTCAAAAGGGCAGTTTTTAACTTCTAAAATTGCTCTAACTTCGCATACTGTTCCAAGATGTTCAAGTATCCAGTAAACAGTTAAGTCGCCACTTCTGGCAAAGTCTTCACCAATAAAAACTTTTCCTTTGCAACCTCTAATAATTGGAGCAAGTTCTGTGTAAAATAATTTTTCAACATATCTTTTTTTGTGTTCTGCGCTCTTGTGCAAAAATCCATTTGGAAAACTCCAACGGATAATTTTGTTTGTATCTCTACAACAAGCATCTAACATTCCACGATTAAAATATTTGCCAGTGCCACTTGCTGGAATTACATCCAATTCTTCTTGAGCATTATCCTTGTAAATATTTCTGATTTTACCGACCCATTCTGTTTCGGCTTCTTTTGACCATTCCCAGCCATTGACAAGACAAATTCTTTTATAAAGTCCTGCATCAACTGCCTCATTAAAAGTAGTTCTGTGCAAAGACCAAGTATTATCTCTACCTTCACGGACTGATTTTACTAATTGATTAAACGGATTATCTTCGCCATTGTGAGTAGAAATAACAACTAATTGCCCGCCCCAAATTAAAAGCGCTTGAGCTGCCTTTAGCACTTCTTCAAAGTTTTTACAGAATGCACCCTCATCAAGAACTACTCGTCCTTTTTTAGAACGCAAAGCGTATGCTTCAGAAGGCAAGCCAACAATTTCTGCTCCTGAAGCAAATTTAATTCTGTAAATTAAAATATCCTTGTTTTCATCATCCAGAATATAATCTTCCATGATTTCTGAACAGGCAGACTGTAAAGCCATTGCCCAAAATGCACAATCTAAAATAAACTGTTTAGTCATATCTTTGTTGTACGAAAGATAATATGTATTTTGCCAGCCATTTTGTTGACTGGCGTATAAAACAGAATCAAGAGCCTCTGTATAGGATAATCCTATTCGTCGACTCTTTTCTGATATTTTCTGTGGACTTTTATCTTCTAGCCATTTTTTTTGATAATCAAGTAAGATTTCTAATTTATCATTCATCAGATACACCCTTTAAGCCTAAAATTTTGGCCTTAATAAGTTCCATGTTTGCATCAGAGATACCAGCTTTTTTACCTTCAGTTTCAATAACTTCAGCAGCAGCAAAAAGACCTTTTTTATAACCTCTTTCATATTCAAGTTTTACCCTAGCAATCTGAACTTGGCTTAAAGTGTTTTTGTGAATTGCAGCAATCAAGTCATTTAGCTTCATCTCATCAAGGTCTTCTACATCCACATCTTTTACAGCAGATAAAAGTTTAACTTGTAAAAGCTGAGAAGTTGTTTCTGCTAAGTCAAGCCCAGATTCACTCTTTAATTCTTTAACCATGTTAGTAGCTTCCATTGCAGCTTCTTTGTATGCTTTCATTTGCCCAGCATAATCAACTAAAGCTCTACCAACACCAGACTTAGAAACATCGTATCCCTCAGCTTTGAGAGTTTCTGCAATTTCTCTTTGAGAAAGATTTTGTTTGTAGAACATTTCTACTATGCGGTCAACCAATCCTTGTAGTTCAACTTTGTTTCTTCTAGGCATCAGACTTCTCCTGTTTTTTTTCTAGCCTTGCAAGACAATCTTTGATGAACGATAAAGAAGTTTCTATCTTTGCCATAAATCCAGCAGTCTCTTTTTGGATTCCGTGAATTTCTTTATCGTGCAACTCAATATCTCTGTCATGTTCTGCTACTTTCTGTTCAACATTTTGGAGGCGGCGAGAAGTATCGCCTTTGTCAATTCCAAGTTTTATGAAAACAGTAACAAAGCCAATAATTGTCATTATTGCTCCGATACCTGCTATAAATTCAATTTCCATTTGCCACCTCCAAAAATTATTTGATTATTGTAAAAATTGCAGAGCTAACAGCAACCACAAAACTAACCCCAGCCGTTACTTTCCAAAACTTCACTTCTTTTTGAAGCTTTATCGATAATTTCTGTAATTGCTGATATTCCTCTGTATATTTCTGTAATGTTTGAATCAGACTGTTCTTGCTCTGTTGTAATTCTATCAGTTGATAGTCTGATTTCTCCAATGCTAGTAATGCCTTGTTCAATTTCTGTTCTAGCTGTATTGACCTGTTCTTCAGCTCGATTGATTCCTTGCTGATAGTTTGACGCGACATCTGCAACATCTGTAATGATGCTCTCATCGAGGTTAAGTGTTGCTTCATCAATGACACTTCCTCTGCCGTGAACACAACCTCGGACGAATCCGCAGAAAAACACAATGACGAAACAAAAAACAATAATAAGAACACTAAAAATTGTTTTCTTAGAAATTTCAATCAAATTTTTCCTCCTTGATTAACTGTAACTATTCCTTATCAATGTTACTCTTAACCCCTAGTTGTTTATCCAGCCATATAGACCGATAAATTGGCGTAAACGCTACCACAATGGCAGTAGCCAAAGCAATAATTTCCCATGTTTGAAGTCCGAACTCTTGACCAGCAAACATTGGAAAAAAACCTCTAAGCAACATCAAAGCCACTAGAAGAACTACTGCTAGGATTATTGCCCATGAAGATACTTTCTTCATCTTTCTTTTTCCCCTCCTTATCAATATATTTAGCCACAAGATGCCCGTATTTAACGGCTCTCCCTTGTGGTTTTACCAAATTAAAAAAATCAGCACGAGCAAGTGGAATGTCATTCCCTTTAATTGTTGCGTACTCATCCCGATAATCACCCCACGGATCATCAATAATCAATCCTGAATCTTCATAACCAACCACAGCAACAACATGGTTAATTTCTCTGCCATTGTCTTTGAACTTTCCAGAAACAACAGCGCTTCCGCCTTTTTCAATGTTGCTGATAATCTGATCAAGAGTTAGACTTGATAAAAAAATGACACCCTTTTGTTTATAGCCTTGTTGATTTAACCATCTGTTAGCACCAAGAGCTAAACATTCGTGCCATTCATTTGGTGGATATATCCCTGCTGGATCTAGTTGTTTCCATTTGCCTTCCACAACTTTATCAGTCATAATGAATCGCAAAAGTTCATCTTCTGGCTGTTTGCCATTACTAGCCATTTTATCAACTGGCCAACCTGCTGCAGAAAGTGCCAGTACGATTGATGTAACATTGCAACTAGATGTAGGTCTAATCTTATTGTTTCTTTGAGTGTAATAAGATTTTCCTTTGGAATTATTTTTGTACATTTACAAACCTCCATAAAAATCATACAAAAAACAAAAAGCCAAAAAGCAATTATAAAAACGCTCTTTGGCTTAATAATTTACATTGAAAAAGATTCAATCCTTTTCTTAACATGCTCGGCTTTGTCTTTTTGTTCACTCATAAGCATTTCAACCAATGCTGCTTGAATGCTGTCTGGAGCATCATGACCAGAACCTTTGTGTCTTTCAATTTCTCTGCGCACTTCCTCTTTGGAGTTGATATAATCTTCCCATCGGCGCTGAGCTCGTTTTAAAAAGTATGAAGCGGCAGCCTCATCTTTATCTTCTTTTGCATCTTCTGCCCATTCAATGAACATCCCTGCATCTTTTAAGTCGTCTTTTTCAAGACAAAGTTTATGTTTTAATCCTTTCATCTGTTACTCCTATCTGAAAGTAGTTAGGGATGAATACAAGTCATCTAGCGCATCTCCATCAATGGCAAAACTTCCAATCATTGGAAGATTAAGCTCAAATTTCCCTTTGGTGCCTAATGCTTGTCTTAATTCTATGATAGCCTCTTCATCTAGTTTTCCATCAACAATTAAATTTGTCATAGTTAATAATGGATTATTAACATCTGATAATTTATCAATGTTGTTTAAAATTCTTCTAGCAAGAACTGCTACCACAGCTCGTTTCCCTTCGCCTGGTATCTTTTGGATAATGTTTTTTTCCATCCAAGATTCTAAACCTGTTTTTGCATCAACTAATAAAACCATTTCTTACTCCTGCTTATTGGTTGCCCCGGAAAGTTCCGAGACAACCAAATTGTTAAGCGCCAGTTGTTGCTGTTGCAGGTTGAGCTGCAGGACAAATTGCATCCAAAGGCATTACAAGTTTGCCAGGAACAAATGTTCCGTTGACATAGCACATAATATCTTTTTTTGTGCAATCGATTTTGGAATCCAAGAAAGCAAGGTTGTCTGTAACTCGTTGATTGATTACAGCTTGATTTGCTGCAATGTTTGCAAGTTCTCTGTTTGTTGCTTCCATTTTGCCATCAAAATACTTGTAAACTTCAAGCATTTTTCCATCGTTTCTTTGGTCAGACAAGAGCATGTCTCTTTCACTTTGCAATCGTGAAATTGTCTGTTCTTGCTGAAGCTCAAAACGATTAACGGCTGTGTTTTCGCTACAGTTTCCATTGCATCCGCAATTAGCATTTGCATTTGTAGGAACAACACCTCCACCCAAAAGCATTTGAGCAATTTGCCCAATACCACCAATGTACCCACCAATAGTACCAACTCTATCAGCGGCGGTAAATGTTACTGCCATAAGGCCTCCTTTGTCTGTAAGTCAGACAATTTAAGCCTAAGTTGTAACGAATTAAATTAAATATTAAAAAATGAAAATAAAAGGCTATTATTTAAGATTGATTAGTTTGATACATTCTGCAATAAAAATATGTTTGTTTGTATACTCATTTCTTTCCATTGCTCTTTCAATTCTTTGGGAAATACAAGAAGCTGAAACTTTTTCTTCATAAGCAATTTCTTTTTGTGTCATGCCTTTTGCAAGCATTTGTAAAGTTCTTAACTCTACATCTGATAATGCCATTTCAACAATTATTGGAGCATAACCTCTTACTTGTATCATCTGTTAATTCTCCTATGATTAAGAAAATTAACATAAATATTGGCACTAAAAACGACTTGAAAAAACATGCTTTATTTATACCCCCCCCCACCTAGCGAAATAGTAGGAATTAGTACACCTTTGATTTTTCCTAAAATTGTAACTGTAGTTAAGGGCATTAAATTTGTAGTGGCAAAAGCAAAACCTGTAGCAGTTAAAAATAATCTGGCGATAAGTTCTGTTCCAGCAATTTGTACGCAATATAATCCGTCGCCTTGCCATCCTGATTCTTCATAAAAAACTATGTCGCCAGAATTAAGTTCTTCCTGCTGTTGCTCAATTTTTAACATTCTCATAAAAAAAATATAATTTATGAAAAATTTATTTGCAAAAAAAAGTAAAAAATTTTATAAAAAAAATAAAAAAGTTATTGACAAAAATATAAAAGAATGATATATTATAAACATACAGAGCGTATGCTTTGTGAAATCTTAATAAAGGGGGTATGCTTTTATGAAACCGGCTACAAAAAAAACCCTGAGAAAAGTTTTACGGGAACTTCTCAGGGTTGCAGTCGAAATCCTAATAGGTGTGATTGTTTACTTGATTTGTAAACATCTCTAACCTAGCGGGAACAGGTCAATTCCTTATACACCACTAAGGATTGACCTTGTTAGTAAAAGTATACTCCCAAGGGAGCGAATATGTCAACAGAAAAAAAACAACTTGCAAAACTTATTTTATCAACTTTGTTAAAGGGAATAATTATTGGTGTTATTGTTTTTTTAATTATTAAATTTGTGGGGTAATCTAATGCCAAGACCTGCTGGAAGTAAAAACAAAAAACCTGCTGAAGGAAGAAAAACTATTTATAAAACAATTTCTATCTCAGCATTACCAGAAGAAGCCGAGCAACTAAAAGCCCTTGCTCAAAAATCCGGGAAAACACTTTCTCGATTTTTAGTTGAACTTGCTTTGCAAAAAGAAAACTAAAACAAAAATAGCCCCGAACTTTCGGGGCTTTCTTTTTTTTGGAATAACAAATGTTATGTATCAACGGAAATTTTTTACCATTGCTAAATAAACATTGTTATTTAAGTAACATTTCTACACTCTAATCAATGTGTAATAAACTCTGCCAACAATTTCTATTTCATCAGTTTTACAAGTCCAAGTAGGATAGATTTTGTTGTCATTCATTATTTGATAACCATCTGGAAGTAAAATCAATCTTTTTACACAAGGGAAGTTTTGAGCCAAATAAACATACAGCCCATCACCTTGCCAACCATCAACACCACAAACAACTACATCACCATCTTTTACTGTTGGCGCCATGCTATCTCCAGAAACTCTTAATGCTTTTAAATCCGGAAAATCTTGCGATCCAGGAATAGTAAGCAACTTGTCTTGACTGTCAGCTGATAGCAAGTTTTCAATAAACGGAATTATTCTTTCTTGCACATTTGCTGGAATCGTTTCTTGTTCTTTTTTTTCTTCTACAATTTCATTTTCTTTTGGCACGCCTTCGCCAGTTAAAAAATAGTTAGGGTTTAAACCTATTTTTCTTAGGCATTCAATAAGCAATTTAGGGCTTTCAATTTCTTTTCTTTCAAGTTTACCTAAATATCCATTGTATAGACCTAACTTCTTTTCAATTCCTGCGTATTTTAATTTAAAATAGCCTAATAATCTTTCATATATTGTCATAACTCACCTAATTAAACCTAAAAAATGTTATCATTTTTATCATTTTGCTATTGACTTTTTAGGT
>ERZ808048.265-NODE-265-length-11118-cov-2.529662_pt1 | contig 11118 bp, 4 predicted proteins | sample MGYA00380197_ERZ808048 | MGnify/ENA primary metagenome ERZ808048 (study PRJEB31490, sample SAMN06133377) | cow dung metagenome | isolation source: M1 | host: cow | place: China: Chengdu | collected 2015-05 ... | reverse complement strand
AAGAGTAATATAGCGGTTTTTGAAACTTTCATGCGCAACATCGACCGCTTCAACCGCTATTTCCCTCAGGAAAAGGTTTATCTTCATTTCGACAATACAGGTTATTTCCTTGACGAGAAGATATGGTTCAAGGCATACGTGATGAGCGGTGTGAACGACGAACCCACCACAATGAGCCGCGTGCTGTATGTTGAATTGGTATCACCCGAGGGATACGTTGTAAAGACCGACAAATACAGGATTGAGAACAACGGCAGCTGCCACGGTTCATTCGAACTTACTCCGTTGCTGCTGTCGGGCTACTACGAGGTGCGTGCCTATACGCGTGCCATGCTGAATTGGGATGAGGACGCCTACTTTTCACGCGTCATCCCCGTATTTGAACGTACCAAGGACTCATTTACGATAGAACCCCTTGATGCCTCCTGGAAAATACCCGAAAAGGCAAAGCGCTCCTTTACCTTTGGCAGCGACACCAAGCGCGAGATTCAGTTTTTCCCTGAAGGGGGAAAGCGCATCGCAGGACTTGCCCAACGCTTCGGTTTCTTAGTGACCGATGGCAACGGTATGCCCTGCGCAGACGCGATTGAAGTGTATTCAAACGACGGAGAACTATTGGCAAGTGCCCGTCCGCTTCACGAAGGACGCGGGGCGTTTCTCCTGCCTTCGGGCGTGGATGGCGGATATGCCGTTGTGGGCGGACACCGCACGGAACTTCCCACGGCAGAAAGCGAGGGTTACGTATTGCGTGCCGATGTGGCAGACGGTTATCTTGACCTCCACGTAGAACGTACCGCCGGGATGCCACAAGAAGTTGTTGGGCTCGGCATCTTCAGTCGTGAGCGCGCCTGTTATTTTGATACGTTACACGTAAACGAACCTGCGGAATTTTCATTGCCTGCCAGCGTGCTACGAGGGGGGATAAATCGCGTACAACTCTTCAACAAGGACGGTGTCTCTTTGGCTGAGCGCCTCGTATATTGCCCCTTCGCTTCAAAAGACGTTCAACTCTCCGTGCGCCAAAGCGCTGCGCAATACGAACCTTACGCTCCCATCGCCTTAGAATTTTATGTGGCAGACGAGAAGGGGAATCCGTTGGCTGCCAACCTTTCGCTCAGCGTAAGAGATGACGTTCAAGAAATCGTAAACGGCAAGGGACATTCCATTGAAGCCGAATTGCTCCTCGCCAGCGAGCTACGTGGTTACATACATCAACCCGACTTTTATTTTGCCCCCTCCGACACGGTAGCCTCACGCAAAAAGCGCCTATTGGCTCTCGACCATTTACTGCTTGTTCAGGGATGGACCGCTACGAGCTTCGACAAAATGTGTCACCACGAGCGTTTTGAAGCCCAACAGCCGATTGAGGAAAACCTGGTGCTCAATGGCACTGTCTTCAAGGACAATAACAAGCGCGAGCCTTGGGCTGATTTGGCATTAAAGCTCATGATGTATTCCCCCGATGGCACCACTGTGGAGGGTGAGTGCAGAACGGATGCTGAGGGAAAGTTTGCGTTCCGCTCTACGATTGACTACGTGGGAGAAATGTCGGCAATGGTCTATACTGAGGATGCCGAAAAGAATCGCAAATGGGCACGTGTAGCTTTTGATCGCTGGTTTGAACCTCAACCCCGCCGATTCCACCCCACAGAACAGTCGTACCTACCCGCTATCCCCCTTGACACGGTCATCCAATCCCACGGACGCATGGATGTATTCGAGTGGAAAGACACCCTTGACGATTGGCGCGACACGTATCTCGATGTTGCTGAAGTCAAAGCCAAACGTAAGTACCGCCCACTCCAAGGTAATCGCCACAAATGGGGAGGTGGAGAGGACAAAGGCAAGCGCAATGCCGATAATTTCTATAATGTGGAACTCGAACTCGAACGTTGGCGTGACTTGGGTAATGACGGCACAATGCTTGCCACGACTTTTATTGCGCTACTCGTGGATAGCACGGATTATTTAAGTGCGGGTGTTGACGTTGCGGACCAAATGTTCCAGCAGGAGACGACTCAAGAGGTAGTTAATCCTAACGAGACTACGACTACGGAACCTGAAACCACAGCCGAGGGAGATTCGCAAAACGAAGAGGAACTCCATATGCTGAATGGTAAAACGACGGTGTGGGTGCTCAATAATTTGAACACGGAGCAAGATAACTTGCCGACTTTGATGGCTGATGAGGTGCAATCGGTGGCAGTGGTGACCAATGTTTCGAAGCAAAAGAAATTCATAGGCACAATGGCTACTGAGGAGCACATTGATCAAGTCATCGTTGTCTACGAACGCCCCAACGCCTACCTGTATAAGTCAAAGAAAGGGCTGACCAAGCGCAAAGTGTGGGGATTTACCAAGCACAAAGCGTTCTTCTCGCCCAACTACTACGAAATGAAGCTACCCAAGGAGCCCGACACACGTCGCACCCTCTATTGGAATCCGCAACTTATGCCCGATGACAGCGGTAAAGCCACAGCCGTATTCTTCAACAACGCTTACGATGGCACACGCCTGCGCATCTCCGTTCAGGGCATCACGCAAGATGGACGCTTAGTGAATTTTGAATGGTAATTTCGCCGAACAAACAGTCGCTATTGCGGAAGGCGAATCAAGCGCATCTCGCTTTCTAAATATAAATTGGGAGTTAGTTCAAATTAAGCACCGATTTTTTTGAACTAACTCCCAACTTTTTTTATGCCCCTAAGCTTTGTCATAATACGTGTACGCGATAGAGACTAACGCACGGGATATTTCCCCTCGTTTCCTCAAAGAAGGGGATAAACTTCGCCTGCTTTCATTTCTTTGTTGTAACTTTGTAGGTTCAAGACATAACACAATATAAATATACTACCGTGGTATCAGTAGATGGACTCACCGTCGAGTTTGGCGGCAGCACGCTGTTTAGCGACATTAGTTTTGTAATTAACGAGAAAGACCGTATTGCCCTCATGGGTAAGAACGGTGCAGGTAAGAGTACGTTGCTCAAAATCCTTGCGGGCGTACGCACCGCTACGCGCGGTCAGGTTTCTGCGCCCAAGGACACTGTAATCGCCTACCTTCCCCAGCACCTTATGACGGAAGACGGACGCACCGTTTTTGAAGAAACCTCACAGGCTTTTGCCCACCTTCACCAGATGGAGGCAGAGATTGAAGCCATGAATAAGGAACTTGCGGAGCGCACCGACTATGAGAGCGACTCCTACATGGAACTCATTGAGAAGGTGGCAACGATGAGCGAGAAGTTTTACGCCATCGACCTCACCCACTTTGAGGAAGATGTAGAAAAGACGTTGCTCGGGCTTGGCTTTGAACGCTCTGACTTCGACCGCCAAACGAGCGAGTTCTCCGGCGGTTGGCGCATGCGCATCGAGTTGGCAAAGTTGTTGCTCAAGAATCCCGATGTGCTTCTCCTCGACGAGCCCACCAACCACCTGGACATCGAGTCTATCGGTTGGCTTGAAGACTTCCTGATTAGCAACGGCAAGGCGGTGGTGGTAATTAGTCACGACCGTAAGTTTGTAGACAACATTACGACGCGTACCATCGAAGTGACGATGGGCAGAATCTACGACTATAAGGTGCCTTATACGCAGTACCTCCAACTTCGTGCAGAGCGCCACGAGCAACAGATGAAGCAGTGGGAGGAACAGCAGAAGATGATTCAGGAAACCAAGGACTTCATCGAGCGCTTCAAGGGTACGTATTCCAAGACGTTCCAGGTGCAGAGCCGTGTGAAGATGTTGGAGAAGTTGGAGTTGGTAGAGGTGGACGAAGAGGACACTTCTCACCTCCGCTTGAAGTTCCCGCCCTCTCCCCGCTCGGGAAATTATCCCGTAACGATGGACGGTGTGGGCAAGGCATTTGACGAAAAGCGCATCTTCTCAAATGTCAACCTCATGATCGAACGCGGTGACAAGGTGGCATTCGTCGGTCGTAACGGTGAGGGTAAGTCTACGCTCGTGAAGTGTATCATGGGCGAGTTGCAGCACGAAGGTACGCTTACGCTCGGTCATAACGTGCAGATTGGTTATTTTGCGCAAAATCAGGCGTCGCTCTTGGACGAAAATCTCACCGTTTTCCAAACCATTGACGATGTGGCGAAGGGCGAAATCCGCAATAAGATTCGCGACCTCCTCGGTGCCTTTATGTTTGGCGGTGAGGCAAGTACTAAGAAGGTAAAGGTGCTCTCGGGAGGCGAACGCACGCGCTTGGCTCTCCTGAAGTTGCTCCTCGAACCCGTAAACTTGCTCATCTTGGACGAACCGACGAACCACCTTGACCTCAAGACAAAGGACGTATTGAAGCAAGCGCTTCAGGATTTCGACGGTACGCTCATCTGCGTTTCTCACGACCGTGACTTCCTTGATGGTCTCGCTACAAAGGTCTACGAATTTGGTCACGGCAAGGTGCGCGAACACCTCTGCGGCGTTTATGAGTTCCTCCAGACCAAGAAGATGGCAGAACTTCAGGAGTTGGAACGAAAAAAGTAGCAAATAAGGTTTTGAGGTTATAAGGTTCTGAGGGAGCCGTTCGGTCTGTCCTTAAAGACCTTAAAGACCTTAAAACCTTATAACCTCGCCTCTCATAACCTCACCTCTTAAAACCTCATAACCTCAAACCTCACAAACCTCATAACCTCAAAACATGAAAGCAAAATGGATAGGCGGCATCCTCGGATTTGTCTTCGGTGGTGGCATCTTAGGCGGTATTGCAGGATACGCATTGGGTTCGCTCTTTGACAGCAGTCATGAGGACGGTCCCGACCCCACACACGAAGATACTCCCGACATCAAGCAGCAACGCTCACGCAATAATTTCCTGTTCTCTCTCATGGTGCTTTCGGCACACATGATTCAGGCAGACGGCAAAATCATGCACTCCGAAATGGAATTCATGCGCCGTTTCCTGCGCCGCACCTTTGGCGACGATGCCGAAAAGCAAGGCAACGACATCCTCCTACGCCTCTTCGAATATCGCAAGCAACAAGGCGAAACAGCATGGAAGGAACAAATCATCACGGCATGCCACGAACTTGAATCCATCATGCCCGAGGCCGACCGCACACAGATGGCCACCTTCCTCGCCGAAATTGCAAAGGCCGATGGCACCATCTCGCAAACCGAAGTCGCTGCCCTTCGCGAACTCATCATCCACCTCGGACTCAACCCCACACTCACCGAACAACTCCTTTCTCTCGGTGGCACCACCCTCGAAGATGCTTACCGCATTCTCGGTCTTACGCCCGACGCTACCGACGCAGAAGTGCGCAGCGCTTACCGCAAACTCGTGGTGGAAAACCACCCCGACAAGGTGGCACACCTTGGTGAAGACGTCAAGGCGGCAGCAACAAAGAAACTCCAGCAAATTACTGAAGCAAAAGAACTTATTGACAAGATGCGCAAGCAGTAAGATAAGCGGGGGCGATGTTCAAACTCTACAATTTAATTAGGAAATAATCTTGCCTCCTCCACGTTATTTCCTAAATTTATTTACCTTTGCAAGTAAATCATTCACAACCTAATCTAAACCAAAATGTTTACCATCCAAAGAATCTTAGGACTACTTATGGCATTGTGTTGCGTAAGTATCCTAACAGCCGCAGGCACGGCGGCGCGTTGGACCCTGCAAACAACGGGGAGCAACGTGCTGATTAAAGATGCCGTAACGGGAGAGTACCTGAACATGTATTTTAAGGCGCCCAATGCCACGCTTCACACAGGTACGGGTGACGCTTCGCAATGGAAGGTGCTTTGCGAGTCGGACAAGACGGCGGTTACCACTCCCGAAGAAAATGTGGACTACCTCCTGCAAACGCAGATGAACGTCAGTCTCAACCAATATGCTTACGTCACGACTGACAAGTGTATTCAAACCAAAGCGGATGCCGATGCGGGTAGCATTTTCCGCTTTAAGTCTGCGCCCGAAGGCGGTTTCTACCTCTATCATGTTGAAACAGATTCGTACATTCAGCAAGGTGCCCACCACGTAAACCTCACGATGGGTGCGCTCTCTGAAGAAGCTCCAGAGGATGAAGCGACCAAGAAGGGGATTTACACTATTGAGTGGAAAACGGGCACGGGCAGTTACATCACTGAGGAGGCAGATGGTAGCTTAGTAATTTCTAATTACGACGAGACCAAGCGCATGTTCTGGGAATTTGTGCCTACCGAAAAGAACAACTGCTTCTACCTTCGCAATACGGCAACAGGGCGCTACATTCAGAGTTGTAACCTCGAACCCAGTTCGGCAAGTCGCGTCAATACGGGCAAGGAACCCGTGGAATACTACGTTGCGAAAAACACTACGGCAGGTGCTGCCACATTCGGTCAATACTGGTTCAGTTCTACGGATTGTGCCAACTACGACAAGACCGCCTCTTCGCCCCGCGCGTTGAATAAGGACGGTGCTTCTAATTTTATCATCACCTGGACGGCAGCCAATGGAAACGTGGGTTCTTTCTGGACGCTTCATGAAACAGAAGACCTCTATGATTTGCGCCCCTTCATGGTGGGTGAGTCTTACCGTTACCTCTTGCAGAATGACGAACTCAAGGCGCTCCAACAAGCTGACGACAACACGTTGAGTTGGGAAAAGCGCACGGAAGACGCCGCCCAATCTTGGTATTTCAAGGGCGAAAGCAACCGTGCGGGTGGTTATCAAATTATCAATACCAAGACGGGCAAGGCGCTCAACGACGGCACAGCGTATGTCGTTGTTCAGGATCTCACTGCTGAAAGCGCCGTTTACCAATTCCGTCCCTTTGCCACAAAGGATGATGCCACAACCGTTCTTACCATCAACGGCAAGTCTGCCTTTACTTTCCGCGCCGTACGCAGTACATTCTCACGCAGTGCGCAGATTTATTTGATGCCTTGTGGTTCGCTCGCCGGCATGTATATCAGCAAGCTCACACTTACAGGTGAAGGCGCCGTCAAACCTCTAACTTTCCCCATTACCTCTGCTTCAGGCAAGGAAAGTGCTGTTCCTGCAGAATGGTTCACCCTCTATGTGCGCGACAAGGCAGAAGTGCTCCCAGGAAAATCCCTCACGCTTGACATCACCATGAATAAAACGCCCGATGCCGGTTACGAAGCATTTGCTTACTTTGACTGGAACCGCGATGGCATTTTTGAAACCATGACTGCGTTAGACGTGGCACGCACCATGTCGGCAACAATTCAAGTTCCTGCCGATGCAAAGGAAGGCAAGACCCGCATGCGCATCCGCATTACTGACAATGGTCTTACAGATGCAGAAGACGAGGCTATAGGACAAATCTTTGATGCGATTCTTCATGTCGTAGCGGCGCAAGAGGAATACCGACTCACCGCAAAGCCTAACGATGCCACACGTGGCATTGTCAGAATTGAGCGCAATGGTGATGAAGTGGAGGTGAAGGCTATTGCTGAAGGCAACGCAAGATTTGTAGCGTGGCGCGAAGGTAACCAACAACTGTCAACTTCCGTCAAATACACGTTCACACTTGACCACAACACCGACCTTACTGCCGTGTTTACTCCTAACACCGACATCGTAACGCTCATCGAAGGTGTAGAAGTAAAAGTTCCTGCCAACAACGTATTTTACGACCTTCAAGGTCGCCAAGTATTAGTACCACGCAAGGGCATTTATATTTTGAATGGCAAGAAGGTGCTTGTTAAGTAAGGTTATTAGGTTTTAAGGTTTTGAGGTTTTAAGAGCCGTGCGGATTGGCACAGTCCTTAAAGACCTTAGAAGTCTCATAACCTTAACCCTTAAAACCTTACAACCTCTAACCTTATCACCTCATAACCTCAACCTTAATTCCCTCAACCCCTCATACCTCAATTATAACCAACAAACTTGTTCTTTTTGGCGCTGCCTCACTTACAGGTCTTGCTGCCGTTCAGGCTCAGGAAAAGCCCAATATTATCTATATTATGTGTGACGACATGGGTTACGGCGACCTCGGTTGTTATGGCCAGCAATATATTGCTACGCCCAACCTCGACCGTATGGCGGCACAGGGTATGCGCTTTACGCAAGCCTATGCGGGAAGTCCCGTGTCGGCACCCTCACGCGCCAGCTTCATGACAGGACAACACACGGGCCATACACACGTTCGTGGCAACAAAGAGTATTGGCCCAGCGGCGGACGCATTCAGTATGGCAACCACTCGGACTATGCCCGCGTAGGTCAGGAGCCCTACGACCCCAACCACAAGATTATCCCCGAAATCATGAAGGAACATGGTTACACCACAGGGATGTTCGGCAAATGGGCAGGTGGTTATGAAGGCTCTGCCTCAACCCCCGACAAGCGTGGTATTGACCAGTTCTACGGGTACATCTGTCAGTTCCAGGCCCACCTCTATTACCCCAACTTTATGAATCGCTACGACCCCTCACGTGGGGATGAAGGTGTGGTGCGTGTGCTTCTCGAAGAAAATATTCCCCACCCCATGTACGGCAACGGTTATGAAAACCGTCCGCAATACACTGCTGACCTCATCCACAAGGAAGCCCTTGCATGGTTGGACAAGCAGACGAGTGATAAACCATTCCTCGGCATCTTTACCTACACGCTTCCCCATGCCGAACTCATTCAGCCAGAAGACTCTATCCTTCTCGCCTACAAGGGTCACTTCTGTAAGGAAAAGACTTACGGTGGCGACGCTGGTTCGTGGTACAACCCCACCGACATTGCCCATGCGCAGTTCGCAGGTATGATTACGCGCCTCGACAAGCAGGTGGGCGAAATCCTTGATAAGTTGGAAGAAAAAGGCATGACCGAAAACACCATCGTCATCTTCACTTCCGACAACGGCCCTCACGAAGAAGGCGGTGCCGACCCCACATTCTTCAACCGCGATGGCTTACTCCGCGGCACAAAACGCTCTACGCATGAAGGAGGTATCCGTGTGCCCTTCATCGTACGCTGGCCCGGAACCGTAGAAGCAGGTCGCGTGTCCGACCATCAGTTGGCGTTCTACGACATCCTCCCCACCTTCTGCGACATTGCCGGAATCGGAGGCTACCCCGAAGCATTCGTAAACAAGAATCTTGAAGGCGACTGCTTTGATGGACTTTCTTTCTACAACGAACTCACTGGCAAACCCCAGGAAGCCCACGACTTCCTCTACTGGGAGTTCCACGAAACAAACATGATGGCTCTTCGCATGGGAAATTGGAAAATGGTGGTAAAGAATGGTAATTGCATGCTCTACGACCTCGCAACCGACCTCCACGAAGACACTGACGTGGCAGCAAAATACCCCGAAGTGGTGCAGAAAATGAAGGAAATCATCCTCTCTCAGCACACCAACAGCAATCTCTTTAAGGTGACACTTCCCACGCTGTAAAATCAAACTATTTTTCTGAATAGAGTAAAAATGGAGACGTCCCAAGGTGGGAACGTCTCCGTTTTTGATTTTAAGCAAGTTAAATTGGGTTAATTCTGAAAATAATTTCGTAGTTTTGTAGGCGGTTAAATAGCGAAATTCAATAAATAACATAACACTAATGCTATGATTAAATCTTCAAATCTCATGGTCAAGCAGTGGTTCATGCTCACCTTGACCTGTGTCTTTGCCCTTTCTGCGAGTGCACAGACGATTGGTAGTATCTACCGAGTTGTGTCGTTCAACACGGGAAAAGCGATGACCAATGCGGGCAACCATGCTCCCGACGCGCCTATTGTGATGGGCGACTTAGACGAAAACGACAAATCGCAACTGTGGGCACTCATCAGTGATGGCGATTCCGAAAGTTACGGACTCTACAACATGGGTTCGAAATTGAGTATCGACATGGCGTTGGAGAGTAAGAACCCTGGTAAATTGTTGCATTGGAAACCCAACCTTAACAACACCAACCAGATTTTCAAAATCCACTCTCCCGGTATTGCGGGTTCTGCCATCCAACTGCTGTGCGCAGAAAATCCCAACCTTGCCATCATGGAATATGAGAATGGCGAACTTTGGATGAAGAATGAACTTACCAACACGAGCACTTACTTTGAGCTCAAGGAGGTAGTAAACGTTCAGGACAACATTTCTCCACTGCCCTATTTCACTTACCAAATCAAAAATGTAAACACAGGTAAGGTGCTTTCTAACGGTGGCAACAATGAAAATAACGCCAAGATTATTGTTGAACCTGCAGCGGAAAAGAACTACGGACAGATGTGGAAACTGAGCATTCCCGTATATCAGTCAGGTGCTACCACTTGGTTCCAGCTCTTAAATGAAACGTGCGGTAAGTGTATTGACTGTGCCTTCGAAGCAGGCACCAGTCCCTTACAGTGGAGTCAGAGCAAGGATGATAAGACTGCCAACTGGAATCAGATGTTTGAAATCATAGAAGTTGAGGGTCTTGAAGAGACCTATCAGCTCAAGGTGGGCAAGAACGTAGGTTCAAAATGGTCTCCCTCATTTGAATATTACTACTTTGCCGTAAATGCTACGGAGGAGGTTTACTTAACCCCCGATGCAACGAGTTCGGACACACACTTTACATTCACTCGCGTGAGCAACGACAACTTGCCTCAAGGTCTTTACTGGCAGGATGAAAATGTGTTTGAACAAAACAAGGAAAAGGGACACGCCACCTACATTCCTTATCAATCAACAGAAGCGATGCGTGCCGATGCACGCTACGGCAAGGCATGGTTAGACCCCACTTTGAGTTCGCGCTGGATGACGTTGAACGGCACATGGGACCTCCTTTGGAATGTCATGAGCGACGAGTTCAACATGCCCGGTGAGGAGTTCTACGGCGACAACGTAGATACATCGGGTTGGCAACAGATTCCCGTGCCCGGATGCTTGGAAATGTATGGTTTTGGCAAACCGCTCTATATTAACGTTGACTATCCCTTCACCGACAATCCTCCCTACGTAACGATGCGCAAGGGTTTAGACAACAGTGTGGGTAGCTATCGCCGCAACTTCACCCTTCCCGAAGGTTGGGAAAAGGAACGCGTATTGCTCCACTTTGATGGTATCTACTCTGCCGCTTACGTATGGGTAAACGGTCAGTATGTGGGTTACACCGAAGGCGGCAACATGGATGCAGAATTTGATGTCAGCAAACACGTTCGCACAGGTGATAATAATATCGCCGTACGCGTCATTC
>ERZ808048.264-NODE-264-length-11118-cov-5.051082_pt1 | contig 11118 bp, 5 predicted proteins | sample MGYA00380197_ERZ808048 | MGnify/ENA primary metagenome ERZ808048 (study PRJEB31490, sample SAMN06133377) | cow dung metagenome | isolation source: M1 | host: cow | place: China: Chengdu | collected 2015-05 ... | reverse complement strand
TCTCGTTAGCACCACTGGTAACACCAGCAATGATAACCTTAGAGAAGTCATGATTGAAGCGGAATCCTGCGTTGCGAGTATAGTGGCGGAGAAGTTTAAGATCCTCTACACCGTCTTTGTTGATGTGTACAAGCCCTGGTTCTGCTGCTGTAGTAGTAGCACGATGTTGGATATACCATACACCACCATCTTTATCAAATTGAGCATTAGATTGGTTGGTTACCAACATATAGTTAGCACCTGGAATCTCTTTGGTAGGAACAGTTGACCATGTAGTAGCAGTACCGAGGTTATAAGTGTGGCACTTGAAACTACCTACTTGTGCACCAGGAACAGAAGATGAAAGCATCAATAGTTGGAGATTCTCACCTTCACCGCGAACGTCGAAACCAGAATTGGTACCAGCAATGAAGTTACCACTAGTATCTTTCAAAGCATAACCTTCATTCGTTCCTTGGAATACAGCAGTCCACTCATTCAAGTTCTCAGGATTGATTTCCCACAAGTACTCACCGCTACCGTCTTGTGCAGTTGCAAAGATACGACCATCCTTGGAAATACGGATACGACGTGGAGCAAAGTCATTCTTAACTGTACTGAACGTCTTGCCACCATTGTAACCTGGTTGGTCACCATTAGGAATAAGGTCAAAGGATGGAGTAAATGCGAAGATACCAGCACCGAAACCTTTACTAATATATGGGTTTTCAGATGTGCTAGTCTTCACTGATTGCATAGCTTCGTTAACAAGAAGCATACCAAAGGTAGCATTCTCTGGGTTATTATCTATATCCACAGAAGATGGATGATAGAGCATATACTCTTTAGTCTCTTGTGTTGGGGTCTCTACTGAAGTACCATTAACTTCTACAGACCATGTGAGTTTGCTACCCTTAGGAAGTTTAGCTGTAGGCACCTCAACTGTATTCTTACCGATAGTTGTAGTACCAGCAACTGTAGCAATAAGTGTCTCACCATTGTAAACAAGTACATTAACAGAAGTTGCTTTGCTGTTGTTCAAACGATAAGTAACAGTGAGAGCTTCTTCAGAAAGTACAGACTCAAGACCAAATGCAAATGGATTGAGAATATTTTCGGTATAAACTGGTTCTGGTTTAACAGGATCAACCACTGGCAATACCTCGAAGTTAGCCACAAGGTTACGATCAGCGAGTACTTCGAAAGCATATTCAGCATCAGTAGAAACAGTGTCAGTACCTTCTGTCCAGCAAGTAAATTCATAACCCTCGTTAGCTACTGCCTTAACAGTGATCTCATCTGTCTCTTCAAACTCACCACCACCAGTTACAGTACCACCTTCTACAGGATTAGCAGCTACAGTGATTGTATGGTTAACTACTGGAGGAACTAGTTCTGTTGCAGAAATAAAATATATTTGAATGTTACTATTGTAAATAGCTACAGCACCTACAATGTCATATGTTTTATCTTTTGAAAGAGTAGCTGCAAGTTTGAAACTATTACGAAGAGTAACATTTGTACCATTAACTACCATAGTAGCATTGGTTGCACTTGCTGTTGTGAAAGTAACATTTGCTGTCAATGACACATTCTCAAATTTTACGTATTTGTTTGCATCAGCTTTGGTTGGAACAGTTGCAAAAACAGTTGGTTCTGGAGCTGTACCTGCTGTAACAGTCAAATCTTCAAATGTGATACCACTAACTTTCATTTCTGGAAGACCATTGTATGGGCTTGATACACCAACAAAACCTTCTACATGATCACCAGCTTTTAATTTATCATCAAGATCAAAGTCATAAATCAAACCTGAACCTGTTGCATCTTGAATATAAATATTTCCTGTACCTTTTGCAACATAAACTACATCAAAAGGATTCAAAAGTGCAACCTTTCCTGCTTCTAAAGCAGCTGCTTGAGCACAAGTGATAGGAGTTAAAGCTTGGAATGTAGCAGAAATAGTTGTATCTTGAGTCAAAGTAATTTTCAATGGATTTTCTGTTGAACCATTGCTCCAACTCGTAAATTCATAACCTGGTTTTGCATTTGCAGTCAATGTAACTGTTGTACCTTCGGCATATTCACCTGCACCAGTTATAGTACCTTTGGTCTCATCTGCAGTCGTTGTAACCGTGTACATAGTTGCATCTGGATCAACAGCAGCTGCTTCTGTATTTACACCCCAAATAATAACGCGAGTCTTACCAGAAACAGTTGTCATTGTAATTTTTGTTTCTTGCTCAACACCTGTGGTAGTGATTTCATAATAATAAGTGGTAGCATCACCTTTTAATGTATAAGGTGAATTATTCGTTGCACCATCATCAGATTTTGGAGTAATGCTTGTAGTGCCAAGAGTTACACCATTATCTGCAGATAGATTAACTTGTGCACTCTTACCCTTCCAACCAATCACATGCATGTGAATTTTAGTGGTACCTGCGGGAATTTTAAAAGAAGCATCTCCAATGACAGATGAAGTACCTAACTTTACCACATCATAGGATGTGCCAGCGATATTCATCTTCTCTTTGTAGGATTTGTTACCTAATGTAAAGGTAACGTTACTAGTGTGCTTTGCTGCATAATCTTCAGCATAAACACTAGTAGCTCCAAATGCCATAAGCACTAAGGAGACAAGTAGAAGCGAAAATTTCTTCATAATGATTAGTTTTAAAGTTAATAAATAAAATTAATTATAAAGTAAGTAGTTTTATTCTGTTTGTAGGGCAGGGGAGTAGTCTTCTTTGACATTGAGCGACTTAAATCGCTTTTGTCTCTGTTGCCAACGTTCCCGTGCATATTGTTGCATATCGGTTACCACATCGTTTTCGTCTATAATCTCCAGACCAAAAACGGTTTCTATCACATCCTCAAGCGTCAAAATACCTTGAAAACATCCATAATCATCGATCACAACACCTATTTGTGACTTCTGTTTGAGCATTTGGTCAAAGATATTTCCAATAGTCATTTCTTCATGAAACTGTGGCATGGAACGCTTGATTTCTCCCAAAGTCTTGTTGAAATTATCTTCTGTCAAATACTCCAACGCATCTCCGCGTAATATATAACCCGTAATATATTCTGGAGTATCTGCATAGACTGGTATTCTTGAAAAATGATCGTACTTTTCCGTATCGTAATACTCTTTTAGAGTCATCTTCTCAGACGCAATAGAAGCAACAACACGTGGTGTCATCACTTCGTATGCCTTGATATCATCCAAACGCATTACATTGCGGATAATCTTGTTCTCATCTTCCTCTATCACACCTTCTTCTTCACCTACCGATGCCATCGCTATCACTTCCTCTCGACTAACTGTCGCTTCTTCACCATGAACAGTGAAACGCTTCATCAGTTTTTGGATGACAATAACAAACGGATACATGATAAAGATTAACATTCGAATGGTTCTTGCAGCAAAACCCATCAAGCTCTTCCAATAGTTCGTACCTATCGTCTTAGGCACTATCTCACCCAATAGTAGAATAAGAATGGTCACCAATATACTAACCAATCCAAACCATTTGCTTCCAAATATTATAGTAGCCTGTTGACCAACACCAGCGGCACCTATCGTATTCGCAAACGTATTCAACACCAAAATAGCAGCCAATGGACGCTCTGTCTCTGTTTTATACTGCTTCATCAATGCAGCAGGTTTATATCCTTCATCCTCACGCATGGTGATATAACTCAACGTCGTGGACATCAATACCGACTCCAATGTACTACATAAGAACGATATCAACAAGGCTGAAAATAAATATAATAATAGTAGTCCCATGTTTAGGATTGTTACAATAATGCAAAATCAATTACTTCATCTATATTCTTCACATAGTGGAAAGTGATTCCTTTCAGGTAAATAGAAGGAATCTCTGCCACATCTTTTTTATTATCTTGACACAAAATAATATCTGTTATACCAGCTCGTTTGGCAGCCAAGATCTTCTCTTTCACTCCACCAATAGGCAATACTTTTCCACGCAGCGTCATCTCACCCGTCATAGCAATACGAGGTCTTACCTTACGTTTCGAAAATGCACTCACCAATGCCGTTGTCATTGTAATACCAGCACTCGGGCCATCTTTTGGAATAGCACCCTCAGGCACGTGAATATGTACAGATGTCGTATCAAAATCCGTTTGCTGAATGCCAAATTTACCTGCATTCGCTCTGATATACGCCAATGCTATAGTAGCAGACTCTTTCATCACATCACCCAAATTACCGGTTAAGGTTAGGGTAGGAGTCTTGCTTGGACTGAGGGAGGTCTCAATAAACAAAATCTCACCACCTACTTGTGTCCATGCCAAACCTGTGACTACACCTATGTGTTTGTTGGTCTCCCACTCATCACGAGTATATCGAGGTTGACCCAAATAGTTAATCACATCTTGCTTGGTTACACTCACATTGTATGGTTCATCCAAAGCAATTTGTGTCACAACCTTTCGACATATCTTAGCTATCTGACGGTCCAAACTTCTTACACCCGACTCACGCGTATAGTCGTCTATTATGCGTTCTATAATTTCCTTTTTGAGTCTCAATTGCGAGGACTTAAGACCATGATTGTTCAACTCCTTAGGCAACAAATGACGCTTTACGATCTCCTCCTTCTCTTCGATCAAATACCCCGTCATCTCAATCAATTCCATACGGTCGAGTAGGGGACGAGGAATAGAATCCAATGAATTGGCTGTAGCAATGAACAACACCTTGCTCAAATCATAATCCACATTGAGGAAATTGTCATGGAAAGTAGTATTTTGCTCAGGGTCCAATACCTCAAGCAATGCGCTGGTAGGATCTCCCTTATAATCAGCTGCCAACTTATCAATCTCGTCCAATACAAATACTGGATTCGAAGTCTTTACCTTTCGTAGATTCTCAATGATTCGACCAGGCATAGCGCCTATATAAGTCCTTCTATGTCCTCTAATCTCTGCCTCATCATGCAAACCACCAAGAGATATACGGGCATATTGTCTGCCCAAGGCTTTGGCAATTGACTTACCAAGGCTTGTTTTTCCCACTCCCGGAGGTCCATACAAGCATAGGATAGGGGCCTTGAACTCAAACTTATCGCGACCATTGTCTTGTTTTTCTTTCTCCCATGCTGTTATTTGCTTCAGGACAGCCAGATACTCAACGATGCGCTCCTTGACCTTCTCTATACCATAATGATCCTCGTCCAATATCTCCTTGGCATGCTTGATGTCAAAATTATCTTCCGTGTATTCATTCCAAGGCAAATCAATAAACGTCTCCAAATAATTTTGTTGAATCGTATAGTCTGGAGAATGAGCAGGGGTACGCTGCATCTTCTTAAGCTCTTTTTCAAAGATTGCTGCTATCTCTGATGACCACTTTTTGCTCTTGGCTTTCTCGCGCATATCGTTTATTACCTGCGCTCCAGTGTCGCCCAACTCCTTCTGAATGGTCTCTATTTGTCTGTGCAAATAGTATTCGCGCTGTTCTTTATCCAAATCTTCTTTCGTTTTTATTTGGATATCCGCTTTCATCTCAAGCAGTTGAACCTCTTTGTTGAGCAATTCAAGCAAATGCAATGCCCTGTCAGCAATAGATTCAAAATTAAGCAATCGCTGCTTATCTTCAATCTTTATACTGAAGTTCACACAGATATAATTCACCAGAGTAGGGGGATTGTCTATTCCTTTTAGAGTCATTCCAGCCTCTGGTGTCATGTTTTCTGTATGGCGCAATACTTTTATAGCTTGATCTTTGATATTGCTTACTATAGCCAAAAAATGTTTATCCCCACGTTTAGGGAAAATTTCTGATACTACTTGTATCTTGGCTTTCAAATTGGTTCTTGACGGGATAAATTCTGTTATAGTTATCCTCTCTATGCCTTCCAAAATAACCATTTGACTCGAGTCGGGTAGATCCAGCACACGAACCACACGGGCTGCTGTACCTAAATTGTATAGGTCTTCACCCTTAGGTTCTTGTTTGTCTCGATCTTTTTGACACAATACTGCCAAAAGTTTTTCTTGTTCAAAAGCATTTTTTACAAGTCGTTGAGATTTAGGTCTTGCAACAGTTACAGGAAGCAATACACCTGGAAACAATACCATATTACGCAATGGCAACACTCCAAGTATAGCACCATCCTCAAGTTGCTCAGTGTCTGGACGATCATTCCCATGAATGATAGGGATTACCTTCGTTCCATTTTCCTCTTCAAATATATCGTCAAACTGAATGTTCATTATATAGTATTAAATAATGCTATTTTACATAATCCAAATTATAGTACATGAGTATATCAAACATTGAAATACCTTATATATATAATAAGGAGAAATCTACAAATATATTATTGTTGATTTTCTTTTTCTAAATTGTAATTTCTATTTAGTTTTCACTTTTTGTTTCGCGGATATCAATCATCAACTCATCCAATTGTGCTTGATCCACCAATCCAGGAGCTCCAAGCATTACGTCACGGCCTTGATTATTTTTTGGGAATGCAATGCAATCACGAATGCTGTCCAATCCTGCAAACAAACTTACAAAGCGGTCCAAACCGTATGCCAAACCACCATGAGGAGGCGCACCAAACTTAAACGCATTCATTAGGAAGCCAAACTTCAGTTGTGCTTCTTCTGGTGTAAATCCTAAAATCTCAAAGGTACGTTGTTGAAGTGCAGCATCGTGAATACGTATCGAACCACCACCTACTTCTACACCATTGATTACCATATCATAAGCATTGGCACGCACTGCGGCTGGATTGGTATCCATCAACGGAATATCTTCTGGTTTAGGACTCGTAAATGGATGATGCATTGCCATGAGACGTTGCTCCTCTTCGCTCCATTCATACATTGGGAAATCGACAATCCACAAACATGAGAACTTCTTAGGATCGCGCAAACCTAATTGTTTACCTACTTCCAATCGCAATTCACATAATTGTTTACGTGTCTTCATTGCATCATCACCCGACAAGATAAGAATCAAGTCACCAGGCTTAGCATCCATAGCTTGAGCTACTTGTTGCAATGCTTCTTGGTTGTAAAATTTATCAACACTCGATTTTACATTACCATCGGCTTCTACACGAGCATAAACCATTCCCTTAGCGCCTATCTGAGGACGTTTAACGTAATCCGTTAGGGCATCCAATTGTTTACGAGTATAAGTAGCGCATCCTGTAGCACATATACCACCGATGTATTGAGCATTGGCAAATACACTAAAACGCTCTTCCTCAGCTTTTTGCTCCTCTATGGCATGGAATAAATCATGCAACTCTACAAATTGCATTCCAAAACGTGTATCAGGCTTGTCACTACCATAATACTTCATAGCATCAGCCCAAGTCATTCTTGGAAAATCAGGCAAATCTATATTGAGAATGCTCTTGAATAAGTGTTTTGACATCCCTTCGAATATATTGAGCACGTCTTCTTGCTCTACAAAAGACATCTCACAGTCTATTTGAGTAAATTCGGGTTGTCTATCCGCACGCAAGTCCTCATCACGGAAACATTTGACTATTTGGAAATAACGGTCAAAACCACTGACCATCAACAACTGTTTGAGGATTTGAGGACTTTGTGGCAATGCGTAGAATTGTCCTGGATTCATACGACTTGGCACAATGAAGTCACGAGCTCCTTCAGGAGTAGAATTAACCAATATAGGTGTCTCTACCTCAAGGAAACCTTTCTCGTCCAAATAACGGCGTACCTCAAATGCCATCTTGTGACGCAGTTCAAGATTCTTTCGTACACAATTGCGTCTCAAGTCAAGATATCTATATTTCATACGGATATCCTCTCCCCCATCCGTCTCATCTTCAATGGTGAAAGGAGGAGTAACAGCTTCGTTCAGTACGATCAATGAACCGACTTCTATCTCTATATCGCCAGTTGCTATTTGTTTGTTCTTACTTTGTCTTTCGATTACCTTACCGGTAACTTGAATCACATACTCTCTTCCCAATTCGTTGGCCTTATCAAAAGCATCAGTACCCTGATTAAAAGCCAATTGCGTGATACCATATCGATCACGCAAATCAACAAAAGTCATTCCACCCATCTTACGGATGCGTTGTACCCATCCTGCAAGCGTTACATTTTTTTCAACATCGGCAATTCTTAATTCGCCACAAGTGACTGTTCTATACATAGTTCAAACTATAATTATTTCAAAAAATATTTATCTACCTTTACTCTACCCTACAATAACGTCTGGGTCTATCTTACGTATCAATCCTTTCAATACATCACCCGGACCAAACTCATAAAACTCATGAGCACCATCCACAATCATGTTCTTGATAGTCTGCGTCCATCTCACAGGAGCCGTTAATTGTAGCAATAGGTTTTGTCTGATATCCTCAGGATTGGTTTGTGGATAAGCATTCACATTCTGATAGATAGGACATATTGGCTGATGAAACTCTGTGTTCAATATGGCCGCTTTCAACTCTTCTGCAGCGGGTTGCATCAATGGCGAGTGAAACGCACCATTTACTTGTAGTCGCATCGCTCTTTTGGCACCTCTTTCTTTCAGCATTCGACATGCCTCTTCTATTCCTTCTATAGAGCCACTGATTACCACTTGATTGGGACAATTAAAATTGGCAGCCACCACCACTTTGTCCGTAATCATTTGGCATACTTCATCCACTTTATCATCTGGCAATCCTAACACAGCCGCCATCGTCGACTCCTGCATCTCACATGCTCGTTGCATCGCTTCAGCTCTTTTCTTAACCAAAACGAGCGCGTCTTCCATACGAAGTGCCTCGCAAGCTACCAAGGCAGAATATTCGCCAAGACTGTGTCCCGCAACCATATCTGGTCTCAAGATATTCAATACTTTTGAAGCAATCACAGAATGCAAAAAGACTGCAGGCTGTGTTATGCTGGTTAGTTTAAGGTCTTCGGTATCTCCATCAAACATTATATCTGTAATGCGATAACCTAAAATATCGTTTGCAGTTTCAAACATCTCACGAGCGACTGGATATGCTTCATACAAATCTTTACCCATTCCCTCAAACTGCGCACCTTGTCCAGGAAATACAAAAGCTTTCATAAAATTGTTTATGTTATTAAATTAGTATTATCAAAATCAACTATCTTCACACTTACCGCAAACAAATTGTTAAATCCTTCAACGGAAATAACTATTCATTCAACGGCCAAGTTAGAAAATTTCGTGCAAAGATACATTTTTTATTGCATCTGTGCAAGTGATTTTTTCTTATTAAACTAGTTTTTTATATCGTATACGTTTTGGTTGCAATGCTTCTGCTCCCATACGCATCTTTTTATTTTCTTCGTATTCGGAATAACTTCCTTCAAATACGAACACTTTACTGTCGCCTTCAAATGCAATAATATGCGTACAAATACGATCCAAGAACCATCTATCGTGACTAATCACCACAGCACATCCAGCGAAATTCTCCAATCCTTCCTCCAATGCACGCAAGGTATTGACATCGATATCATTCGTTGGCTCGTCCAGCAACAACACATTCGCCTCGCTCTTCAAGGTCAATGCCAAATGCAAGCGGTTACGTTCACCACCACTCAACACACCGCACTTTTTCTCTTGATCACTTCCTGTGAAGTTAAATCTGCTTAGATAAGCTCTTGCGTTTATCTCGCGACCACCTACTCGGATGTACTCCGTACCATTGCTAATGGTCTCATAAACGGTTTTCTCTGGGTCGATATTACTGTGCACTTGATCCACATAACCCAACTTAACAGTCTCACCCACAGCAAAGGTTCCTTGGTCTGCTTTCTCAAGCCCCATAATCATACGGAAAAGCGTTGTCTTACCAGCGCCATTAGGACCAATCACACCTACGATACCATTGGGTGGTAACATGAAATCCAATCCTTCAAAGAGCAACTTATCACCAAAAGCCTTGCTTACGCCTTCAGCATTCACCACCTTGTTACCCAAACGTGGACCATTAGGAATAAATATCTCCAGTTTCTCTTCACGCTCTTTTTGTTCCTCATTCATCATGCGGTCATAGGCTTCAAGACGTGCTTTACCTTTCGCTTGTCTTGCTTTAGGCGCCATGCGTACCCATTCCAATTCTCGCTCCAATGTTTTACGACGTTTGCTGGCTTGTTTCTCTTCCATAGCCATTCGCGCAGTCTTTTGGTCAAGCCATGAACTATAATTACCTTTCCATGGAATACCTTCGCCTCTATCCAACTCCAAGATCCATCCAGCCACGTGATCCAAGAAATAACGATCGTGCGTTACCGCAATCACCGTACCAGGATATTGTTGTAGGTGTTGTTCCAACCACTCTACCGATTCAGCATCCAGGTGGTTGGTAGGCTCGTCCAACAAGAGAATATCTGGTTGCTTGAGCAATAGACGACACAAAGCCACACGGCGACGTTCACCTCCACTCAAGTTAGCCACGATAGCATTCTCGTCTGGACATCTCAAAGCATCCATTGCGCGCTCCAATTTGGTGTCTATGTTCCAAGCATCAACGCTGTCCAACTTATCTTGCAGTTCCGCTTGTCTTGCCAATAGGCGATCAAAATCGGCATTCTCATCCATAAAAGCAGCATTCACTTCATCGTACTCGCGAAGCATATCCATCACCTCTTGTACACCCTCTTGCACGCATTCTTTCACTGTCTTATTAGGGTCCAACTTAGGTTCTTGTTCCAGATATCCTACACTATAGCCTGGTGAAAAAACCACTTCACCTTCGTATGATTTTTCAACACCTGCAATAATCTTTAGCAAGGTAGACTTACCAGAACCGTTCAAACCAATGATACCAATCTTAGCTCCATAAAAGAAACTTAGGTAGATATTGTTCAATACACGTTTTTGAGGACTAAAAGCCTTGCTAACTCCCACCATCGAGAAAATGATCTTCTTATCGTCTGCCATAAAAAAAATATGATAAAAATTAAAATACTAAGTAAAAATCTCTGCAAAGATACAATATTTTTTGCATGCGTGCAAATTTTCTGCCCACTTCACCCTACACACAACAAAAGGCACCCCATGCAAAGCATGATTTGCCTTTTTCAGATTAGGACTCGCACTTATGGTGATTGTTTCAAAAGTTCTAAGAGTTCTAAGAGTTC
>ERZ808048.263-NODE-263-length-11148-cov-16.877066_pt1 | contig 11148 bp, 12 predicted proteins | sample MGYA00380197_ERZ808048 | MGnify/ENA primary metagenome ERZ808048 (study PRJEB31490, sample SAMN06133377) | cow dung metagenome | isolation source: M1 | host: cow | place: China: Chengdu | collected 2015-05 ... | reverse complement strand
GCACGTTGAGCGGGCTTACTAATAGGGGCTAAAGCCGTAATAAGTAAGCCCCTAATAGTTGTAGAGCTTACCCCGTTTATTGTAATTGTCGGATATATATACATCTCCAGCCCTCCGTATTAGTAGTAAATTGCTTGCGTTACTGTCTTAGTTACAAACTTGCCTACCTTTTGGTCGTCAAGCTCTATGTTAACTTGTGCTAAAGCGTCCTTAAAGGCGCTAACCATTGTTTTATAATCAAAGCCGCCCGTTAATGCTTTATCGGATCCAGCGTTAATAAAAGTTGCGGCGCCTTGTATGCCTCCAGCCGATAAAGCGGGGTTAGTTGCTTTAAGCTCCTCGTTAAGTCCGGCGGTCAAGCCCTTAAAGTTAGCGCCGTCTTTAATCTCTTTTTGTAACGTGTTAGTTACCGCGTTAGCATACTCGGTTACTTGCGCGATTGTGTCTCTAGTACCTTTTTGTATACCCTTGTCTAAGCCCTCGTCAAAGAACAAACCTATTTGAGTAGCAACACGGGACGGAGATTTTACTTGTAATTTGTTTTTGAGCGTGCTTACAAGTTTGTCGGCAAGGTTGCTAACGCTACCAAAAAGGCTAGATTGTTTAGCCTTGTTACCAATACCGTTATTAAGTCCAACTATAACTTGCTCGCCCGCCGTTTTGCCGCCCGTCTCGGCTTTTGATAACTCATTCATTGTAACGGTTACAAGGTCGGCGGCCTCTTGCTTTGTCATTGGCTCGCCTTGCTTTTGGCCGTCTATATACATAGTTACTAAGCCCTTGCCCGCGTCTCTAAACTCTACTTTTTTGCCAGTAATCGCGCTTAATTGGTCGTCTAAGCTATCTTGCCAAATAACTTTGCACTCGCCCATAGCCTCGGCTTGCGTAGCGATATAACGCGACATTTCTTTTTCTTTTTCGGCTAATCTCTCTTGCGCGGCTTTAACGTCATACTCCGTTATTGCCTCGTCGCCCGCCTTGTAAAGATCCTCAACTACTTCGAGTTGTTTTCTCAATACGTCCGTGTCATTTTGCAAAGTCTGTAATTTTGCGTCGCTTGCGTTCTCCAGCGTTTGAACGTAGCTCCAAGTGTCCGCGCTCATTTGCTCGTAAGCGCCCTTGCTTGCAAGTTCTACGTTCTTTTCGTATCTAACCATATTGTAAGAGTAGGTTGATACTATCGCGTCTTGTTGCTCGTAAAGGTCGTTAGCCTCGGCCAAGCGTCCGTTAATCTCGTCTAAGTGGCTTTGCTCGGTTGACAATAATCTGTTATATTGGTCGAGCTTTACCGTATCGTTAGCCGCCCTTGCCGCCTCTATCTCTTTTTCGTAGCCCGCTATTTTCTCTTGAACGGCCGTTTGCTCGTCTAAGATCGCGTTACGGTTAGCCTCCAGCTCTCCGAGCTTTTGCGTAGCCTCGCCGATATTAGCTAAAGCCTCGTTATACATCTCGGCTTGAGCGTTTAACATAATCTCGGCTTTTTTAGCCTTTATAATCTCGTTAATAGCGTTCTTAATGCCCGTGTAATTTTCAATTACGTCATTATTCCAGCTAATTTCCATTCCTAACGCCTTATTAAGTTCGTTAGTAATGAAGTTAGCCCGCTCCTCGTAGCCCTCTTTTACTTTGCCGTTAGCGTCTACAAGGGTGCCAAGTTCTCTAGCTAAGTTCTCGTAATAGCCTATTTCTTGCATACCCGCCGCGTATTGCTTGCCTTGCGTTTCGTAAAGCTCGTTTATTGCGTCCATTTCGGCCGTAATAGCGTCTTTGTACTCTTGCGCGGCTTGCTTTTCTTCTTGGTATGCCTCGGCCGTCTCTCTTATCTTCTTTTGGGACTCCGTTTCTTGTTGAGCTAAAGCGTAAACCGCCGCCGTTAAAGCTACAACCGCCGTTAATACCGCTCCAATAGGGTTAGCGGCTAAAGCGGCATTGTAGCCTACTTGTACTTTTGTAGCGGTTGCCGTAGTAGCGCTTAATGCGGCTAACGCGGTGCTTGTTGCCGTTACTGTCTTAGCTATTGCCATTACCGCATTAAAGGTGGTAAAAGCCGCCGCCGCCGTTAATACAACGGTAGCGACTTGCTTAAAGTTCTTTACTACGAAAGTAGCAACCTCTTTTAACGCCTTGCCTATTTTTTCGATAGTCGGTAATACGTTGCGCGAGAATTCCGGCATATACTTTTTAGATAAGTCCTTAGCCGCTTTAAACATATTCTCTACGAGCTTTTTAACTCTCGGGATAGCGTTTTTAGCGTAAGTCTCTACGCTTTCGGTAAAGGCTTTAACGCTCTTGCTCATATCCTTATTATCACTTGCAACGCTAACTAAAAGATTTTTCCAAGCGGCTTTCATAGCCTTAGCGCTACCCTCGATAGTTGAGTTAGCCTCGGCCGCCGTCGCTCCAGTAATACCCATATTAGTTTGTACTATGTGGATAGCGTCTACAAGGTCGCTATAAGCTAACTTGAGCTTGCCGCTACTGTCTCTTTGAGCCTTAAAGGACGCGTCTAACTTCTCGGCCTCTTTAACAAGATCCTCGGCGCCTTGCTTAGTACCCGCAAAGCCCAATTTTAAATTATCAAGAGTCGTATACGTGTTACGCGCCAGCGCACTATATACGCTTTGTATCGTGTCTATTGACGTGCCAAACTTGTTAGCATTATCGGACATATCTTTTATAGCTTTGTCGGCATACTCAACGGCTTTTTGCGTATCGCCGCCAAGTGATTTAATCAAAGCGCTTGAAAAAGATGTAACGGACTCCATATAGCTATTAGCCGATAAGCCCGCCGTTTTATAAGCCTCGTTTGCGTACTTTTCAAGAGTTTTGGCGCTCTTGCCGAAAAGCGTCTCTACGCCGCCTACTAATTGCTCGTACTCGGCGTAAGCGTTAAAAGCCTCTTTGCCGGTATTAACAAGCCCCTCGCCTATTTGCTTTAAGCCCGTCGCTACTTGCTTAATTGCGATAGTTGCAAGGTTAGCCAAGATGTTTTTAAAAACAGTATAACCGCCGTTAGCGGCCTTTTTTGCTAAATCTCCGCTAGTCTTTACCTCGTCGCCAAGCTCGCCCGCTCCGTCGGCGGTCTTTTCTATCTCCTCGTTAAGATCGCTTAAAGCGTTGCCCGTTTGGTTATAGGCCGTTTGTGCGTTGTTTATCTCTATACGTGCTTTAGATAACGCCGCCTCTTGTGAGTCGATAGCTTTAAGGCTTGCGTTATAGTCGGCGGTAAGATTTGCAACCGCGCCCGCTTGGAGCTTATAAGCGGCGCTATCCTTGCCGCTCTCTTTTTCTATCTTTTCGAGTTCTTTTACGGCGTTCTCCAGTTCTTTACCTAAAGCCGCGTGCTTTTCTTTGTTCTCCTCGGCGCTCTTGCTTAAAGCCTGATAGCTAGCCTTTAAAGTCTCAACCTTTTTAGCTTGAGTCTCTAACTTTTTAGCTAACGCCTCGCTCTTTGCGGTTAAAGCCTCTTGGCTTTTGTCGTTCTTAGCATATTGAGACGCAACTACCTTTAACTCCGAGTCTACCTCTTTTAAGTCAAGCGTAATTTGCTTTAGCGCCTTACGATAGGTTGACTCTCCAGTAAGTTTAACGGATCCACCAAAACCAGCCACTATAAACGCCTCCTTTTTGCTCTTAACTTAACCACTCCTCGGACTTCTCGGCCTCGGCTTTAAGTTGTGCGTATGTTGTATGACTTGAAGTTAATATAAGCTCCAAGTCAAAAGTATCTTGATAAGCGCGGTATAGGCTAATAAATTGATTATAAGTTAGCCTCCCGCTCTCTTTTTTGCCTAAGTTTAGTTTTGCCCTACAAATAAAATATACCCACGAGAACGATATAGGGCTATCGTCTATTTCGTCCGCGTCCTCGTGTATTATGCGTTTTTTGAGTCGTCCTCAACCTTAGTCGATTTAATAATTAAATCGTTCATATTGTCGGTTACGGTCTTAACGCCTATATCGGTTATAATGCGTCCGGCTTGCTTGCGGGTTAATAACGGGGTGTTAGTGCCGTTCTCCTCGTTATCTATATCTATGCCCTCGTTAATCATAGTCATAAGCCCGAAAATAAGAGCTTTAACGTTTACCTCGCCCGTTGTTTCGCCGTCTGTCAAGGATCCCCAAGCGTCTAATGACTTATACTCGTCTTGTATAGCCTCCATAACGTTAAGGTTAAATACCAGCTTGTATTTTTTGCCCTTGTACTCGATTACGTCGCTAATTTCTCTAAACATACTTTTTAACCTCCGATAAATGAATAAGCCGCCCCGCCCCGATAAAGAGCAAGGCGGCTAATTTATTTTACATCAAACTTGTTATGTAGCGTTAGCCCAAACCGCATAGAACGTTACATCACTAGCGGGGTAGTAAGTCTCGCCGCCCTCATAAGCCGCACTAGCCGCGCCGCTTGTAAGCGCCCAGCCCGCAAATTCCTTGTTTGACGGTGCGGTAAGAGTAGAGCCGCTATTAAGTGTGGTAGAGTTGCCGGCGTTAACTACAACGGTAGCAATAGATCCCGTGCCGCCGTTAGCGTCGTAATTGACTCTAAAGGTTGTACCGCTTGCCGCGAGCTTTCCTTGAATGAAAGCAACGGCGGCGGCCTTAGTTGCGAATGTTTGCGACTCGCTCCAGTTGCCGTTAGCAAGTGCAACGATAGCGCCCTCAATAGTCGGTGTAGAGAATTCTACGGACTCGCCGCGTGTGTTATCGTCCTCGCTCGGTTCGCTAAACTTAACCTTGTAAAGCATTTCTACCTTGTATGACTTAACGTTGCCAACCATTTTAACGATAATTCTAGCAAGCGCAACGTAGGGCGCTACGTCGTCTACGTTTCTTACTACGTTGCCGTCCGTGTCGATAGCGTGGCCGAGAATATCGGCAAAAGTAGCCTCGCGGTCGTCGTCTGTTCCAAGCGTGATTGTGCCGCTTTGAAAAGATGTGTCGGACTCGGCGAGTGTATCGTCGGCGTAAAGCATAGCGCTATTATTTGTGATTGAAACACTTGCGCTAATAGCCTTACCAAAAGACTTAGCGCCGTCGTAGCTAGGCGTGCCGTCGGGTGCCTCGGTAAGTTTTGAGTACCAAAGATTATTTAAACCAATTTTAGCCATTTTATAGCCTCCTTATTAGATTTTATTAGCCCGCGTCAAGAGTAAGCCCGCTAAGATCGTATGTCTTAGTGTAAGTTACCTCGCCGTTTGAGCATTGGATAACAAAAACTTGAGCGTCTTTATCGGTAATCTTAAAAACGCCGTCCATATCCTCGTCAAGTTCTACAAGGCCGCTTGAGACTGACGGACGCAAACCTACTTTAATAGATGTAGCGTTAGCGTTATCCTTTGTAAACTTGAGCGCCAAAAAGTAACCCTCGCCCCAAACATCTACAAGCGAGCCGCTAGTAAGTTTGTGGAGCGTGCCGGTAATAGCGCCGTTAGCGATAGCAACGCTAGTTTGCATTGTGCTAACCGTTGTACCCCAATAATTCTTATTGCTTGCGGGGCTTGCGGGTGTTACGTTTGAGCTACCGAAAACCGCGCCGCCGGAGATCTTGTCTAAAATCTCGTCTACGGTATCATTAGCGCTAATATCGGTAACGTTATAAGCAACCTTAGCGAAAGTCTTGAGACTTTTAACTACTGTCATTTATATTAACCTCCTTGTTAGTTTTTTATATTTGTATAGGCTTTGCAAAGCAAATTGTTTTGTGGTAGTAGCCCGTATCTACGTCGTAAAGGTCGGGGCCGTCTCGGTTCGGTTGCCAAGTCCAGTCGTTAGCCTTTAAAAGAGCCTTAACCGCTTGCGCGATTTGATACAAGTTAGGCGTGGTGTTAGCCTTAGCGTATATATCAAAGTCGTAAACCGCTACAACGCCTTGTATATCGTCGTCCCCGCTATAAGAGTTCATAGCGTCGACTTGAGAATAAACAATATATTGCGCGGCGTGCTTGTCGTAGAATAAATAGGCGAGTTCTACCGCCGTATTATTTACCTTAAAGCCGTTAAATAATTGCTCTATCTCGGCGTTAAATAACATCTTATTACGACTCCTTTATAAACTTGTCTTGCACTTTTAACATAGCTTTTTCGATTTGTTGCTTGTTAAAGCAAGCTCTAAAAAAGGGTTTTTTAGGGTACGGGGCGTTAGATCGTCCATACTCAAAAAGGTTAGCAACTAGGGGCGCGGGTGTAACTTTGCCTCTACTGTTTACAAAGTAGCCCGTTATCATAACTTGTTTATTTATACCGTCGTCCGACGGGGTTTTATAAACCTTAGTAACTTTAACGTTGTTCTTTGCTACCTTAGCAAACTCTTTTGGCATTTTAGCGTCTACGTTAGCTTTTACAACGTCGGCGCCCGCGCTTACCATATCGGCTATCATTTGCTCGGTGTTAAGCTCTAAAGCCGTAAACATCTTAATAAGATCGTCCGGCATACCGCCAACAAACGCCGCCACAATTAGCCCTCCTTAGTGTGTTACCTCTTTTGCTTGTATCTCCAGCTCTACGTTAGCCTCGTCTATGTTATTTAAATATAGTATCTCGTAACGCTTGCCCCTAAATATAATAACGTCGTCTCTTGTTATTACTGTTTGTGGGTATCTAATCGTAAAATTAGTTGTAGCCTTTTCAAAGTCGGATCCGTTAGCTATCAGGGTAAAGCCCTTAGTGGTCTTAACCTTAGCAAACGGGCGTAAAATAGATACTTCGGACTCAACGACAAAGCCGTAAGCGTCCTTAGTGGTTGTAGGTCTTACAATCTCTATTTTATGATTAAATTGTCCAGCGTTTTTAACTATATTCATAACAGATTGACCGAGTGTAAACCTAAGATCGCCTCTACTACCTTGTTAACGTTGGCGTTATCTACATACATAGAGCGGTTATCGTACATATCTTGGCAAAGAACGTAAACCGCAATAGTAATATCTAACGCCTCGTCAACTTGTGCGGGTGTTAAGCCCGTATACTTATAAACGAACGCTTTGCTCGCCTCTAAGATATTGCCAATAAAGGCGCTATCTTCGGGCGTAACCTCGGGGAGTCGGAGGTAGTCCACTATATCGCTTGTTGTAAGTTGGCTTACTGTCTTAGACATAGCTTTTATACCTCCGTGTTTTTAGCTCTCGGCTTGCGGGTTCTCTTGGGCTTATCCTCGGTAGGCTCCTCGGGGCTTACAACCTCGGCGGGCTTATCGTCGTTAAGATCCTCAATAAAACCGCCCTTTATAAGCGCTTTAGCGTATGCGGCGTTATCTATCTCAATAGTAGCGCCCTTGCGAGCCTTAACGGCTACTCCGATAAAGTTTTTAAGGGCTTTGTAAGTCATAGCTAAAACCTCCACTTAGTTATTACGGCCGTTATTATTAAAGGTCGATAGCGAGTCCGGCAATCTTCTGTTCGTCGATTACGCGGGAGTCGAATTCTATCCAGCCTACAACGGCGATAGAATGTTGTGCGGCATAAAGTTCTCTAAGGACTTCTACGTGCAACTCCTCGCTAAACTTAGTAGCAAGGCCCGTCATATCGCCGTAATAGATTACGCGCTTACCGTCGGCTACGTCGGACATATTGTCTGTAACGTAAACGGGCTTGCCGAGCAAAGTCTTACCGAAAGGCGCGGAAATATCGTCTTGCAAGAGATAGCGTCCAACGTCGTCTTTAAGCTCTCTAAGAGCGGTACGTGTAGCGGGAGACATAACCCAAATAGCGTTAGCTTGGTATACGTCCTTAACCATTGCTTGGAGTTCAATAACGGAGTCGGCCGTAATAGCGGAAACCGTCTTGATGTTTGTAAGCTCGCTAAGTCCCTTAACCTTTGTTGTATCGCCCTCGCCAAGCAACTGCTTTTCAAGGAAACGTGCAATATCATAAGCCATTCTCTTAACGATAAAGCCTACTACGTCAAACTCGACGTTGTTAATAAGGGTGCGGCTAATCTTTGTAAGAGCGCCGGCAAGGAAATAACCCAGCTCGATTGTAGTAAAGTTACCCGTAGAGCTTGAAAGATCGCTAAACTCGGTTGCATAAGCAACAGTAATTTGTGTAGCGGAGTTAGCGGGGTACTTAGGAATTTCGAGAACGCCCTTAACGTTGTACTTTTCGGACTTGTCGAGAATAGGGCAAACGTCGTAAACCAGCTCGACAATCTTTTTAGCGATTGTCTTAGGAATGATAGCGCCGTTATTAGCGGGCTTGAGTTCGCCGTCTCTCTCGTTAACAACTACGCCTCTAACGTAGTTCTCAAAAGCTCTAGCCTCAATCTCCTCTACGTTATCTACGTTGCCCTTAACGGTTCTTTGCTCGTCGCCGCAAGCCGCCTCGTTAGCGTCTACTCTTGCCGCGTCGATTTCTCCGACAATACCGAGATAGTCTTTAATCTTCTTTACGTCGTCCTTAATCTCGGCCAGCTCTTGAGCCTCCGCGTCCGTAAGCTCGCGCTTTTCGGCCTCGGCGGTGTTAACAAGTGTCTCGGCGCGAGTAATAAGGTCGTTCATTTGCTCGGTCTTTGCCTTAACATTCTTAAACATTGTTTTTATACCTCCTTGTTAATTATTTTACCGAGCTTGCGCGGATAGCTTTAAGCTCGTTAACAATGTTTATATACTTAGAGTTGTCGTAACTCTTAGTATCAGGTTCAACGGCGGCGGGTTCTTTTGCCGCCTCGGGTTGTTCGGGGGCCGCGTCTCTTAATTCTGTCTTTACTTCTTCGACTATCTCTTTAGCGGTCTCCTCGATAAGTTCTATATTATCCGGCGTTACATCTTCGCCCAAGTTAACGGGCTTTTCGCCGTCTCTTACATTTACAAGGGTGCCAGCATACGCGGGGCTTTTTTCTCTATTCAATATAGATACTTCAACTAAGTCTAAGTCCTTAACATTACGCAAGGGTAAACCCGTCTCGGCGTCTTGCATAATTTCTACTTCTCTATCCATAAAGCCAAAACTCCAGCCCACAAGGTTGCCGCGCCTTGCGTCCTCGACTACCTCGGCCCGTGTAATAGTTGCGCTCGCGTGTAAGCCTATTGCGTCCTCGTATAATTCAAGCTCGCCCGTGCCGGTGCCGCCCAAATCATAGTTAACGCCGTCGTGGTTGAGATATATTCTAACGTCCTTGTTACGCTCAAGAGCGCGGCCGAAAACGCCCGCGCATATCTTCTCTACGAATTCACCAAAACGGCTAAAAAGGGGCTTACTCTTGCGCTCTACGGCGTTAACGTAGCCCTCTATGTGTACGCTATTAGCCCTTATTTGTATCTTCATTCTGTAAAGCCTCCTCTATTGTTACTTGCTCGCCAGTAGTAGAGCGCTCGGATCCGTTAAGATCGTCTATAAACGACTCCTCCTCGATTGTCTTAACGTCTGTCGTAGAGTTTGTGTTAGGCGTAAAGTAAACTTGCTTATTAACGTCGTAGAGTACCGCGCCTAAGCCAAAGTCGATAACATCGCCGCCCTCTATTGCGGGTAAGTTCTCGGCCCGTCTACGCTCGTTAAGGGTTGTAAGTTGAGCCTCTTTACCCAAGCGGTAAACCTCGTAGCGCTCCTTAATGCTCGCTTTGATAATCTCTTTAACATCAAACTCGAAAAAGTATCTACCTTTTTCTTTTTCTAACAGTAAATCACGGTTTAAGGCCGTCTCCAGCGCTTTGATAATAGGATAGATAGCAAACTTAAACGTATTGTTAAAATCGTCGCTAATATGGAAAATATCGTCAATTTGCTCTTTAAGGGTTTTAATACTTTCGTTTAACTGCATTTCGACGGACGTATTAGCCGCCTCTTTGAAGTCTAAGCCGTTATTAAGCACTACTACGGACTCGTTATTATTAGCGTAAAGATTACGCCAAGCGGCTTTTAATGCGTCTATCTCGGCTTGGCCTAACTTCTTATCAGACTTTAAAAAGCCCCTTTTGTTGCCGCCTGTCTTAACGAGTCCTAATTGATAAAGTTGGGTTTGGTATGCAGTCTCAAGAGCGGTTGATAGCTCTTGAATGATCGAAACGCCAAAAGCGCCCGTTTCGGTGTTACGGAGTAGCTTAATAAACTCGTAGGGCTTATAGCGGTTTTTGCCTACAAAGATCGTGTAATCTTTAAAAATAGGCTCGTAGTTATACTCGACTACTACGTAATCGTTTTGGACGTAGTAAAGCCCTATAACTTTATTAAGGTTTTTTTGGATATAACAATAACCGCCGCTAGATAAGAAGTAATCATATATAAGGGCTTTTTTGAGTTCGTAAGCGTTAAGCGTGTCGCCAGTATCGCAGTTTAACAAGCGGGTTCTATCGTCGCCCTCTACCTCCTCAACCTTGCCGCCCTTATATCTAAAGAGCTTAACAGGCATAGACGCAATACAATTAGAGATAAAATCAATATTAGCGGCTACCGCCGGAATTGTTAAAACATCTTGGCGGGATAGTTCACCGCCTCTTATAAGCGTAGTTAACAATACGTCGGTAGGCGATTGCTCGCCCTCGCGTTGTTCGGTAGGTTCGCTACGTCTTTTAAATAAATCAGTTAAAGCCACGTTAACCACTCCTTAGCGCTTTAAAAGTGATTTTCACTTGCTTTTCATTTTCATTTTCATTTGTTATATGAAAATGAAAAATACTTTTTCATTTAAAAGAGTAAACTATATAACTTGAATTGTAAACCCCTCCGAGCCTAAAAAGTAGTCTTGTTGGAGTAGGTAGCAAGCGTTAATAGTGCTAACTACCATATCAATTTTGCCCGCGCTCTTTTTCTTATTTACATAAAGGTTTTTGTTAGTATCATAGGTGCAACGGCTATTTAAAAAGTTTATCTCGTATAAGGGGTTAGCCGTATAAGCAAACTCGCCGTTAAGTATTTTCTCTTTTAATAACTTTGTAGGCGGGTGTAATACGCTTGAATGTTGCCTAATCTCTACACAAGTAATATTAGCCGCCTCCAGCTTTTGAGCGGTGCTTAAAGCGTTCCAACGGTCATAGCCTACCGCTTGAATTTCTACGCCTAAGCGCTCGGGTAGGCTTAATATAAAGTCCTCAACTACTTTATAATCTATTACTTTAGAGCCGCACGCTATAACCTTGCCGCTCTTGAGCAAGGCCCTATAATCTACTCGCTCGCTTGCGGTCTTTTCGTCTATGCGATCTTCGGGGATAAAGGCGTA
>ERZ808048.262-NODE-262-length-11187-cov-5.868047_pt1 | contig 11187 bp, 14 predicted proteins | sample MGYA00380197_ERZ808048 | MGnify/ENA primary metagenome ERZ808048 (study PRJEB31490, sample SAMN06133377) | cow dung metagenome | isolation source: M1 | host: cow | place: China: Chengdu | collected 2015-05 ... | reverse complement strand
TACAAAGGTAATAAAGATTATTGAAAGTGAACACCTGAAGTGTCGCTATTCAGCCTCAACCTCGGCAATGAAACGCTTGACCGCATCGAGGCTATCAACCTTAACAATGCGACCATCGTACTCTAAATAACCGCTAACGGTCTTACCTGTTGACGTTGGCTTGAAGAGTTCCGATACCTCAACGCCGAGTATCTTCGCCACCTCCGAAAGTCGAGAGAGGGTTGGATTTCCGTTGAGGCTATTCGATAAGTTCACTCGGCTAATGCCTATCTGCTTGGCGATGTCCGCCATCGTTAGCCCCTTTGCGTGGGCTAATTCGACTACTCGTAGTTCCATATAAGTATATATATTTCTAACAAAGGTAGTAAAAATATCAATATATCATTAAAAAATCCACAAAAATTGTAATAAAACATTACAAATACTTGTATATATCAAAATAAAGTATTACATTTGTATCAGAAATAAACGATAAACCATTACAAAAGACGATGACAAAGACAAGACGATATAAGGTAGGTTGCAGCGGTTCAGGTTGGGGCGTATGGGAGATTGCAACGGGCAACAAGGTTCGTGGATTTGGCAGAAGCAGAATTGCATCACTTGAATATTGGTATGAGTTGGAGGGTTGGAAGAAGCCCGCTCAGTGGTATTAGAATTATTAACGATTAAAGGACAGAGATATGAACGCATTAGTAATTACAAACGACACAGCAACAAGAATGGCAGTAATCGCAGCTCGTACAGGTAGCGAACTGATGGCAGGAGCAAAGGCTATGATGATTGAGAACCTCAAAGATAAGCTCCGTAATGGTGTAGCCCACTTCATCTTTCAGAAGAAGAATGGTGAGTTGCGTGAGATGTTTGCCACTACAAATAAAGCACTGGTAGAACGCCATATTGTCGGTACTGGCGAGAGCCGAGAGCTATATGCTACGACTGCCGTGTATGATGTTGAGAAAGGTGCATGGCGTTCGTTTCGTTGGGAATCAATTGTGAAGGTATTCTAAGCATGGCAGAGTATATAATGGCGATACTTCGCTCACAACTAATGGTAGTGTTCTCTTGGGGATTTAATTCCCCAAAGAGGCTACCCAATAATACTGGGTTGCAATTCTGTGTTGAGGGATTTAAGTATCAAGGTGTCGTTGAGGTTAGATACAATGAGGGCAGCGACTTGTTTGAGGTGAGTCTAAACGATGGGACAAAGGTTGAAGATGTATATTTTGACAGTCTCGTTAATGTCATTGATAATCTCGTAGAGAAAACCAGCAACTATCGTGAACGTGTCGAGCAAGAATACAATGTTCACTAATACGAAGAATGAATATAGTCTGAAAACCAATGATTTATCCAGTAGTAGCATAGTAATACATTCACTAACCTTATAATTCAATAAAAATGAGCGTAAAACACACATATACGACCAGTGATTACATCGAGTGGAACACAATGCTTAACCTTGTCCGCAGACTATACAAGGATGGCGATTATCGCATGAGCTTACTAATAGGTTGTGGTGCGTTCTTTGGGCTTCGTATTAGCGATTTGCTATCATTGTCATGGGATATGTTATTGGATAGCGACAGCTTTGTTTTGATGGAGCAGAAAACAGGGAAGAGACGTATAATCAAGGTTAATGCTGATTTCCGCAAGCATATTCTTGACTGCTATCGAGCTTTGAATATTACTGATAGGACTGAGAAGTGTTTTTTGAGTCGTAAGAAAGTTGTTTACTCTGTACAGCGTATCAATGTTCGCTTGAAAGAGATTAAGGCAAAATACAGCATTAAAGTTGAGCACCTAAGCACTCATAGCTTACGCAAGACTTTTGGTCGTAAAGTCGTTGAAAGCGCAGGAGAGAACTCGGAAATGGCATTGATTAAGCTGTCTGAACTCTTTAATCACACCTCTCCCCAAATCACAAGACGATACTTAGGGTTGCGACAGGAGGAGTTAATGGAGGTGTATGATTCGTTAATGTTTTAATTGTACTAATCATCGAATAAAGATTGCTGCATAGGGTCAATCTTACTTTTTCTCTTATGCGCAATTTTACACGATACCATATTCTCATCATCATTAACTTCATACACCTCAAATACATCTCGGTAAATTTTTAGCGAATTATCATTAAGATTTATTTTTTGTGTAACACGCATCTTACATCGGATGTACGTTCAATAGATGTATTTAGAAGCGTAGAACAACCAAAAACAATCAGAAATATCCAAACATAAACATTTAATTATCAGTACATTCTAAAAATTAACACTTTTCGGCTGCTTTTTGATGCTTCCCAAATTTCCACATATTTTTGAGACGTATTTCTGACGTGGAGAATTTGCGGGGCTTGTTTTTTGTCACACCGTGCAGACAGTTGACAAGGGTTTACAACCGTTTACGACAAGCGACAATATCCGCCCCGACATTCAGCGACGGTCACATCGTGTAGAAAGGCGACAACCGTTGACTGCCGTTTACATCCGTTCACCACTTCAGGAATACAGGATTGAAGAAATGAACCAGTAAACGATAAAGCAGTATGAAAGCAACCCGAAAATGCAGTTTTTGCGGCAAGTCCTTTGTAACCCGCAGCGGAATGCAAAGGTATTGCAGCGAGGCTTGTCAGGCGGAAGCCCGGCGAGCCAGAATGACACAGAAGAACAACCTCTTCAAAGCCGTCCGGCCAATCATGGAGATACAGCATCAGGAGTATCTCACCTTTTCCAAAGCAGCCATACTCATGGGCTGTTCCCGACAGTACATCTATAAACTTGTAGCCATGGGCAAGCTGAAAGCCTCACGCATCAGCAACCGCATGGCATTCATCCGCAGAGCCGACATCGAACGGATGCTGGAGGGAAATCCCTACCACCGCATCCTGCCCGGCAGCACTTCCACACCGAAAAAATCCGCTTCATCTTCCTTTCCGGGCAAAAAAGAAAAAAGGGAAAAGGGAGGCGATGAGATTTTGGACTTCTATTCCGGTGAAGAGGTAATGTCCCTTTATAAAGTCAAGCAGTCATGGCTCTATACCACCGCCAAACGCAACCGCATCCCCATCTGCCGCATCGCTGGAAAGAACTATTACAGCAAGAAGCATGTTGACGAGTTCTTCGGCGTTGCAGTTGATATGGACAGTATTACCGACTGGCTCCTGACTGAAGAAGCGGAAGAGCAGTTCGGCATGAAGCCTGCCGCACTCCGGGCATACGCCTACCGGCACAGGATACCGACCAAAAGAGAATACGGCCGCACCTATTACTCCAAGTCCCATCTGGACGAACTCCGCAGGACTGACCTTGTGAACGACGAGCGTTATTACACCGTGGAACAGGTCCGGCAGATTTACGGGCTTTCCTCAGCCAACATCTGCCATATCGTCAAGGTTAAGCACATCGAAAAGATAAAGGTCGGCGTGAAGAACCTGCTTCTGCGCTCCGACGTGGAGCGTGTCATGGCTGAAAGGAACAAATAACCGCAAGCAACCGCCATTACCCGAAAATTATTTCAAAATGATTGTCGTGGAGATATTCACGGCTGTTTCACGTTGTTCCTTTGCCACCGTGAACACGGAGACACCTCCGGAAATGTACAACCAGTTAAAACATCATCAATATGAGTAAATGCAAGACAGTAACCTTGCGCAAGCGCAAGATCAAGAACGGTACACAGTATTCGCTGTGTCTGGACTATTATCCCGGCTACCGTGACAACACCACCATGAAAGTAATAACACGTGAAGCTCTGGGTATTTACATTTTTGCTAAACCTGCCAACCAGCAGGAGCGTGACTTCAACGCACGCATGATGAAGAAGGCAGAGATACTCCGCAACAGGCGTTACGAAGCCATCTTCAACGAGAACAACGGCTTCTTTGACAAGGCCAGGATGAAAGGGGATTTCCTCGCCTACTTCAAGGAACTAGCAGACAGAAGGAATATCAAGTGGCAGCACGTCTACAAACACTTTGAACGGTTTGTAAATGGCAAATGCACCTTTGAAGAGGTGGACGTGGACTTGTGCCGCAAGTTCATGGAGTACCTGCTGAACGCTCCCCAGACCATACATACCAACCAAAAGCTGCATATCAATTCTGCGGCGGGCTACTGGTCGGCTTTCCGTGCCGTCCTGCACACGGCCTACCGTGACAGGAAGATAAAGGAGAATCCCAACGGCTTTCTGGACCGCATCGAGAGTATTCCCACCATGAGAGAGCATCTGAGCCAGGAGGAACTGATACGGCTTGCCGAAACGCCATGCGAGGAAGAGGTTCTGAAAAGAGCTTTCCTTTTCGCCTGCCTGACGGGATTGCGGAAGAGCGACATCAGGCAGCTTACCTGGCAGCAGATACAGCCGTACACCAACGGCAAGATGTTTGTGACCACCCGTATGCAGAAGACGAAGCAGATCGTACACAACCCCATCAGTGATGAAGCCTACGGACTGCTCGGGGAACGGCATGAAGGACTTATCTTCGAGGGCTTCAAGGACAAGATGCTGCAGGGCCCCCTGAAGCGTTGGCTGTCGGCGGCAGGCATAACCAAGAAGATAACCTTCCATTGCACCCGGCATTCATTCGGAAGCCTGCACGTGGAAATGGGTACGGACATGGCTGTCATACAAGCCTATCTGGGACACAAGAACATTACCACCACACAAATCTATTCCAAGATGGCAGCACAGCAGATGTGTGACGTGGTGGACAAGATAACCCTGAAACGCAAGGAGGCATAGGCCTGTTTCAGGGCATTCAGGGGGAGCGGTTATTGCGTGCAGGCTTTAACCGCTCCCTCAGTTTCTGATGGCACCATTCCTTAAAAAGTCATTATAGTATGATATTTTGGTATGATTCCGGACTTTTGGTGAAAAACATTGAAAAAGAAACCGCCAACCAAGGCTAATGAGCAATAATTGGAAGAATACCATTAAATTTGCAAAGACCTGACAGTTACAAGTAATAACCGAAAAAAACGATATGGAACCAACGATAAAGGACAAATACATCATTCTGGGATTCATCGGCGTTGCCATCTGCCTGATTTCCTTTTTTATCACATTGATTGTCTCCGCAAGTTTCAATCAGGACAATTTTGTAAGGCTGATTGTCTTTGTATGCAGCAACATTCTCGGCTGGCTGTTCTATCTCTCTTTCCAGACGGTCATTTTCGACTCATACGAGATCTGGAAACTTAAGTCCGGCAAGAAAAAGGCATCTGCCGGAATCATAAAGGCTCAGGAAGAACAGCCACAGGATGCGAATGAACTTGCAGCTCCGACATCGATACCGACAGGCGGGGAAGCAACCCCGGATATAAAACCGATAGAGATTGCCATTGCCCCGGAACTTCACGAAAAGAACCGTGCCAGCTATGAGGACAGACAGAAGCAGGAAGAGGCGGAACGGATCCGCATGGTCATGGAGTACATCCACTTCGTCATGCCCCGTATTGCCGACAAGGAGACCGTCAACCATATCTGTGCCGAGGTCAACAAGTGGATGTGCCTTCACAGCTACAAGCCCAAGCCGATAACAGGACGGCTGACCCGGGAGATTACCAACATTCCGCTCCGCCATTTCGTGTGGAACATCTCCGAGCGTTTCATGTACAAGAAATACTACAACGGGGACAACCGTGCCAATTTTATCAAAACCCTTTTTCCACGTGAGTTTGCCGACACGGATATAGCGACCATAAAGAACTTCAAGGTCGATCCGTCAAAGACGCTGATTCCCATTGACGAACCCGAAAACGGCTGTCTGGACTTCCATTATCCCGAAGATTATGCACGGGAAGTGAACAGTTGACCGTTTTCCGGGGATATAACAACAATAACGACAAGTATCAGGCAACACGTAACAGCCTGTATTCCATTATTTCCCGAATAACTTTGCCCGTCATTCACGGTTGGGCATCGTTATTCGGGAATTATTTTGCAATGACCTTTCGTGAAGATATTCACGGTCATATCATTGTGGTCCTTTGCGCCAAGCCTTACAAAAGAGGCGAGTACGCAAATGGAAAAAACAGTGATTACATTCAACGACCTTCCCGAGGTCGTAGCCCAGCTTCGGGACGAAGTGATGAGCTTGAGAAGCCTGCTTACCGAGCAGCGCAGTGTGAATAATGCAAAGGCGGTGGACACCCATGTCCCCATGTCCGTGGATGAAGCGGCGGAATATCTCGGTATTCCCAAGGGAACGCTCTACATGAAACTGTCGGACGGAAGCATTCCGGCCACCAAGCCCGGCAAACGCTATTGCCTTTACCGTGACGAACTGGACAGATGGCTGGAATCCTCCCGCAAGAATCCCGTACCTCTGTCCGATGAGGAACTCAGCGAATCCATGTCCTCCTCCCACCGTCGCAAGCCCGGTCAACGTAACTGGTAAGAGCCATGGAAGATGACAAGAACTATATCAGCATGATACATGGCGACCTGACGAGGGCAGCCCAGATGCAGAACGGTATGCCGGAAAATATCGGTGTGATGAGCATAAAGACCGCCAACCGGACCATACTTGAAGCATCGCAGCTGCCCACGCCCCGTGCGTTGTGGGACAGTTTCTGGTACGAGGGGGAACTGTCCTGCCTCTTTGCGGATTCCAACGTGGGGAAATCCATCCTTGCCGTGCAGATAGCCGACCGTATCGCTCGGACTGACAACGTGCTTTATCTGGACTTTGAACTCTCTGAAAAGCAGTTCCAGCTCCGCTATACCGACGAGTACGGAAAGCCTTACACCTTTCCCGAAAGGCTGTACCGGGTATCGCTTGACTGCGACGCCCTTCTGGATGCCGACTTTGAAGGGACAATCATCGGCAGCATCGAACAGATGGCACAGCAGACCCGCTGCAGGATCTTCATCGTTGACAACCTTACTTACCTGTGCTGTGCCATGGAGAAAGGCGATGCGGCGGGACGGCTGATGATACAGCTCAACAATCTCAAAAAGAGATACGGGCTTTCCATCCTTGTCCTGGCACACACACCCAAGCGTTCACTGGACTGTCCCATCACGTCCAACGACCTTGCCGGAAGCAAGCGGCTCTACAATTTCTTTGACAGCGTGTTTGTCATCGGGAAAAGCGCACTGGACGGAGAACTCCGCTATGTGAAGCAGCTCAAGGTCCGTTACGGGACATTCTCGTACGATGCCGACAATGTGATTGTCTATGAGATTGAGAAAACGGACGCCTTCCTGCAATTCGTGTTCAGGGGCTATTCAACCGAAAAGGAACACCTGAAGAAACCGGGTGACAACGAATCGGGACAAAGGGATTGCCTTATCCTGCAACTGTCCCAATCAGGGAAGTCAGTCCGGGAGATAGCCTCGCAGGTCAATTGCGGCAAGTCCACCGTCAGCCGGATAATCCAGCGCAGCAAGGAGGACAGGAACGCGGCCGTCCCGGGTGTCTCGCTGTCCCATCCCAAGGAGAACGGGACAATGGGACAGGTGGGACAGCATGGGACAGATGGGACAAGCGGGACAGCAGGAGAAGCAAGGCAGGCGGATCTGTTTGCAGGACATGAAAAGGAGGACAAGCCATGAAAAAGCAGCCTGCACACGGCTGTATGACAGCCGACCGTATCATTTACAGGACATGGGAGCATACAAACCGGGCCCTGATTTTCCAGAGTGTCCCGGGGTGTCCCAAGTGTCCCACTGTCCCAGCCTTTAGGGGGCGGGACAGTGGGACAGCGGGACAAACAGTAGAAAACCAATCATCAAAAAAAGTCATGAGCAACTATTCATTACAGAAATATAAAGGAACGTCAACACGGCATACCTGTCCGAATTGCGGGGACAGACGTTCCTTTGCCTACTACGTGGACGAAAGCGGTACGCCCCTTCACCCGTCAGTCGGCAGATGCAACCACGAAAGCGGCTGCGGGTATCATTATACGCCCAGACAGTATTTTCACGACCACCCCGAATGCCGGACCGCCGGTGATTTCTCTTCCGGCAGGCAATGTATGGCGCAGAAGCCCAAGCAACCGCTGCAACAGACAGCCATCGGTTACATACCGCCACACTATGTGGAGAAATCGCAGAGCTTGCATAGCAACTTCTGCCGTTTCCTTTCAGTACTGCTTGATTCCTATTACGGCAGCAAGGCAAAGGAAGTGCTGGAACGGTTGATGGAGGATTACCGTCTGGGAGCTACCCGTGACGGTGCGGTCATCTTCTGGCAGATTGACCGGGAGAACAAGGTACGGACAGGCAAGGTGATGCAGTACAATCCCGGGGACGGACACCGTGTAAAGGACGGACAGACATCGGCAGTGAACTGGATACACAGCATACTGAAAAGGCAACGGGTACTGGCGGAGGGATGGCAGCTTTCCCAATGCCTTTTCGGGGAACACCTGTTGAGTGTCTATCCTGACAAGGTGGCGGTTCTGGTGGAATCCGAGAAGAGTGCCGTTATCGGTTCCGCCCTCTTCCCCGGCTATGTATGGCTGGCGGCAGGAGGCAAAAGCCAGTTGCGGGAGGAAAAGCTCCGTGTGCTGACCGGGCGGACCGTGCTTCTCTTTCCGGATGCCGATGCCTATGCCGAATGGAAAGAGCGTGCCGATGACATGACCTTCTGCAAGGTGATGGTGTCTGACCTCATAGAGAAGAACGCAACGCCGGAGCAGAAGGCGGCACATATCGACATAGCCGACTGGATAATCTTCCAGATCCGGGAAAGCAGGATAAATTGTACAGCCGACCATCTGGTGGAAGCGGAAAGAATCCTGCAAAGGATGATAGAAAAGAACCCCGCCCTTCAAAAGCTGATAGATGATCTGGGGCTTGTGCTGGTCGGTGCATCCTCAATCGGCAGCGGTGACGGAACCCCTCCTTAACGGAGGAGAGCGGAAACCGAAGGTTGTAGTGTACGGACAATGGCTTGCCATTGATATAGCCCACTATAACTACACGCTCCGCTTACGTAGTTGTGGGCTCTCCCGAGGGGCTGGGCTTTGCCCCGTCCCACTTAGGACTTTGCCCTAAGAACCCACTCAGGGTGTTTCTCCCCTGAGAACCCCGAGCAAAGAGTGACCCTCTCTTTGCAATCTCCGCTTATGGGTTACACCCCTAAGAACCCTGTGCAGTTATGAGCGGACATCAGCTAACAACTTTAGTCAGACAACCTGAATCAAAATTTAAGAATATGGCAACAAAATCAAGCATACATATCAAGCCCTGCAGAGTCACATCAAGCGGGGCTCATAACCGGAGAACTGCCGAGTACATGCGCAATATCGGCAAGTCTCAAATCTACATCGTGCCCGAACTGACTGCCGGTAACGAGCAGTGGATAAACCCGGGCTTCGGCAACCCCGACCTGCAGGCGCACTATGACTACATCAAGAGGATGGTCAAGGAAAAGACAGGACGTGCGATGCAGGAGAAGGAGCGTGAACGCAAAGGCAAGAACGGGAAAATCACCAAGGTGGCGGGATGCTCGCCAATCCGTGAGGGCGTGTTGCTCATCAGACCGGACACAACACTGGCAGATGTACGTAAGTTTGGCGAGGAGTGCCAAAGACGTTGGGGAATCACTCCGCTCCAGATCTTCCTGCACAAGGACGAGGGGCACTGGCTGAACGGTCAGCCGGAAGTGGAAGACAGAGAGAGTTTCAAAGTCGGCGAAAGATGGTTCAAGCCGAATTACCATGCCCATATCGTTTTCGACTGGATGAACCACGAAACCGGAAAGAGCCGCAAGCTCAATGACGAGGATATGACAGAAATGCAGGATCTAGCATCCGACCTACTCCTGATGGAGCGTGGGCAGTCAAAGGCTGTTACGGGCAAGGAACATCAGGAACGGAACGATTTCATCATTGGAAAGCAGAAAGCCGAACTACAGCGCATGGATGCTGCAAAACGACACAAAGAAGAACAGATAAATCTTGCTGAACAGGAACTGAAACAGGTGAAATCAGAAATACGTACCGACAAGTTAAAGAAGACAGCCACCACAGCAGCAACAGTCATAACAAGCGGAGTTGCTTCTCTTTTCGGAAGCGGAAAACTAAAAGAGCTGGAACACGCCAACGAAAAACTGCAAAACGAAGTTTCAAAACGGAACACCAATATTGAAAAATTACAGAGCCAAATCCAGCAGATGCAGAAACAGCTTGATACACAAATCCACAATCTCAAGGAAATGCACAGACAGGAACTTGACATGAAGGAAAAAGAACTGTCACGGCTTTCCAGAATCATAGACAAGGCTTTCAGATGGTTCCCGATGTTCAGGGAAATGCTGCGCATGGAAAAGTTCTGTGCCATGCTGGGGTTCACTAAAGAAATGACTGAAAGTCTTTTGGTCAAAAAAGAAGCCCTGAAATGCAGCGGTAAAATCTATTCAGAGCAGCACAGACGGAACTTTGATATAAAGGATGATATTTTAAGAGTGGAGAATGACCCTGACGATGAAAGCAGGCTGACCCTGACGATAAACAGGAAGCCGATAGCTGACTGGTTCAGAGAACAATGGCACAGGCTTAGATATGGAACAAGACTGTCGCAACAGGAAGAAAAGAAAAGCAGAGGATTCAAATTGTAAAAGAAACAACTTGATTAGTAATCTAAAAGCACTCAGATAATCGTCAGAGTGCTTTTAGATTGTTTATCATTGATTATCAAAGCAAGCACAGTTTAAGAATTTACCGAAGTTTGCATTAATAAAGAATATACTACCGCTGATATATGCGCAACAAATTGTGACGCTTGTGATTCATTTCCCTTGAAATCCTTAACAAATACAGCTAAGGTATAGCAGACCTTATTAGGCAGACATATATAGGCTACATCATTCTGAGCTGCAAGAATACCATTTTCATTGACATAACCAGAACCTGTCTTATGTGCTATTACAACCCCTTCTTTATCAAGAAGTGGAGCTACTATCCTATCTATACCTGTTTTACATTCTTTCAATGCATTCTTAATGAAATCTTGTTTCTCATTACTGATAAGACTTTCTGTAAACAAACGATTCATCAACATTGCAGCACCAAGAGGAGATGTGTAATTAGAGTAAGCTTTGTCATGGTCAGCGGACATTTCCTCTTCTGTATAAGCTATCTGAAAACTCGAACGTGGTATGAGTTTCGCTATAAAACTGTCTGTTTGTGCAGTATTGAGCATATTCTTAAACATGATATTGCTTGCATTATTGTC
>ERZ808048.261-NODE-261-length-11194-cov-3.067824_pt1 | contig 11194 bp, 4 predicted proteins | sample MGYA00380197_ERZ808048 | MGnify/ENA primary metagenome ERZ808048 (study PRJEB31490, sample SAMN06133377) | cow dung metagenome | isolation source: M1 | host: cow | place: China: Chengdu | collected 2015-05 ... | reverse complement strand
GATGTTAATGTTTACGTCGGTGTAGCGCAAAGCAATCTGATGCGAACCCTTCTTCAAGTATACCTTCACCGGATTAGACCAACCGTAGTTCTTCCAGTCGTCCAAACCTCTCTGCGGGAAGACTGTAGGACCCGCATTCTTGCCGTCTACGTAGAGCAAGCGGTTAGCACAATGGTTACGCTGTTCCACTTCACCATTACCGTTAGCATATTCCCAATCTACAATGTACCAACCAGTAGCCGGAACATTTACCTTCACCTTCACTTGGTCGCCCATGGTCTTGTCCAACCACTTGTCGATAGCTACCGACTGTACAGATGCATCGGCATATACTCTCAACGGTTCCGAATTGAATGAACGGACACCCTTGTCGCTTACTGCAATCACTTGGTATTCGCCATCTCCCTGTGTATTGAAAGAGCAAGAAGTAGTCTCAGCTACCTTCTGACCGTCCTTCAACACCCAATACTTCGCTGCACCGCTGATAGCATTCCACTGAAGCTTTCCGGCTTCTGCCTTAACCGCCGGTACTTCAGGCATACCGATGTAACCAACCATGTTGACAGACGACGGTTTATGTTCGCCCTTCATCACAATTTCGATGCTGTGGTTGCCAGTCCAATCGGCTGGGATGAATGCTTCGGCTTCCTTACCGTCCACCAAACAAGATGCGATTTCGTTACCGCTTCCGCTTACGGTGATATCCAACTTCATGCCTCTGTAAGGGAAGGCTTCCAACTTACGTGTACCTGCCAATACTGTAGGAACGAAAGGCTTCAAAGCAAGACCTTCCTTCGTAAATTCCAAACCGAAGAATGTACGGTGGAACAAGCCCATGAAACCAGACAAGCCCCACAACATGTTCGGAGAATTGATCTGTGTGGTGTAAGGGTTACCAGTATTGAATGAATAGTTTTCATAGTTGGTAGCATAGATAGAAGCAGTTCTCACATTACATGCCAAAGCATGCATCAATGCGGTTTCGTTTCCAACCTTAGCAGCTGCCTTGCCCCAGAACGAAGTAACATACGGCCATACACCGTTGTTGTGGTAATCCGGTTGCGATACAATCTGCGGAGAGAAAATCGGAGGACCAAATTCACCTACCGGCATCGAAGAAATCACCTTAGCAGCACGTTCTTCGTCGGCAATACCGAACAAAACACAGAACGATTCACCGAGGGTTTCACTCTGCTGGGTACGAGTCAAGTTCTGACGACCATAGAGATAGCTAGCGTAATAACCGTCCTCTTCCACCCAGAAGTTGTCATTGATCGCCTTCTTCAAAGCTTCTGCCTTCTGTCCGTATTTCTTCACATCCTTCTTCTTTCCAAGGACAGTAGCCATGTCTTCCATGACCTTCAACACGCCATAATAAGCTGCATTGGTACCGAGACATTCACTCATATAGATATCTGCCGGTTGTGCCCATACTGGGTAACTCTGTTCACGCCAGTCGATGAACGAACTTTCGCCACGGAACAATCCTGTCTGTGGATTATACACGACAACAAAATCGGCTTCCAAACTACGGCCAATGATATCATACGCTTTCTGCAACCAATCCATATCGCCAGTAGCCAAATAGATATTCCAAGCCGAAAGAGCCCATACCACACGGTCGGATGAGCAAGGCCAAGAACCACCTGTACCTGTATCCTGAATGATACGTCCCAAACGGTCTACCTTCACTTCCAGACTGTTCTTCACCTTGTCCGGACACATGTATGAAAGGGCAAGCAATGAACTATAACTTACATCGCGTGTCCATACACCACCCCAATACAAACCGGTACGGAGGGTTCCGTCCTTTTCGAAGTTATTGATCATCTCATCTACCGACAAGTTGTAAAGAGCTGTTTCCAAGGTAGTAGTACCTGTATAGGTACCGAACTTCGAGATATCATTCTTACGTACCCATCTCAATGGTTTTCCGTCCTTCGACAACATGGTGGTTACAATTTCACCGGCGTTAGGAGCCATGGCAGCATTGCTACCTTCTACCACATAATTGTCGGTCCAAACAAACTTGCTATTCGCATACTTTTTCTTCTGAGGGTCGTCATTTCCCTCTACATTGGCAAACAGATTCACCGAGAAACAAAGTCCCATCATCATAGCCAATGCCATACATGTTTTTCTTTTCATAGATATATCATTTAAAAACTAGGGCAAATATATTTTTTTTCTTTGAATATTCAGCAACTAATTGTTACATTTGCAACAATTAATACGAACTTTAGATTTAAACCTTCATCCACATGAAAAACATCTCATTTTCATTGGCTACTATCTCTGTAGCCGTTTTGTCTTTGTTGGCATCCTGCCAATCTCCCGAGCCGAAGGATGACACATTAAGAGCATTCCCTTCCATGGAAGAAATGCAACGTCCGTTCGGAAATCAGGATTACGAAGCATTTGTGAAACCGAATAGAGTACACTATCCAGAAACTTGGTTCCACTATATCGGTGGCAATGTATCTCACGAAGGTATTACTGCCGACTTGGAAGCCATTGCATCGGCCGGAATTTCGGGTGTCCAATTGTTCCATGGACAATTTGGTGGACAATGGCCAGCTACGACAGACAACATCCAGTGTTTAAGTGAAAACTGGGATGCTGCAGTAAGACATACGGCTGAAGAAAGCAAACGCTTGGGACTCCGTTTCTCCATGCAGAATTGTCCAGGTTGGGCCATGTCTGGTGGTCCTTGGATCAAGCCAGAAAATGCAATGCGTACCATTGTCTATAGCCGTACCGATATAACAGGAAAAGACATTAAAGCAAGCCTTCCTGTACCTCAACCGAACAAAGAAGAATGGAGAGACTATCGGGACATCACCGTATTGGCCTTCCCTACCCCGGAAGGTGATACTGGCAAACCATTGGAATGGACTCAAGTAAAAGGAGACGGTAATTTCCCATGGCGTGAAATCATGGAAAAAAAGAAAACTTATGTAGGCTTCCCTCCAGCCAAAAACGGAGAACCGCATTGGGTGGAAGTGAAGTTCAAGCAACCGTCTACTATCCGTGCCATAGAATTGCCAGGTGTACAGAGTTTGAACCATGCTATGTCCTTTGAACCGAATCTCCATGTAAAGGCATACGCTTTATTGGCAGACGGTACCCAAAAGAGCATTATCGATGCAGATTTGCCACCAAGCAGTTGGCAGGATAATCATCCTATCACCTTTGCATGTCCTGAAGTGGCAGATGCAGTGGGATGCCGTGTAGAATTGAACAACAAATACGGAATAAGCATGAATGCGATCAAGTTCTGGAGCGCTGCCCGCAAAAACAGTTGGGAATCTGAAGCTGCATGGAACTTGCGTGCTTATGAACGTACCGCTGATGATATCGTTCAAAACCCTGCTGCTTACCTCGCACAGGATAAAATCATGGACATTAGCCAATATATGACTGCTGACGGTCAATTGGCATGGACTGCACCTACCGAAGAAGCATGGACTATCCTTCGTATTGGTCATGTGAACGAAGGACGAAAGAATGGTCCGGCTCCGGAAGCAGGAACAGGTTGGGAATGTGACAAACTTTCTACAGAAGGTCCTGAAGCCCATTTTGCCGGATACATCGGTCGTCTGACTAATGGAACATTGCAAGGTGGCATGTTGAATGGTATGTTGCTCGACAGTTGGGAATGTTATTCACAAACCTGGACACTGAAGATGGAGGATGAATTCAATGAACGTATGGGTTATGAATTACGTACATGGTTGCCTAGCATTTTCGGCTATGTCATCGACAATCCGGAAACAACTTCCCGTTTCTTGCATGACTGGCGTTCGGTAGTAGGCGATTTGTTTGCCAACAAGTTCTATCGCCGTATGGCGGAATTGGGCCACGAACAAGGATTGACCGTGGTTTATGAAACTGCTGGTGGTGACGTATTCCCTGCTGACTTCATGGAGTATTTCAAATACGCAGACTTCCCAATGTGTGAATTCTGGCATCCATATACTACCGGTTATGTAGGTTCATTGAACTTCAAGCCTATCAAGCCTACTGCTTCTGCAGCACGTATGTATGGAAAACCTCGTGTAGCAGCCGAATCGTTCACTTCGTTCGACCTTCATTGGAACGAGCATTTCGAATTCTTGAAGGATTATGCCGACTATCATTTCATCGAAGGTGTAACTCATAATGTATTCCATACTTATACACACAATCCACAAATCGGCTTCTTGCCTCCTGGCACTTCTATGGGTTCGAAGATTGGTACTCCGTTCTTGAGAGGTCAAACATGGTGGCCGTACATGAAGGAATTTACCACTTACTTGGCTCGTTGTAGCTATTTGTTGGAACGTGGTCAGTCCGTATCGGATGTTTTGTGGTATATAGGTGATGAAATCAGCCACAAACCAGACCAGGAATATCCGTTCCCTGCCGGTTACAAATATGATTATTGCAATCCGGATGTTTTGTTGAACCGCCTGAGTGTAAAGGACGGTTTGGTAGTAACACCGGAAGGTTTGTCATACAAGTTCATTTGGATTCCGGAAAACAAGCGTATGCTTCCGGAAACATTGGAAAAGCTCCACGCTTTACTTGAACAAGGTGCAACCGTAGTTGCCAATGCGCCTCAACGTATCTGTACATTGGCAGGCGGTGATGAAACACAAGCACGTTTTGACAAAAACGTCGAAGCGATTTGGGGCAAAGCCGCTGACGGTTCTATCACAACCATTGGCAAGGGTCGTTTGCTCGCTGGTGTAACGATTGAAAAAGCCATTGAATTGCTCGACCTCAAGCAAGATGTACAAGGTGATGTACGTTGGTTGCATCGTCATGTGAAGGGAGCTGACTGGTATTTCATCACTCCTGAAAAGCAACAAGCATTCAAGGGTAAGGTATCCTTCCGTGCACAAGGTGCAGCCGAACTTTGGGATCCGATTACTGGTGAAATCACTCCATTGAATGTAGAACGCCAAGGCGAATATGCAAGCATCGAATTTGACATGCCTAAGGCTGGTTCTTGCTTCGTGGTATTCAATCACAACAAGAAACAACAGAAGGTTGAAAAGGTAGAACTTGCCAACACACAATCTATCGATAACAAGTGGACCGTTCAATTCCCGGAAGGTTGGGGAGCACCAGCCGAATTGGAAATCGAAACATTGGCTCCATGGTGTGAACTGCCGATGTCTAAGGAAGGACAGGCATTCTCCGGTACCGCTACCTATACGACTACTTTCAACTGGTCGAACGAAAGCAAAGAAGTCGTGCTTGACTTGGGTAAGGTAAGCATGATTGCCGAAGTATTTGTCAATGACCAGAAAGTACGTACGTTGTGGTGTACTCCTTATGCAGCAGACATTACATCTTATGTAAAACAAGGAGAAAACAAGCTTCAAGTGAAGGTAACCAGCACTTGGTTCAACCGTTTGGCATTCGACGCATCTTTGCCAGAAGCAGAACGCAAGACATGGACAATCGAAGGTCCGAAGGCTGATGCCAAGTTGAAAGAATACGGTTTGTTAGGTCCTGTTAACTTGAAATTCTAACAATATGAAGAAAACAATTACCACCATAGCCATGCTCGGAATGCTTCTTCCGGGTATGGCACAAAATGTGAAAACCACTTTCCAAACAAGTAGCCATTGGAAACCGACCATTGACGTGCGGGCCGATGCTGTTATGGTATATGGAACAGGAAGCAGTCCCCAAATAAGTTTCCAGGAAAGAGTGGATAGTTGGCGGAAACAGGGATACACCACCCACTTCATGACCGGTATCGCTTGGGGTGGATACAGCGACTATTTCACTGGAAAGTGGGACGGTAAGCAACACATGGACGAGGGACAGAAGGATATGAAAGGCGATACAATCCTGCATAATCCGGGAACTCCTTACATCGTCCCTACCCTAAACTATTTGAAGTATTTCAAGGAAACACAACTCAAGCCAGTCATCGATGCTGGAATCAGTGACATTTTCTTGGAAGAACCTGAATTTTGGGCATACGCCGGTTATAGCGAATCCTTCAAACGTGAATGGGAAGCGTATTATGGTTTCCCGTGGAGAGCCCAACATCTTTCTGCTGAGAATACCTATCTATCCAATAAATTGAAATACCATTTGTATTATAGAGCGCTCAACGAAGCCTTCACTTACGCCAAGGAATATGGTCGTGAAAAAGGACTAGATGTACGATGCTATGTACCCACTCATTCCTTAATCAACTATTCCATGTGGCACATCGTATCACCGGAAGCTTCTCTCGCCTCGATGAAGAATTGCGACGGATACATTGCCCAGGTATGGACCGGAACTTCCCGTGTACCTAATTATTTCAATGGAAAACGTAAGGAAAGAGTATTCGAAACAGCTTTCTTGGAATATGGTAGCATGGAGTCCATGACTCGTCCTACCGGACGCAAGATGTTCTTCCTGACCGACCCGATAGAAGATGCCAAGAAGGACTGGGCAGACTACAAGCTGAATTATCAGGCTACTTTTACAGCACAATTGCTTTATCCACAAATAGCCGATTATGAAGTGATGCCATGGCCGGCACGTATCTATGAAAGATTGTACAGAGTGAGCGCCAATAGCGAAGAAAAAGCCAAAATTCCTCGCTTCTATTCTACCCAAATGCAGGTCATGATAAATACACTCAATTCCATGCCACTCTCTGATAATAAAGTCAGCGGTAGTCAAGGTATCAGTGTATTGATGGCCAATTCACTTATGTTCCAACGTTCATTAGAGCCAGTAGAAGGATATGAAGACCCACAACTCTCCAATTTCTTCGGTCTTTCTTTGCCATTGCTGAAACGAGGTGTTCCCGTAAGCATTACCCATTTGGAAAATACGGGATATGCTGATACGTGGAAGGATGTGAAAGTATTGCTGATGACTTACTCCAACATGAAACCACTTGACCCGAAAGCGCATCAGGATTTGGCTGATTGGGTAAAGAATGGTGGTGTCATCGTTTATTGTGGACGAGACAATGACCCTTACCAACGAGTGTTGGAATGGTGGAATCAAAACGGAAACACTTATACTGCTCCTTCCCAACATCTCTTCCAATTGATGCAGATGCCGGAAAAGGCAGAAGATGGTGTCTATGAATATGGTAAAGGTAAAGTATATGTGGTTCGTCAAGATCCGAAGGAGTTCGTTATGCAGGAACAAGGTGACCAAGGCATCTTAAAGGTTATCGAACAGGCTTATGGCAAGTTGGATTACAAGAACCATTTCTATTTGGAACGTGGTCCGTATGTTTTGGCATCTGTAGTCGATGAAAATGCAGTCAGTTCAGAACCTCTCCAACTCCATGGAAACTACATCGACTTGTTTGACCCGACACTTCCATGCCTCAAGCAAAAGACGGTAAATCCAGGAGAACAGACATTCTTGTTCAACATCGATGCAGTCAAGAATAAAAAGCAGCCACAGGTATTGGCAGCAGCGTCTCGTCAGAGCCATGAAATCATTGGCAAACGAACTTATTCTTTCATGGCGGATAGCCCTGCTGAAACCGATAATGTCATGCGCATCTTATTGCCAAAGGAGCCTAAGGATATTGAACTTTCAACCAATCAATTTACATCAACATGGGACGCAGAAACTCATACCCTTTTGCTTCAATTTGAGAATAATCCGGACGGAGTTCATGTAAACATTAAATGGTAACTATTAGATTTATGAAACATCGATTTATATCTATCTTTATACTACTCTGTAGTTTCAGTTCCTTGCTTTCTGCCCAAACAGAAGCGGACTCTATCGCTATTGTTTCTACCAATTGGGAAACTACGGTTACATCGGAAGGTATTGTACACAAGCGTGGCATCATCCCGAACTTGTACAAAGGTCCTCAATACATCAATTTGATTGAGATTCCTTCGTCCAAGAAACTTCATTATGACATTGCCGTATCGGAAATGAGAGCAACTAGCCTCATCTCTGAGGAGCATCAGGCATTGGCTTCTATCAATGGTTCTTTCTACAACATGAAGGAAGGATTCTCTGTTTGCTATCTTGGCAAAGGAAAAGAAGTAATCGATACGACTGAAAACCATTTGTTCAAGCGTTGTACGGGAGCTGTCTATGTGCATAAGAAAAAGACCCGAATCCTTCCATGGAACAAGGAAATAGAAACTAAATACAAACAGAAGAAGGGAGCCACATTGGCATCCGGTCCATTGTTGATGTTGGACGGTGAATGTGTCATGAATGACGAAAACGATTCATTCAATAAGACCAAGCATCCGCGTAGTGCTATCTTCACAACCAAAGATAAGAAGACCGTATTCATCACCGTAGACGGACGTCGAAAGGGAAATGCTACAGGTGTTAGCATTGCCGAGTTGACTCATCTCATCCGTATCTTGGGAGGACACGATGCCCTGAATCTGGACGGTGGCGGTTCTACTACCCTATGGATGGAAGGTGCTCCTGAAAACGGAGTATTGAACTCGCCTTCCGACAATGGAAAGTTCGACCACAAGGGTGAACGAAAGATTCCAAACATTATCTATGTACATAAACCATAAAATCGGAATTGAAGAAACTTTATTTTATCGAATCTAAACAAAAGAAATAATCATCATGAAGACAAAATTTATCTTACTTTTTGCATGTGTATGTGCTTTGTTATCATCATGTACTACACAAACCAGAGCAGACCGTATCAGAACCCAATTGCTCAATTGCGATGAAAGTAGCGTTATCGTAGTGGCTCATCGTGCCGATTGGCGTAACTTCCCAGAAAACTCCCTCGAAGCTATCCAAAGCTCAATTGATATGGGTGTGGATATGTTGGAAATCGATGTACAACGCACCAAGGACGGTGTATTGATGTTGATGCACGACCATGATTTGAATCGTATGACCAATGGTACTGGTAATATCGCTGATACTACTTGGGAAGAAATCTCCAAACTGAATTTGAAAGATCATCAAGGAAACATGACCCCATATAAGGTGGCCAAACTGGAAGATGCCTTGCTTCTTTGTAAGGACCGCATCATGATCAATCTGGACAAGGCTGACCGTTATTTCGATGAAGTGTTTGCTCTCTTGGAAAAGACCGGAACTACCAACCTCATCGTGATGAAGGGCGGACAACCAGCCAAGGAAGTGAAGGAAAAATTCGGTGCTTACTTGGATAAGGTGATCTATATGCCAGTTGTTACCATTAACAATGTAGAATCTGAACAAGCTATCCAAGCTTTCTTGGACGACTTGAAACCGGTAGCATTCGAATTGTGCTATAGCAATACAGAAAGTCCTGTTCCTGCCAAGATGAAGACAGTATTGAAAGGCCGTTCTTTGATTTGGTACAATACCCTTTGGGACTGGTTGTGCGGTGGACACCACGACGACAAGGCTGTGGAAGACTTGGAAGGAACTTATGGCTATATGATTGACACATTAGGTGCCCGTATCCTTCAGACAGACCGTCCACAACTCATGTTGGACTATTTGCGTTCACGCAAGTTACACGAATAATAAAAAAATCACATACCTATGAAGAAACTCGTTTCAATCTGTATGATGCTCTTCCTTTGCTTGGGCATCTACGCACAGAAGTCTTACCAACTTCTTTCTCCGAACGGTGAAATCAAAATGTCTATCTCTGTATCAGACAAGATTTATTATGACATCGCTTACGGACAAGAAACCTTGTTGGAAAATGGTATCATGCAATTGCAATTGGGCAAGCAAGTGCTTGGCGAAAACCCAAAGGTAAGCAAGGCATCGACCCAATCGGTGGATGAAATCATCCGTCCGGTCATTCCGTTCAAGTTCTCGAATATCCGCAATCATTACAACCAATTGCTTTTGAAGTTCAACGGAAACTACTCGGTAGAATTCCGTGCTTTCGATGACGGTGTGGCTTATCGTTTCATCACCAACAAGAAGGGCGAAGTGGAAGTGATGAACGAAGTCTTCCAAGTGGATTTCCCGGCAGACTATCAGATGCACCTCCAACGTTCAGGCGATTTCGGTACTAATTATGAATTGTACTACGAACATCCGAAGTATAGCGAATGGAAAGACAAGAAGGGTGTAAGCGTTCTCCCTATGTTGCTTGAAGCAAACAACAACCACAAGATTCTCATCAGCGAATCGGCTGTATCGGATTATCCTCACATGTTCTTGGCTCCGGCATCCAACAAGGGCCTCTCTTCTACTTTCCCTAAGTATCCGATTGAATTCGGTGAAAATGGCGACCGTAGTTTGAAACTCGTGAAGCATGCAGACTATATTGCCAAGACTTCGGGCAAACGTGGTTTCCCATGGCGTTACTTTGTCATCTCGAAGGAAGACGGTCAGTTGATTGAAAATACCATGACCGCCCGTTTGGCTGAAAAGAGCCAGATTGCAGATCCTTCTTGGATCAAGCCAGGTCTCACTACTTGGGAATGGTGGAACGGTGCTACTCCTTATGGTACCGATGTAGATTTCGTGACTGGTTGCAATACTGAAACTTATAAGTATTACTTGGATTTTGCAGCCAAGAACGGTGTGCAATACATCTTGTTGGACGAAGGTTGGGCAAAGAGCACTTATGACCCATACACTCCGAACGACAATCTCGACTTGCAGGAATTGATCCGTTATGGTAAGGAAAAGAATGTAGGCGTGATCCTTTGGCTCACTTGGTTGTGTGTAGAAAACAATTTCGACCTCTTCGCGAAGTTCGAAGAATGGGGCGTGAAGGGTGTAAAGATTGACTTCATGGACCGTAGCGACCAGTGGATGGTAGACTACTACGAACGTGTAGCAGCAGAAGCAGCCAAGCATCATTTGTTCGTGGATTTCCATGGTTCGTTCAAGCCTGCCGGTTTGGAATACAAGTATCCGAATGTCCTTTCGTACGAAGGCGTGAGAGGCGTAGAACAGAATGGTGGATGTATTCCAGACAATAGCGTGTTCTATCCGTTCATGCGTAATGCCGTAGGTCCAATGGACTATACTCCGGGCGTTATCTTGACATACCAACCGGAACTTTACCTTTCTAAGCATTACAACGGTGGTGGTATCGGTACCCGTGCTTATCAAATGGCTTTGTTCGTATTGTTCGAAACCGGTCTTCAGATGTTGTGCGATAACCCTACTTTGTACTATCGCGAAAAGGATTGTACCCAGTTCATGGCTGGTGTTCCTATCACAACCGATGAAACCATTTCGTTGGCCACTAAGGTAGGCGAATATGCTA
>ERZ808048.260-NODE-260-length-11217-cov-2.462837_pt1 | contig 11217 bp, 2 predicted proteins | sample MGYA00380197_ERZ808048 | MGnify/ENA primary metagenome ERZ808048 (study PRJEB31490, sample SAMN06133377) | cow dung metagenome | isolation source: M1 | host: cow | place: China: Chengdu | collected 2015-05 ... | reverse complement strand
GGAGTCCACTCCGTTTATGAACGTCGACAACGCCGCCTCGCGGTCATTGCCGAGCGAGCCTGCCGGAATGATGAGAAGCCAGCGCGTATTCCATGCGGAGCGCCCGATAAGCCGCTTGCAGTCAAGTTCGCTATCCTTGGGCATTTCGCCCACCTTGCCGTAGTACGCCCTGAACGACGGATGCCTGCGGATGCGCGCACCTACATCGTTGCCGCCGGTCGCACCGTCGTAGAGCGGCGTCCAATCGGGATCGTTAAGCTCGGTTGCGCCTATCGCATAGGGCGCGGGGATCGTCTGATCCACGACCTTCCACGAAAGCACCGTATCGCTGTCGCCGACGGCCGTCATCCGATCCTCGCCGACGGGAACGAGATACGCCGTAGGCGTCTTCGCGAGGCAGGTATCGTCAAAGCCTTCGAAATGCACGCCGGCGGAATCGATGTGGGTCGCGAAGTACGTAGAGTCGAACGCCGAGTCCCCTCCGATAAGTTTTTCGCCGAAGAAATTATATCCGTGGGCGATCAGCGAAGAGAACGGAATGACAAGGCCAGGCTCTTTCTGCACCGTCGAGCCGGAAAGTTTCTGGCAGTAATGACGGAACTCGGCTACCTCGTTCAAGTCCTCGACCACGTACTTGCGCAATTCCTTTTTCCACGCCTTATCGCCGGCCTCGTCACCGTAGATACGGAAAAGATCGTGCCTAAGCGAGAACCAGGTCGCATACGGCTGCGGATTGTTGATGCCGAGACGCGGCTTCAAGACGAGCCAGTTCTCATCCATTTCGGCGAGAACCGCCGCAAGGCCGCCGTCGCCCTTCGCGGCGTTCGAGGCGACCACGGGTTTACCCGATGCGTCAAACTCTCCGAGCGTTCGTGCGCCCACGATGCGGGCGAGGAACTGATCCGCGCTCTTCGGATCTGAAGAGAGAAGTCCGGTTTCGTAGTCGTAGGCCTGCGCCGCCAGATAAGCGTATTTCTGCGCGAGATCGAACTGCGACGAATAGCGCGAAAGCGCATTGTTGCGCGCAAGGCGGAGGAACATGTCGCCATACCGCTCCTTGGTAATCGAATCGGCCGCCTGGGCGCGTTCAAGCGTACGCTCGTCAATAATGCGCTCCGCTTCGGCTATCACGCTTTCAACCTTAGCCTGCGCGGCCTGCAAAGTCTGATATGCGTAAACGACTTCATTGCCGGCAGCATTATATGCATACCAATCGCTGTTCAGCTTATCGCTTTTTGCCACCCGGTCCATAGCGATATTTTTGCCCGATTCGAATAATTGCTCTAAAAGAGACCAAATACTCATTGAATTTTCCTTCATGACCAATGCGTTTTTAGCGGCTAAAAGTGCCGTCTCGCGCTGCGTGGCAAGCGACAAAGCAGCGCCGCTGGTAGCTGTACTGGCGAGCGCTCTCGGGTCGATATTCACTGTCATACCAGCACCTTGAATCTGCGGGATGGATTGCAAGACTTTTTTCTGGGCTTCCTCCGAAAGCGTTCCCGCCATTTCAAGCGCATTTATCGTACACATAAGGCTGACCTTGACCGGTGCGGTGGCAAATTTCCAGGATGACAAGCCCATTTTGACGGCGGCAGCACCCTCATAAAGCAACGTAAGATATTTAGTAGAGGCAATTGAAACCTCAAAATCATACAAACGATTATTATAAGTCCCCAGTTTGGTTTTAAATGCGGCATACGCAATCATAAAATCAGCGATCGCATCCTGAATCTTGCCTTGCGCGCGACGTTTACCGGAAATTTCATCCGGCTTGAGGACAAAACCCGACGCGCTTAAGTTAAACGCAAGCGTCTTTTCGCTTATTGTCGAGCTTGCAGGGTAGAACGGAATGGCTACCTTGATGAGAGAAGGCTTCGATTTTGTCTCAATGGTTGCTACGACTTTATTATCTACGCCGGAAAAACCGTAAAGCGAAGGCTCCATCCAGGCATAGTGAAAGATATCCGGCCCGTCATACCCTTCGGGATACGTTCCGCCGGGCCCGATATCGCCGGAGTACGGATAACCGAAATATTCGATGAGTTTGTTTTTCGTCTCAAGCTCCATCACTTCCAGCTCAGATCCTTTTGATGCGGCGGCATCCTGGATGAGTCGCAATCTTGAGCCGTACTCATGGGCTTTTTCAAGCGAAGCACGCGCGTTTGCAAGCGCCGTCCCCGCCCGCTCGCGAATCTGCTCGAAGTGGCTCTTCGTGCCGTCGGCAACACCGATCGGCGTCAGATCGAACGGAATGGCGCCTGTCGCAAGACCAAGGGGATTTAAGCCCGCGTCCATCTGATCGACCTTCCTTTGGATCTGCGGCACTATCGAGGCGAGCGAAGAAAGCTCCTTCACCGTCGAGCGGTCGATGCGCTTGAGGCCTTCATCCTCAAAGCCTAACGACATTCCGCTTTCACGTTCCGTAATCCAGTCGCCGCCATCCACATTCCAGGCAACGCTTTGATGGACTTCATCTTCCAATGACGAGGCATATTCAATCGAAATGGGCCGGAGATAGAGCGAAAGACCCGTCGAATTGGGATTTACATAATCATCCTTCGCAAGAAGTTCTTCGTCCTGCCTGCAGGTTCCATCCCAAACACGCACTTCCGCGATTTCACCGGAATAGCCGTCGCCGAGCGATATCATGTCAGGTGTCATATCGATCTGGAACGGAAGTGGTTCTTCCGCCGTTTTCATTTCCTTCTCCAGATCAAAAACGGAAACACTCTGCACACCGCCTATGCTTCTAAGCGCAATCAGCGCCTTCGATTTTTCCGCAAGAGCACAAAGGTTCTTGCATTCACGCTCTCCCGAGGGCTCGCGGGTCAGAACCGTAGATGTATAATTGTAAGGCGCAATCACACCTTCGCTTGTAACGCTGGAGCATTTCCATCCATCCCACGACGGATAATTATTTCCGCCGACCTGAAAACCGTCCGGCAGTTTCTGCGGAGGATTGTCCCCGAAAAATCCGTACTCGTAAATATTATAGCCGTTCGTCACCGCAAAATACGAGTACGGAGCTTCTTCATCGAGGTCTCCCGTCTGTGAATTCTCGCGTACGAAGAAAAGGTCCTGACAGTTATAGACGATTTCCTTTGCGACAAGTTTGGTTTTACCGATCGAAAGAACGTTTGTCTTATCGAGCGTAAAGTCAATAAAACACTCATCGTCCGTAAACGATGCGACGACGGCGTCATCGGAATTCTGCGACGAGGGAACAAGCTGGAACTCCACCGTCCAGTCGGCGGCGGCGGTAAGTTCGGGTCTGTAGTCCTCGCTTAACAGGCTCCATATCTCACCCGTTCCCGTAAAGAGATGACGCAGGTACGCGCCGCTCTTCGGCTGCGGGGGCAAAAGCGAATTGCCGACCGCCCAGTTGCAGAGCGCGCCGAATCCGCCGCGCGCCGCCCATTCGCCGTAGCCGAACGCCCGACCTTCATCAGCGTCGAGATACCCCGCCCCTGTTGCGCCCGCCTCGTCCCTATAAGCCTTTCGGGCAGTGCGGTCGACCGTTTCAAGCGCGACCTTGGCGACGTTGAACGCCGCCTTCGAGAACTGCGCTTCATCGTAATAATCGACGTTCAAGACGGAATCGGCGACTACCATCTCGCCCATCGCGGGCTCGCCCCACGAGAAATACGGATTGCGCAGGAGCCGGTAATATCCGGAGAGCGCGGTAAGATAATGTCCATACGCGTCACCGTGACCTTGAGGGAACATTTTCGCGGCCGCATTTTCGTCTATCACTCCCGTACTGGTGCCGTAAATGTTATAGTTGACCATATACGCCACTTCACCGCCTGTCGGACTCTTGGACAAATTCCATACAAGACGGTTGTAATAAGGTGAAATGCGTGTAGAAGGCGCATTTTCGCCGCCTCTGCCGCGAAGAAGCGCGAGTTCCTCGTCAAGCAGCGTCGGCACCTGGTTGTCGAACGCGAACATGGCGGATGACTTAACCCCATATGTCGTCTCAAACCAATCCACAGAAGTATTGAGCGAACTTCCGTACGAGATCGTCGGGTTCAGGGCGTCCGTATATGCCTCGTCACCAAGAACGGTATAAAGATCGGCAAGACGCGCAACAGCGAGCTGGAGCTGTTTATTCGCCTCATGATCATTGATCCCCATCTGCAACGACATCGACTCGGCCTTGCTGAGAATCGTCTCGTAAAGCTGAAGCAACCCGACGCTCTTCAGATTATCCTGATTAAGCGCAACATCGCCTTCGTACGGTGCACCGGCCTGCTGAATCATTGAAACCGCCGTTTCAGTTTCATTTTCGACGAGATCTCGCATGCGCTGCGCAAACGGAGTCACGTTGTTGAGAACCCGCTGGACCCATCCTTCCGCAAGCGCGGGCGGATCTGTCCACTCGCTCCATCTATCCCCCATCGCCGCATAAGCCGGAGAATTTGTGCCGGCCGCACGATAACGCATGGCGTAATAGGTGTTGACCATATTGTTGAGCGTATCGCCCTGATGACCGATGGTAAAGCGCGTAAGGCCATTGGTGAGAGGGAACTTCGGTTTGTACTCGCCCGGGTAATCGGTCGGCACTGTTCCGTCCAAGCGCGGAGCGCATGTGCGCCACTCAAACTCATACTGCGAAGGATCGCCGGCAAAAGTCTCGGTGTACACGACCGAAAGCTGCTGCGACAGGAGATTCAACGGATCCTGACGGGTCACGACACGACCCGTATAATATTTCGGCACGACTTTGAGAAGATGCATCTGAATCGGATCGCCGTCCGCCACATTCATCAACTGGTTCGTAGAATCGTTTTCAATAAGCGTCACATAATTTGTAGCGCCCATCGTAAAGAAAGCATAATGATCCCGCGGACTGTACTCAATTACATCCTCACTCTCCGAGAGCTTCTTATGGGCATTCGGTTCAACGCACTTTACCGCAAGGCTGTCGATAGCCAACTTCCACAGACTCCTGCCAAGCGGGGAAGCCGTTGAATCAAAAAGCGACTCAAGCGCCAAACGCTCGGATTCATTCAAAACGTTCACATGAAGAATTGATACGCCCGAAGGATTGTCTTCCTGTTCACCGATAAGCTTGATACATTCGGTGACATCGGCGGTCGTATCAATATAGAAAAGCGATGAGATAGACGGCGGAAGCCCGTCAAACATCCATTTGCCTTTTCGAAGCGTCGCATTGCCGCCGGCGCCCTGTTTAATGCCGAGATCCTTAATCATCGCCGCGACGGTAGGATAAACGCTTTCTGAAAGCCCTGTCGACTGGGAGACCGTAGGGTCGAAGAGAACGGCCGTTTTATCGCGCTCCTCCTCCGTCGCCGGCCAGACTACGCCGATCGACTTCGCGTTCCACACTTCGGGAAGTCCCGAAGAAGCGACAGTGAGAGTTCTTCCGATTTCAATCTCAGGAACGTTTTCCGGCCACGCGATACTCCAATGCCACGCGGCAGGTTTGCGGGAAAGCACAAGCCTATCATCCGGCTCCGCATCCAAAAGCGAAAGCCAGGGCACCGACTCGCCGACTTTCGGCCAATCCTCCATCGAAAGCGCCGGGAAAGCGAAACCTTCCTGCATCGGATAATACATGTGGACATTAAGCTCTCCTGCAGCACGCGCCCAAAGCTGACCCTTTCTGTCACGATGAGCGGGAGTAACGGCGCTGGACTCATCCCAATATGTTTCAGGTCTCCACGGATTGTCGAACATATCTATAGGATGCGGTCCTATCAACGGCTTTCCGGCGATTGCGTCAGCGGCAAGTGCGCTATAGATACTGTTGGTCAACACAACCTCGAGCCACTGCATTTTCTTCTTCCCGCCCTTTACATATTCGACGAGAACTCCGCACCGGGATGAAGCTTCATCATTCAGATCGCTGCGAAGCGCCCATGCGATATGCCCGTCAGCACCGCTCCTGACAAATGCGTGCTCCTCGTTAGGATTGTACGCCGGCTTTTCAGGGTCGTTCTGGACATAAACGGCAGGTGTCGTATCCGCATCGGCTTTGATTATTCCATTCCCGACCTGAGGGGGACCAGCTTCAACAAAAAGACAGTCATAAGCGGTATGAGTCGACTTGAGAACCATGCTTCTGAAATTACGGGGAGCGCCATCTCCAGTAGAAAGAACATCATCAATACGGAAGGAATAATATTCCGTAAGCTTATTCTCGGTGCCATCGTGCGCCTTAAGGCGCTCGGCCTCCATCTCGGCCTCCGAAAATGGACGGTCCCAGAAAAGAATCTCGCCGATCTCAGTTCCAAGTCGCGCAAGCATTGCGCCATTGACGCCGTTCGCGCCCAAAACCGGCGTTACGTCCGTGCCGAGAAGCCAGGAGAGATTTAAATCTCCGCTGTGCTTACCGAAACTTTTACCGTCGCAATACGGAGTATAACTTCCGTCCGAAGAGATGACGATCGCGACATGATGCCATTCGTCGTCATTCGGGATATCGATTGTTGCTCCCGCCGGAATCTGCCCGTTATCCGTTTTCCCGCTACCGTAAAACCTCAACGAATGGGCGTTCTCGTTTCTGAAAAGATCAATGGAGAAACCCTCTGCGCTCTCTCCGGAAACGCAAAAGACGGACGATGGCGCCGGGCCATCCTCGGAAATGTCGGGCGAGCGCACCCAAAACATTACAGTGCCGCCGTCTTTAGAAAAATATTCACGCTCTGCAAGTGTCGCGGTTGAATCCTTCGATTCGAAACAGAGGGCGCAATGCTGAGAATAAATCGATTCGCAGGCGCTGCCGAGCTGCGAGGCGATCACTATTTCAGGGCATTCGTCCTTCTTGGGCCAACGGATTGAATAAACCTGCGGCAATGTAGGTATCGTAATTTTAGACGGCATATCCTCGTCTTGAATCGTCGTATTCCACCAAACCTCCACCGTCGGATTTTCAGACGACGCACCTGGCCTCTTCGCCGTAACGGCATAAATCGCGCTTTCGTAGGTGTTCGTATCACCGGTCGTGGACGAGAGGATATTTGTCGAAACACCGTCCTGCGCTTCAGCTGCCGGAGCGATGTAAAGGTTTGGATTCCACACAAAATCGCTCTTCGCCTCATAAATGTAACCGGGGCTTGACGCATCACACTTTGGCGTAAAGCCCTCTGCCGTCCCGGCACGCGTACCGCCGCGCAGGGAAAGTTCGCGGCCAACGGCGATTTCTTCCGATTCCAGCGTGAAGAAATCCTTATTGCTTCGCATGACCGAGCGGATCGGCACGAACCAGATATTGTCGTCCGTCATCAAACGAAGAAGCGAATACCCTTCCCCGACCGTTACAAATGTTCCGTCTGCGGCGGGCGCTCGCGCATGGCCGTCCGGCTCCTGGTAATTCATCAAAGTCGGCGCATAGTCCGTTGGGATAAAAAGCGGCGTACCCATATCTTGCGGATCATCTCCACGCACAAAAACTGTCGCGTCCTCCGGCCAGTCACATTCGTAGTGATCGACCTCGAACGGCCACTCGACTTCCATTTCGTCGGTCTCCATCCAATAGACTTCCGCATTCCAGCGGCAATCCATCGTCGGACGAAGAGGATAGACGTTTCCGTTTTTGGGAGAATACGAATAATTGCCCTTATGCTGATAGAGATATTCGCCGCGGTCGTCGGTGGGCGAAACGAGAGTCGGACGGGCTCGAAGGCCTTCCGTTTCGTGACCGCGGCCGTCAGGCTTCAAAGCCTGACCTATTTTTCCGGAGAGGACATTCACAACCGGACGGCAGATCTCCACGACCTGTACATGCAAAATCCGTTCATACATTCCGGAATCATAGTACACGAGAACAACAAATCCTTCAAGTTCTCCATGCGCATAAAGGAACTGCGAGGACGGATCGAGATCGAGGCCCGAAATAATTTTATTCTCAATTACCTGTTGAACGCCGGCAACCGTATTTGTAACTGTTCCATAACGCGGCGTAACGAGTTCGGAAGGACCGAACAGCTTCACGAACTTACCGGTTAAGTCAATACCGGGAGCGTTATAGGGGCTGTCAGTCCAATAGATACGCCTCGGACGACCTGAACATGTCATTGACGCAATATACGACATCTCGAATGTCGTACCGTCCGCGCGCACCCAAACCATGCTGATCGTGCCGCCTTCCGTTATGAATACGCGCTTATCGACGGGATCAAAAAGAAAGCCTTCGGGCTTATCTGCAAGAAAACGCTCATAAGTCCTGTTCCAATCGATATCATCGGGCGGATTTATTTCGTCACCGAGATAATATTCGCTCTTTGTGCGTTCAAACGCGAACCCGGCTTCCGTAGAAGAAAGAATGACCGTCTTCGCTCCCGGGACTTCCAGATCGGAAACCGCGTTCGTCGAAGCCGCGACAGCCATCGGCGAAAAAGCGTTATTGTTGCTTAACCAGCTGTTTCCTGAAACCGTTGAGACATTTCGGATTTTAGGAGCTCTCGGAACTCCTAATGTATAAATTCCATCTGCCGCACAGGCCACCAGGCAGCATAAAGAAAGAAGAGCCGATAAAATAAACTTGTTTCTCATTTACCTCACCCTCATGATATAACAGAGCGCGTAATAGGGCGGGCGGTTTTCATGCGCCTGAGAACCACCTTCTCGACCTAGATATAATGTCCTGGAGCCATTATTCTTCTCATTTGACACTGGCGCAATAACCTCTGCCGTACTATTATAAATGAGCGATACTCCGACGGTTTTTGCCGCAACCAAATGCCCATGCATAGGCATTTCACTTTCAGTAAGAGTATGCAGAGCCTCGCCACCGGTATTCCCGGAGGAATAATTACCGCCTACTCCTACGATAAAGCGATCGCGCAAATCAGGAGTCTGCCGAGCGTTATAAACTTTACCGTCACAAAGAGCCCAACCGTGAGGAATAGTGTTAACAGATCCGCTCCATGTAATGATCCCGCCCAACGGAATTACGCCCCGTGACGACCTGACGGAATTTCCCACCGTAACCGAACTTATCTCACCGTGTTCACCCACACTCAGATTATCCGATACGACGAGGCCGCCTTTAATATCAGCCGTTTTCACCGTAACCTTTGCTTTTACATGCATATCGCCGCTCGCAACAGACGCATTCGCCGCGAACGAAGCGTAGGGAGATGCGAACATTTTTTGGCGCGGAGCGATTTCACCTCGGGAACCGACGACCGTAAGTCCAATATAAAGCGCTCTTCCGGCATTCTTGGCGATAACTTCAGATAGCCCTACATTCAAAACGTCGTCAAGCGCTTCGCCGTTATTATCCTCGATTGGAACTGAAAAAAGCCCTTCATCATCAAGCAATACCTGAAGACGTGTTCCCCACATCGGAACTCCGCCCGATGCGCAATCATAGATACGAAATTCAACGGTATGGTTTTTATTTTCCAATACACCGTCGTGTGAATCTCTAAGCACTCCCTGATAGGTAAATGCATTCGTCGTTGCGGCAGCCGTTAAAGACGCTGCCGCCAAAAGTAAAAACAGTATAAAAGACGGAATTTTACCGCGCATCATCGTTTTACTCCCTTTACTTTACGCGCATAATGAATGAGAGCGCATAGTACGGTGGACGGTTTTCATGCGCCTGATCGAGGCCGGTCATGTGGCTATGGCCAACTGGCATCCAGCCGTTATTTATTGAGCTGCTTTCAAATGTTACTGCTTCAGGGAGGGAATTAAATGATCCGGAATACCCGACCGTCTTTGCGGAGATCGAATGAGAGTGGGCAGGAATTTGCTTGACAGTCAGTGTAACCGTCTCCGCGCCGCCCGTATCACCGACCGCGTAGGCTCCGCCCGCGCCAACGACGAAACGAGCGCGCAGATCAGGAGTCGTCTGCCCTTCAACCGTCTGGCCGTTGCAAAGCGCCCAACCGTCGGGAATCTCGTTCTCGCTGCCGCTCCACATGATAATGCCGCCTACCGGAACGGTTCCAAAGCCTGATATCGCGCCGGAAACTTCAAGATTGCCGCTGACAAGCATGCCACCTTTAACTTCTATGCTGTCAGCATAAACTTTATTAACTTCAGCCTCATTTGCCGTCAAGTTGCCTTTTACCATAAAATCACCGCTCGCCGAAGACACATCGCACGCAAAAGTGGCGTAGGGTACGGCTAAAAGCCTTTGACGCGGAACGATTTCACCGCTTGAACCGACAACCGTCATGCCGATATAAAGATTGTTCGTTGCGCTTTGGGCGAAAACCTGATTAAGAGTTTTATCGGACGAATTGGAAATTTTCGAGCCGGAGGTATCAGATATCTCAGTGCTGAAAAGCCCCGTTGAATCTAAAAGAACGTTATAGGCGCGGGCCCATAAAGCCTCCCCATCTTCCGGCGTTGAATAAAGCCTGAACTCAACAGTCTTTGTACCGGTCATCGCCGTTCCGTCGCTGTTAAGCAAAACTCCCTGGTAGGTAAACGCGCCTCCCGCCGCCCACACATGAGTTAAGGCAAACGCCACCATCATCGCAACAATATTCTTTTTCATATTTTCTTCCTTTCTAAATTTTTACTTTTTTTACTCTTCCCTATTCCCTCTTCCCCACTACTCCAAAACAATATCCCCTTTCGGCGAAACATGTTTAAGCGTCATTTTTCCTAAAATTGTTATCGCTCCTTCATGACGGAGACCGTTAAGCGTCCATTTCACGCTTCCATTCTTCTCCTTTTGGGGATTCCATGACGCTTCGCCGCCATCCATATCCAAACTCAGCTCAATCTTGTTCTGTACCGAAAAAGTCTCGGGCTTTTTATCATACTTATAGTTATTGAGGTTGTCACCGGAGGGTGCCGCCGTCTTAAAATCCCAATCAAGGCCGTCATGACGCGGATGAAGCGGATGGCGCAAAAGACTGGTAGCTCCCCCGCCTGAAACGGTAAACTCGAATACGGCTTTATCAGAAAAGCCTCCTTGACCGACAATTACAGGCGTTTCTGTCGGAAGCGTAACGGCACTGATGCGCATAACGGTTTTAGCCGTGTTCGGAACAGCGGCGGAACCCGCATATAGGCGATAATCGAACACGCCCTCTTCATTTACCTCGCCGGCAACGACAACGCGCTGCAAGAGACGCGCCGTTCCATTCGCGTCAATATGAATCGGAAGGCGAACTTTCATCTCTCCACCCGTTTCAGTCTCATGAGTATCGCCGGGAGATCTGATCTGGTTAAAAGCAATATCGGCAGCCCACAACCCGGCAGGCCAGCGGGATACTGCAACATCGC
>ERZ808048.259-NODE-259-length-11227-cov-5.274798_pt1 | contig 11227 bp, 7 predicted proteins | sample MGYA00380197_ERZ808048 | MGnify/ENA primary metagenome ERZ808048 (study PRJEB31490, sample SAMN06133377) | cow dung metagenome | isolation source: M1 | host: cow | place: China: Chengdu | collected 2015-05 ... | reverse complement strand
ATCCCCAATTCTCTGTAGGCACCGTGTGCCGTCCTCTAAACTGTAGGGCTCTGCCCGTCCGCTAAACAGCAGCTACGCTGCTCCCCAATCAAACTCTCCCCCTAAGTTAGGGCATCCTATCAACCTATACTATCCAAATATCCCTCTAAAATGATACAAGCTGCTATTTTATCCACCATCATCTTGTTTTGACGTTGACTACGTTTCATACCCCCATCTATCATCGCTTGATGAGCCAATACCGATGTAAAACGCTCATCATACAACTTGATTGGAATAGAAGGAAATGTTTGTTCAAACTGCGCCAAAAAGACGCGAATGTATTGCATCGACTCCGAATCCTCCCCATTCATCTGCTTTGGATAGCCAACTACAACCTCATCAACATTTTCTTTCGCAAAATAGTCTTGCAACCAAGTCATCAATTGCTTAGTCTCTATTGTTATTAACGGATTAGCCGTTATGCGGAGAATATCCGTAACGGCTAATCCTGTACGTTTTTTGCCATAGTCAATGGCGAGAATACGTCCCATATTAGTTTGCCAATGCTTCGTACTTATCCATCATTTGGAGACGATAGTATAATGAACGAAGTGTACGTTTGTAGTCTGGATTTTCTGGTTCCAATTCATAAGCTTTCTCAAAGTATGGCAATGCTTGCATAAACTTCTCATTCGCTTTCTTGAGCTCCGCATCAAACTCTTTAGCAGACATATCTTGAGCTGCGTCATAAATCATATTACCCCAATCTACATACGCATAACCATAACTTTGATGGAACAATGCATTGTTAGGTTCCATTGACAAAGCTTTCTCAAATGAAACCAATGACTCTTCAAAGCGTTTCATCAATGATAAGATAGAAGCTTTGGAGTTGTAGTATTGACCTTGAGGAGCACGCTCAATTGCTTTGTCCAAATATACCAACGCAGCTTCTGTATTGCCAGAACTTACCAAGTTGTTGATACGATTTTGCATAAACCATTGCTCTTTAGGGAACTTCTCAATATAAATATCAAGCATCTCATTTGCCTTAGCAGAATCACCCTTGTCAATATAGCATTGATAAATATGCTCTGCAGAAGAAATATTTTCGGTTTCACCATCTACCAAGTCTGAGAACAAACGAATAGCTTCATCATAATTCTTGTTGGCGTATGCAAAACGACCTGTATAATACTTATAAAGCAAATAGGTACTATCCTTTGGCATTTGTGCTTTATATTTCTCATCTTGCATCATTGGCATATCTGGAATGCTTAAATATGTCATAAAAGCATCATACGCTTGTTGATACTCTTGTTGATCGTTCAACATAATACCATATTGAATCAACTCTTGATTTTGATAATATTCCAACATCTTAGGTTGAATGTTACGACGAACACTCGTATTGTATTTAGGACGGCCTTTCTTATCATAAACAGGAGTCATCGCTATCTCATCTGCCTTGAGCCAATAGTTGATACTCTCAAGAACATCACGACCGATCTTCTCCACATTGCCAGTGCGGAAAATTCTCTCCATAAAAGCCTCACGATAACCTATCAAACCTGCCACATACCAAGTATCTGCAAGTCCTTTAGTTTCCTCATTTTCAAGTGCTTCACCTATTGCTACGCGAGCATTAGCAAAATCAGGATTCTCTTCCATCAATGCCAAGTTCTTAGCACGTGAAACATTCTTCTTTTGTGCAAATGTGCCGGCACTCATGAGTACCAATGCTACAAGAAATAGTACTTTTTTCATTGTTGTAACAAATATTAATTTTGTATGTTTTAATTTTCTACTGATTCTGTTTCTTGAGGTTCAGCCTCAGCTTCTACCGGCTGAGCAACCTCCTCAGATTCTTCTTTAGGTACAATACAACCAAACATCAACGTGTCGTTACGTTTTTGCAACTCAATCAACTTAACACCTTGCGTTGCACGTCCCATCACACGAATCGTATCAATTGCCATACGGATAGCTGTACCAGACTTGGTTATCAACATCAAGTCATCCGCATCAGTCACTGCATCTATACCAATCAACGGGCCTGTCTTGTCAGTCAAGTTCATCGTCTTAACACCCTTACCACCACGATTGGTAATACGGTAGATTGGTTCACCATTCTCATCATCCAAGGCAGTACGCTTACCAAAACCTTTATCTGAAATAACGAGAACAGTCTTGTCACTACCCTTCTCCACACAAATCATGCCAACTGCACGGTCTTGACTATCTTCATCCAATTTGATAGCACGAACACCACTTGCACTACGCCCCATTGGACGAATAGTATTCTCAGGGAAACGAACCACTTTACCATTGTAAGAAGCTATCAACATTTCGCTCTCGCCATCTGTCAAACGTACTCCTATCAACTCATCACCCTCACGCAAACTCAAAGCGATGATACCGTTAGCACGAGGACGACTATAAGCCTCCAATGTCGTTTTCTTCATCAAACCATTCTTGGTCGCAAAAATCAAATAGTGGTTTTGCACATACTCTGCATCGTTCAAACCTTTCACATTGATGAAAGCACGCACCTTATCACCCTTTTGCAAATTGATGATATTCTGTATAGCACGACCCTTAGACTGTTTGTTACCCTCAGGTATCTCGTACACCTTCAACCAATACAATCGACCCATCTCTGTAAAGAACATCATAGTAGAGTGCATTGACGCTTGGTGTACATACTCTATGAAGTCTTGATCACGAGACGCTGAAGCCTTCGAACCTATACCACCACGAGCCTGTGAACGGAAATCTGCCAATGGAGTACGCTTGATATAACCCAAATGAGAAATAGTAATAACCATATCATCATCTGCATACATATCTTCAGGATTGAACTCGGTTGCCATTTTTACTATACGGGTACGACGCTCATCCGAATACTTTTCTTTTATCTCTTCCAATTCAGCATAAATGACGTCGTAGCGCATTACCTCACTTGCCAATAAGCTTCTTAGGTAATCTATCTCACGCATATAAGCCTCATAATCAGCCTTCAGCTTCTCTACTTGCAAACCTGTCAATTGCGCTAAACGCATCTCAACAATAGCCTTTGACTGCAAGTTGTCAATATTAAACGCCTCTTCCAAACGTGATTGAGCTTCTTGCGGTGTACGACTGGTCTTGATTATCTCAACCACTTCGTCTATATTATTTACCGCAATAATCATACCCGCCAAGATATGCGCTTTCTCCTCCGCACGCTTCAAATCATAACGCGCACGACGAGTCACCACATCCATTCGGTGATCAATAAAATTGCGCAATAGTTGCTTGAGATTGAGCAACATTGGACGCCCCTTAACCAACGCAATGTTGTTCACAGCAAAACTTGACTGCAATGCTGTAAACTTGTACAATTTATTGAGCACCACTTGCGCATTCGCATCACGTTTAACCTCAATCACAACACGTATATCACGCTTGGATTGATCGCTTATATCAGAGATACCTTCTATCTTTTTATCACTAACCAACTCGGCGATATTCTTAACCAAATCAGCTTTCACCACACCGTATGGCAACTCGGTAATAATGATACGTTCACGACCATTGTCTTCGGTCTCAATATCGGCATTGGAACGAATCACAATACGACCACGACCCGTCTCAAACGCATCACGCACGCCTTGATAACCATAGATAGTACCACCTGTTGGGAAATCAGGAGCTTTGATATATTCCATCAACTCGTCTATAGTAATAGACTCCACTTCAGGATTCTCTACTCTATCTTTGATATTACGGATATATGCCAAACAACCATCCACTACTTCACCCAAATTGTGCGTTGGCATATTAGTAGCCATACCCACCGCAATACCACTCGCACCATTCACCAACAAGTTTGGAAAACGAGTTGGCAACACTGTCGGTTCGCGCAAACTGTCATCGAAGTTATTCTGCATATCAACAGTATCCTTCTCTATATCACGCAACATTTCCTCTGCCAACTTAGACAAACGTGCCTCTGTATAACGCATAGCAGCCGCACCATCACCGTCCACAGAACCGAAGTTACCTTGTCCATCTACCAACACATTACGCATAGCCCATGGCTGAGCCAAACGAACCAATGTACCATAGATACTGCTATCACCATGGGGGTGATACTTACCCATTACTTCACCCACTATACGAGCCGACTTCTTAGTAGGTTTATCACTCGTATTACCCAATTCATTCATCGCATATAACACACGACGATGAACAGGCTTAAAACCATCACGTACATCTGGCAATGCACGAGACACGATGACACTCATCGAATAATCGATATAAGAGGAACGCATTTCCTCGTCTATCTTCACTGGAATAATTCTGTCGTTATCTATCATTTGTTTTGAAATTTATCTTCTTGTTTCAACACAACACATCGTTGCACATTATCGCGGCAAAATTAGTATTTTTTTCTGACTTATACAAATTTTTATCCACTCAGACGCATTTTTTTGCGATTTTTCTAACGGACATACCTACACAAGGGGGATGCCGATATTTCGAGCATCCCCCACTTAAATCCAAAATAAATAGCCTTAATAACGATTACACCTATTTTTTATAGCGTTTCAAAAGTATATCCTCTCTTCTTAAGCAACCGTATCACTTTAGGCAAAGACTCTAAGGTATTATGCTGAGATTTGATAGAATCATGAAACAAAATGACACTACCATTTCTCACAAACTCGCATACTATCTTAACGATACGAGATGCATGATACTTCTTGCTATAATCATGCGTTATCACATCCCACAAAACCATTTGATAATGCTTACGCAACCAACGTCTTTGACTCCACTTCAAACGACCGTATGGCGGCCTAAACAACTTCGCATCTACCCAATCTTTACCCAATGTCTTGCGCATGATTTCAGAACTCAACGCTACATTATTGAAGTAAGTCTCATTCTTAGTCTTCAAACCAGGCAAATGATTGAAGGTATGATTACCCACCTGATGTCCTCGTGCCACTACATCGCGAGCCAAATCGGGATAGCGATACACATTCTCGCCAACCCAAAAAAAGGTTGCTTTCACATCATACCGATCCAATATCTCCAAAATCTGCGGAGTCACTTCTGGTATAGGACCATCATCAAATGTCAAATATACACATTTTTTACATGTATCCTTACGCCAAACGACCCCACGAAACATTCGTTGAATACAAGTAGGTATTTGGTATAATATTCGGCTAAATAACATGACTTATTATTCCCAAGCCAAAGCACTTGCACCCAACACAGCTGCATCTGCTTCTTTCAAATCAGAGAACAAGACCTTTACTTTATTACGCCACAAAGGCAATACATTCGCATTCATAGCTTTCTCAACAGGATCTTTGATCCAATGACCTGCTTTGGTCAAGCCACCAAACAATACAATAGCCTCAGGAGCACTAAATGCCACAAAATCAGCAAGACTTTGACCCAATATCGTGCCGGTAAAATCAAAGATTTCTTTAGCCACTTCATCTCCACTCTCAGCTGCATCATATACATCCTTTGATGTGATCGCATCGATATTCAAGTTGCGCAACGATGTCTCTTTGGTAGATGACGCGATAATCTCTTTCGCACTACGTGCTACACCTGTTGCACTCGCATAAGCTTCCAAACATCCTACTTTGCCACAATTGCAAGGACGAGCCAATTCACCACGAACAGCACATGTGTGACCCAACTCACCAGCAAAACCATCATGACCATATACCACTTTTCCATCGATAACAATACCCGAACCTACACCTGTTCCTAAGGTTATCATGATGAAGTTCTTCATTCCACGAGCCACACCATAAGTCATCTCGCCCATAGCTGCAGCATTCGCATCATTGGTAATCTTACAAGGGATACCAAAACGTTCGCTTACCAATTTTGCAAAAGGAACGGTTTGCCATGGCAAGTTCATTGCATCTTGAATATAACCCGTATAATAGTTTCCGTTTGGCACACCAGCACCTATACCACGAAACAATTCGATACCACCTAATGAGTCCATTATTTTCACTGCTTCTTGATACAATGCTTCCACATAGTCATTGATATCTGCATACGCTTGCGTCTTGATTGATGTACGCGCTAATACGTGACCACGAGCATCTACCGCACCCAAAACGGAATTGGTACCACCCATGTCTAATCCTAATACATAAGGTTTTTCCATGATAAAAATTATTTTGTTGTTAATGATAATATGATTGGCTATTATTACTACTTGCTATCGTCAATCCACTCAACACCACTTAGTGATCCACTGTAGTAGAAAAGTACATCAATTCTCTACACCCCCGCCCACACGTTTCGCCCGTATAAAGCACTTACACAACCCATAGTCATGAAGTAAAAAAACAATTGACTTGCAAAGATAGTACAAAATCTTAATATATACAACATCTTAGTTAAGAAATTTGAATAACCCACAGAGCGAATGACAAAATAGAAGACTATCTCTATCACCTCTTCAATACTTATTTCAGGTTATTTTCAAGACATCATCAAGACTTTTTCGAGACATTTTGCAGACGATGTCATACGCATCTCGTTCGCATCGCGGACCAGACCGTAAGGTGACCGTACTTGCGAAGTTTCAAATCACAAAAGTAATGCTTTTTATTAAAACACCTTGTGGCAATTGCCACAATCGCCCCCACCTTAAAACGACACCATGTTAACGAAGTAAAAACCAAAACAAACAACAACATCGTTTCATCGAAACATATTTACCTCTTTTATACCCCATAAACAAAACCAACCCCAAGAGCCTGCACGACTCTTAAGGTTGGTTCATTATTAGAAAAAAACGAAATATTATTCCGTTGGAATATCTTTGTTCACATTCTTGCTACCTACAAGAGCATAGAAGAGGATGTAAAGCAATCCTGCGATTGGCACTAAGTAAGATATCAAGTAGTTGGTATGGTCTGCCAATAAGTTTTGGAAGAATGGTAGGATGCCACCACCGCAAACCAATGCCATAAAAATACCACTGGCTGCTGGAGTATATTTACCAAGTCCTTCGGCTGCCAAATTGAAAATTGCACCCCACATAACGCTCGTCATCAAACCACAAAGGAACATCAAAATCATACTAATAGGCAACTGAACACCCTCAAACGTTACCACCCATGTTTCTGGGAACAACATGATACACAACAGCATCAAGATGCCCAATCCAGAAACCGTTGTCAACATAGCTTTGCTACTTACCTTACCACCGATGGTACCACCAATCAAACGACCAAACATCATCATCAACCAATACAAACCTACTACTGTACCCGCAATAGCTGGACCTACAGCAGGATTGTTTGACATGTACAAGTTTGCAGTATTAGGAATACCTACTTCTACTCCTACATAGAAGAAAATAGCTATAGCACCTAAAACAAAGTGACGGAACGATAGCGGACTATATTTATCCTTGTTTGCCTTAGCTGCCGCACGTTGTTCAGCAGTCTCAATATGTGGTTCAGGAATTTTAGTCAACAAGATAATCACAAATGCCAACAAGAAAATAAGCATCGCTGCTAACATAGCAGGAGCAGCATCTCCAACATTAGCTTGCGCAGCGGTTCCACCAATCAAATAACCTAAGATAATAGGAGCTAAAGTACCACCGATTGAGTTGCATGAGCCACCAAATTGAATCAATTGGTTACCGCGTTTGCCGCCACCACCGAGGGTATTCAACATTGGGTTAACTACGATATTGAGCAAGCACATAGAAAAACCTGCGATGAAAGCACCCAATACATACACACCGAAACTCTCAGCATAACCACTCAGCCATTGCACACCCACACCGATGAAACCAACAGAAACAGCCAATAAGGAAGTAAACTTATACCCTCTGCGTTTCAAAATCACACCAGCAGGCACACCCATTACTGCATAAGCAATAAAATTAGCCAAAGTACCTAATTGAGCCATTGCATTGGATGCACCAAACTGACTCTTAACAATAACGCCCATTGAACCAGCAAAATTGGTCACAAACGCTATCATAAAAAATAACAAGAACATGACAACGATTGGTAACATGTTCACCTTTTGTCCTTTACTCATAACGATTGATTTTTTTTAATGTGTTTATATGATTATAGATTCTTCTCCAAGAATAACATGATGCGACGATGCAAATGCTCATAGTTGTTCACCTTACGTATAGAATGATTGTCATCTACATACAATTGCATTTCAAATTGTTTACCCGCTTGCACCAAGCGATCTATATATAATAACGTATTTTGCGCGTGTACGTTATCATCTGCCAAACCATGAACAATCAGTAGCGAACCCGTTAACTTATCAGCCATTTCAGGCAAAGCGCAACCTTCATAACCCGCCTCATTTACTTGAGGACGACGCATATAACGCTCTGTATAACCCGTATCGTACAAACGATAATCCGTTACTGGAGCTATCGCCACCCCACAACGATAAGGATGTCCTTCCTTACTCATCGTCATAAGTACCTCAAATCCTCCATAACTCCACCCCATAATCGTCATACGTTCGCCATCCACAAAAGGCAAACTTGCAGCATAATGACCTACACTGATTTGGTCTTCCGCCTCTTTTTGTCCCAATTGCATATAGGTTTCGTTTCGCCACACTCTACCACGACACCCTGTACCTCGTCCATCAGCATTGATAACCACAAACCCTTGGCATGCCAAATAGTGTCCAAAACCTTTTTTCCAACGATTCAATACTCGTTGACTCTCTGGACCAGAATATTGCATCACCACCACAGGATAACGCTTACCATTCGCCTCAATCAATTGACCATTCACCTCTTTCCATTCACCATCCTGAGGCAATATCATCCAAGCATTCAAGGTATCTCCACGCTCTGTTTTTATCGTAAAGAATCGCTTTTGAGGAATACCCGATTGTTGCCAAGCCGATAGCACTTCTTCATTGCTCTCCAACGTTTTCAATTTTTCCCCTTTGGACGCATACAAGGCGTACTGATTAGGCATATCAACGCTTTGGAAACAATGAATATAACGCTTCATATCCTTGGAGAAATACAATTCATTCATACCCTCTTGCGTCGTCAAGGCACGTACATCGCCACGCTTGAGCGAAACAGAGAAACATTGACGTGTTTGTGGAGTAACAGCCGCTTGATAATACAACACACCCAATCCTTCATCTACCCCATAAATATCCGTCACATCAATACCTGCTGGCGTCAAGGCTTTTTGCTCTATTCCTTGCGCACTATACAAGTAAGCACGACGCCAGCCATCTTTTTCACTCAATACTACAAAACGATTATCTGACAACCAATACCAATTGTCAATCAACGAATAATCAATAAAATACTGCTTACTACTTTCCTTGTACAAAGGACGAGTTACCGTTGATTTAGCATTTCCCAACAACACTTCCATAGACGTTTGATCTCTATTCAACACTTGAATAACCAATTCGCCAGGGACAACCTCTTTGCCTTTCTGTATATCATTCGTCCAAAAGATACGAGGTATATATACATCCTCACGTGATCCTATTTGCATCGTGCGTATCCCCTTGTAGAGTATATCATACACACAAACCGACACCGTAGCATTCTTTTCTCCTGCCTTAGGATAACGTAGGGAACGAAGTCTTGGGTAGGTCAACATACAACTATCTTTAGGCTCTCCTACACCACCCTTCCATAAATATTCTTGCCAAGAGAATGTTGGAACCTCCGTCTCATCCAAACGAACAAAAGCCAGCAACTTCGAATCGGGAGAAAAAGCAAACATACACGTTGCATCAAACTCCTCTTCGTACAACCAATCACTGATACCATTGATTATTTCCGGATTAGCATCCGTGGTTATCGCTATTTCGGTTGCAAAATCCGTCTTGTAAATATACAAGTTATTACCCTTTGCATACACCACATACTTTCCATTGGGTGACAAGACTGCATCACGTACTGGTCCATCACTCAAGTGTGTACGGGTACCACGCTTCGTATCCACCAAGTAGTAGTCAGCTACAAACGAACGTCTAAAAATAGACTGTTTATTCTCATATTCCAAACGAAAGCGAGCCCCTTCATCTGAAGTAGCATTCAACACACTATCCATCACCTCGGATGACATTGCTTCCGCACGAAAACCTCGCAAAATATCCATCATGTTATCCGCATAACCCATTATTTGAGCAGACAACAACAAACTTAACAATAGTAATCGGTATCTCATATCGTTTATTTCAAAAAACGTGTAAAATTACAACAAAGAAATGACATCTCCAAATCATTTCCCATTTTTGTACACTTTACATATAGTTTTTTCATATTTTTCCGAAAGAATGAAAATAAATACCTACAAACAAAAAGAACAAACAAACTAAAAAGAGTGAAGAAACGAAACGAATAAATAAAACGACCGACGACCCTAATCCTCTTACCCCTCTTGTACACACATTAGTATTGCAAAACAATTCCGTCTATTGAGTCTTTTTATCAGCATATAATAATTTTCAAAAGTGCTAAAAATAAGGTAGCGATAACCCTATATTGCTACGATTGTACGATTTCATTTTTTACACATATACAACCACCACACCCATTTTCCTATACCCCTACTATACCCTTGCTATACCCTTGCAAAAAGATTTGATTAAATCTGAAAAAGGTTTAATACATATACGTTATATTACAATTACCAATTACCAATTCTCTCTGTAGGCTCTGCGTGCCGTCCGCTAAACAGTAGGGTCTATTAATTCAAAATTCAAAATTCAAAATTAGATAAGCCCGTCCTCTAAACTGAGCGCTTGCGCTCACCAATCACCAAAGTATCTCTCTGTCTATCCAACTTAACATTAAAACAACTGGATATCACAAAAACTATCGTATTCATCAAGAAAATACAATGTAAACCATGCAACACAATTCTTCAGTTGTTTTTACAAGAATTGTTAGATAGACGTTTCATTTTTTAATTAAATTCTGCTCTCTTACAAATAAATTTGTATGTCTAAAAAAAAAATTGTAACTTTGCGCGCTTTTTATAGATTCTTAACAATTGGCACTTTTTCTTTCATCTTCATTTTATCCTGTAGATATCTCGAAGATGTCCTAAAGATAAGCGGAAGAAGGAAGGCGCCTCAAACGATGAAAATCTTAAAAAAAGATATAAAACAAAACAATAAAAACATTAACATCATGCAAAAAATCCAACTGAAACGTGGTTTGGACATCCCATTT
>ERZ808048.258-NODE-258-length-11294-cov-5.112686_pt1 | contig 11294 bp, 9 predicted proteins | sample MGYA00380197_ERZ808048 | MGnify/ENA primary metagenome ERZ808048 (study PRJEB31490, sample SAMN06133377) | cow dung metagenome | isolation source: M1 | host: cow | place: China: Chengdu | collected 2015-05 ... | reverse complement strand
AGAAGATAAAATCCATATTGTCACAACTGAGGAATACTTGTTTGGTGACTGGTTGGAGGAACTGTAACTAAGCATAAAAGAAATACGAACGTTATGGCCAAAAAGAAACGTAAAACACCATTGCTGATACGATGGATATGGCGAACAATCATCGTGCTGATAGCAATCGTAATAGCTGGTTTGCTAATACCCCAAAATCTGCAGATGCCCGTGGTGGGAGCTAATCACGGTGATTATAATCACAATACGTTTTGGCATCAAGGGTGGGGAAGGTCTGTCGTACACAAAGGAGTGGATGTGTTTGCTAAAAAAGGAACAGTGGTCAAATCATCAACTATAGGCATTGTCCTATCTACTACACATTTGGGTAGAGGAGGAAAAACTATACTGATACTCGGCCCAAAATGGCGCTTGCATTATTATGCACATTTGGATAAGATAACGACACACCCATTGGCTTTGGTGGGACATAAAACACAAATAGGCACCGTAGGAAATACGGGCAATGCGGCAAGTATACCTGCACATCTTCACTATTCAATCTATACTTTAATTCCGTACCCATGGCGCATAGATAATGAACCAATGGGATATCTTAAAATGTATTATCTGAATCCGATAGACTATTTCTAATCAACTATACCTATCATAAGAATACATAAACTAAATGGATTGTCAAGAAGATGATTCGTGGATTTGCTGTCGGAATGAATGTGTGAATTAAAAATCGCAAAAAGATGTTGATTTGCTAAAAATATTTGGTCGTTTGATGAAAAAGTGCTAATTTTGCGGCAGTTTTTAATAAAATAACCGATTGAAATTTAAAAATAGCGTTTATTGTATGTCGAATATTCGTTTTGATGCATTGAAAACGGCATGGGCTCATCAACCTCAAAAGGTAGTAGCAACACAACGTGGTAGTGTTATTTTCTCACAAAATGTGTTTACTCGTGAGAAAATGAAGGAATACATTGCCAGTAACATCGTAGAAGAGCTCTTTGACTTGATGGACAATGAGAAGACTTTGAGTCGTGATATAGCCAATAGTGTGGCTATTGGTATGAAAAAATGGGCAATGGAATTGGGAGCCACTCACTATACTCACTGGTTTCAACCTCTAACGGGTGGTACAGCAGAGAAACATGATGCATTTTTTGATTTTGACGATAATGGCGCTCCTATGGAGAAGTTTTCTGGTTCGGTACTTTATCAACAAGAACCTGATGCTTCCTCTTTTCCTAATGGTGGTATCCGAAACACGTTTGAAGCGCGTGGCTATTCAGCATGGGATCCTTCTTCTCCAGCCTTTGTGATCGGTGATAGACTTTGTATTCCTACAATCTTTGTAGCATATACGGGTGAAGCATTGGATTATAAAACACCACTTCTCCGATCAATAACCGCAGTGGGTAAAGCTGCTGTAGAAGTGGCACATTATTTTGATAAGAACGTTAAACGAGTATATACCTATTTGGGTTCTGAACAAGAGTTTTTTCTTGTGGATGAAGCCTTGTACAATGCAAGACCTGACTTGATGATGACCGGGCGTACCCTAATGGGGCATTATGCGAGCAAGAGTCAACAGCTGGACGACCACTACTTGGGAACCATGCCAGAAAGGGTACTCGCTTTTATGACAGAATTGGAACAAGAGGCTCTCAAATTGGGTATTCCTATCAAAACACGTCATAACGAGGTGGCACCAAACCAATTTGAGTTGGCACCGATATACGAAGAGGCTAACTTAGGTAGTGACCACAATCAACTGCTGATGTCATTGATGGAACAAGTTGCTCATCATCACCATTTCAGAGTACTATTTCACGAAAAACCATTTGGCGGCGTAAATGGTTCGGGTAAACACTGCAACTGGTCGTTAGGAACGAATACAGGAGTGAACCTTGTAGCACCTGGTAAAAATCCATATCAGAATTTGCAATTTGTCACTTTCTTGGTCAATGTTCTCATGGCTGTGCATCGTCATAATGGACTATTGAAAGCCTCGATAGCATCAGCAACCAATGCACATCGTTTGGGAGGGCATGAAGCTCCTCCTGCAATCATATCAGTTTTTTTGGGAAAACAGATAAATGATGCGTTGGATCAAATCGAACATGCAGATGTAGAGAAGGGTATTATCATAAATGCCAAGAAGGAAATGAAATTAGGTGTGGGTAATATCCCAGAGATTCTTTTGGACAATACGGATCGTAACCGAACTTCTCCTTTTGCTTTTACTGGTAACCGTTTTGAGTTCCGTGCAGTAGGCTCGTCTGCCAACTGTGGCGCATCCATTTTGGCACTAAATGCGGCAGTGGCAGAACAGCTCAACTTGTTTAGAGATGAGGTAGATGCACTCATCGCCCAAGGAGAAGCCAAAGAAAGAGCATTATTTAGTATCATCAAAAAGTATCTTAAAGAATGTAAGGACATACGTTTTGATGGAAATGGATATAGTGCTGAATGGCAAGAAGAAGCCAAACGTCGTGGTCTTGATACAGAAACCAGTGTACCTCTAATGATAGACCAATACCTAAACGAGAAGAGTGTGAAAATGTTTAGTTCTACAGGTGTTTTGAATGAGGCGGAACTGAATTCACGATGTGAAGTGAAATGGGAAAACTATTCTATGAAACTACAGATAGAATCACGCGTATTGGGCGATTTGGTAATCAATCATGTGCTCCCTGCAGCAAAGAGGTATCAAACGATATTGCTTCAAAACGTGTTGAGCGTTAAGCAAGTGTTTGATACCCTTGAAGCCGAAGCTCTCAATCAACAAGATATACTCTTGATTAAGCGTATTGAAAATCATGCCAGCGCTATAGTGGCAGGAGTGGAATTGATGAACAAAGAAAGAGCAAGGGCTAATCACATCGACAATCAAAGAGAACGTGCTATTACTTTCCATAATCATGTGGTACCTTTGATGGAAGAGATAAGAAAGCATGTTGATGACTTGGAGATGGTGATAGATGACCAACTATGGCCGTTGCCTAAATATAGAGAACTTCTATTTATACATTAATATAAAGAATAGTTATGAGAAAAACTTACGTATTTATTCTCATCATATCCATGTTTGCTCTTCCTATTCACCTGTATGCAATGAATAATATGAACGAAACGAATAACTATCCAATGGTAGTCAATGTTACCGATGATTTGATAACATATGATATAACGGAATGTAGGTTAGACCTAGCATGTGGTCAAATGCCTGATACCACAATGGAAGATGTAATCTTATGTACGGCAGCAGCATTCACAGGTAAATGTTTGGACTATTTTGAACATACGAATATATTAGGGCCACATATTTCAAATAATGTGTTGTATGAAGGATATGACTATGACGAACACTATGCTCTATTCGCTGCACATGGCAAAGAAAAAGGAATATACAACTTACCTAATCCAACCATTTTGGAACAAGTTTTGAAAGAAGGTGGTATGGCATTTACTCAACATTGGGTAATAAAAGATAGAAAAATATATACACCTACCATACAAAAATTAGAAGAACAACATCACTATCGCTCTATGTGTATAAAAGAGGGTAGAGTATATGTGGTAGCGAGCAAAGAAAAAGTACCTTACCAAGACTTTCTCAATATGCTCATAACTTTTGGAATAGAAAATGCCCTTTATATGGATATGGGTAGAGGTTGGAATCATTCTTTCTATCGAGATGAAAACGGTCAGGTACATATCATTCATCCAAAGACCCATAACTATTGTACCAATTGGTTGACAGTGTATTCGCGGAGGGAATTATGAGTTATGAGTTATGAGTTATGAGTTATGAATTCGACTGCTTCTCTTTCTCCCTATAGCAAACAGACGAGTGCAGCACAACCATATGAAAGGTTGTGCTGCATATTTTATGAAAACTTATATACGAAATAAGTCATCCGTAGGATATATTCGAGATAAAGAACAAATGCCTACAATAGAGAGACGATGCTTTTAAATCTTGTAGATTTGTGCTAAACGTTTTGCTTCATCCGCAAACTTGGAAACCAAAGATGCAGGTTCCAATACTTCTAAATCGGAACCATGTGTACGTAATTGCTGAATAAAATCAAGTGTAGGAGCTACATAGTACGTAAACTCAATCCCTCGTGCAACCTTTTTAACCTCTTTTTGTGAGTGATGCAATGGAAGGTTGCGCAGATAATCTGCAGAGCGTTCGGTAACCCGAATACGAATCTTGACAGGCGATTCGTTGCGGAATACGCCATAAAAATTGCCGAAGAACGTCTTAGCATCCCAATTGGGCAAACGTATGTATTGCTCGTCAACCACTTTCAAATCCAACATGCGGTCCAATGCATATATACGAACTTCTCCCTGATGGGTAGATGGCTCTCCTGCTACATACCAACGTTGTTTAAATACCTTCAAACAATAGGGCGCCAAAAGCAAAGTGTAGATCTCATTGCGTGCGAAGTTGTGGTATTTGATTTGAATCTTTTGAGTATTGCGTAATGCATGTACTATACTACTTAAGTATTGTGTATCTCCGGGCATGTCTTCATATATCACAGAGTCTTCAATGTCCTTGGACTGTTCGATCATCGACTGAACGGCAAAATTGGATAACAACCATTTTCGAGTCGTTCCAAATTGGATGTCATCTAAATTGGAAATATAATAGTAATTTCCATCGTGTTTGTTGCAACGAATTTCGATGTCAAAGAGTTCTTGAATCTCGGCCTTGTAACGATGAAATTTTCTAAGAGGAAAAATCTCCTCTTTCTCATCATTGTAACGGCAACTGTACCATCTTCGGTCTATATCTTCTTTGGTTAACTTGCCAGATGCAATGGTGTCAAGCAACCAAATATAGATATTAAAAATATGTGCGGACATGCCTGATTAGATTAGAGTTCGTTGATATTATTGAGCCGTATAACCTGCAGCACTTACTGGCAATACACCTAATGCAGGTATTTGTCCTGTAAGCACTTTAGAGGTAGCTAATTGGTTGAATTCGCTATCTTGGTATGATATCACAATACTACCTAAGTCGCTTATCCAAGGAATATCGTTCAAGCCATAGGGTGTGCTAAACTGAACCAGCAAGGTAGGAAGGGTTTTGACTACTTGCCCTAATGCTTCCATGTGCTCTACGTTTATCAAATTGTCCTTTGGACGTCCATATGGGTCGTGGCATGCTAAAATAATCATATCGTAAGATGCCAACGATGCTTGTAGTTTAGCAAATTCGTTTGGTGTACTTTTTTTGTTGAGTTTGAAGTAGTCGATGTTGTAATTGTTTTGCTTGATTTGTTGATATAGTATAGTAGTTGAATCGACCATTCCAGTTTCAGGACAATATCCAGACAGTCCGTCCAATTCACCATAGAAACGTACCAATGGAATGTGTCTTGCGTTGTATGCAATGTAAGCGATTCGTTTGCTGCTGTCCAATGGAACTAAATTGCCTCGATTCTCAACCATAGTTATGGAATGGTCGGCTAATTTTTGTACCAATGCAACATGTTCTGGTTTGTGTACACGAGAGATGATGTTGGTAGAGTCAATAATCGCGCTATATCCTTCTGTGAGCATACCTAATTTAGCTTTCAGTCGGAGAATCTTACGAACGCGATTGTCCAAGTCTTCCATACTGCATTCGCCCGATTCGACTGCAGCAACAATCATATCAATTGATCTCTTTACTTCATTAGGCATAAGTAAAAGGTCCACTCCAGCTTTGTATGCAGCCAATGTAACTTCGCTGGGGCGCAATGTAGAACTAACACCTTTCATATTGAGAGCATCGGTGACGACTATTCCATCGAATTTCATTTCCTCTTTGAGTAACTTGGTAACGACCTTGTGTGATAGGGTAGAAACAATGGTGTCTAATGAAGGAATAAACAAGTGTCCTATCATCACCATGGCAACGTCTTCGTCTATCAAGGACTTGAATGGATACAACTCTAATGAATCCAAGCGTTCTCGGCTAAATGGAAGAATAGGTAATGAACGATGCGAGTCAACATCGGTGTCTCCGTGTCCAGGAAAATGCTTTGCACTAGCATATATACCTCCATCTTGCATGCCACGCATATATGCACTGGCAAACTTGGTTACTCGTTCTTTGTTCTCTCCAAATGAACGTGTGTGAATAACTGGGTTTTTGGGATTGGTGTTGATATCAACTACAGGTGCAAAATTGATATGTAGATTAACCATTTTGCATTGTTCAGCAATAGCTAATCCCATTTGGTATACGAGTGAATCGGAAGTTAATGCTCCTAATTGCATCTGACGTGGAAAGAATGGAAATTCACTATAGCGCATAGAAGGTCCCCATTCGCCATCGACACTTACTAATAGCGGTATGCGTGACATGCTTTGCAGTTCATTGAGACGTGCAATAGAGCGTGGTAAACTGTCATGGAAAATAATCAATCCTCCGATGCCTTCTTCACGAACCAATGTATCGCGATTGAGTCGTTTGGCAGGAAGGTTGTAACTATCGCATGATACCATAATCAACTGAGCAACTTTTTGGCGAGTTGTCATTTGACTGAGAACTTCCTCTACTTGTTTTTCATGAACTGTAGAGCATGAAATCCCCATCATGGAAATGATGGCCATGATGGGGAGAAATAAATAGTGTTTTATAAATGATAGCATAGGACGTTGGTATGTTCTTTTATAGTCTTGCTTTGATAGCAGCAGATTCTGCTTCGTAGCCTGGTTTGTCTAATAGAGCAAACATGTTTTTCTTATATGCTTCTACACCTGGTTGATTGAATGGATTGACTTGTAGCAAATAACCAGAAATACCGCATGCTATTTCAAAGAAATAGATCAATTGGCCTAAGTAGTATTCATTGATTTTTGGAAGTTCAATTTTCATATTTGGTACACCTCCATCAATATGTGCAATCATCGTACCTAACTCAGCCATTTTGTTAACATGGTCAATGCGTTTGCCCGCTAAGAAGTTCAAACCATCCAAGTTTTGTTCGTCATGTGGGAAGAGTAGAGTATATTGAGGTTCTGAAACAGAGATGACAGTTTCCATGAGGTGTCTTTCTCCCTCTTGGATGTATTGTCCCATAGAGTGGAGGTCGGTGGTGAAATCTACTGAAGCAGGGAAGATGCCTTTGTTGTCCTTACCTTCTGATTCTCCATACAATTGTTTCCACCATTCGCTCATGAAATGGAGTTTTGGATGATAGTTAACCAATAGTTCAATTTTTTTGCCATCTGCGTATAGTTTGTTTCTCGTGGCAGCATACAAAGCAGCAGGGTTTTGTTCGAATGGAGTATCTACACTGCATATCTCCATCATTTTGTTAGCTCCTTCAATGAGTTGGTAGATATCAAATCCTGCGCATGCGATAGGTAGTAAACCAACTGGAGTCAAAACAGAGAATCGTCCTCCAATATTGTCTTCTATCACAAAAGTTTTGTAGCCCTGTTGTGTAGCTAATGTTCTTAGTGCACCGCGCTTGGCATCGGTGATGCAAACGATGCATTCTTTGGCAAACTCTTCTCCACATTGTTCTTCTAATTGCGTTTTCAATAGACGGAATGCCAACGCAGGTTCTGTAGTTGTGCCTGATTTGGAAATAGAAATGATTCCGAATTTTTTATCACGAAGAAGGTTTTGTAGTTCATATAGGTAATCTTCGCATATATTTTGACCAGCATATACAATAGCAGGTTTGTTGCCTTCTAACCAAGCAAAAGAATTGGATAATGCTTCAATAACTGCTTTGGCGCCGAGATATGAACCTCCGATACCGATGCAAACGATGATGTCGCATTTGCTACGTAATAGGTTAGCGCATGCTTGGATGTCGTCTAATTGAGAACGGATATCAGCAGGTAATTGTATCCATCCTAAAAAGTCATTTCCTAAACCGGTTCCTTGAACCAATTCATTGTGTGCAGATTTAACTGCTTCTTGATAGTGAGATATCGCTTCGGTAGAGAGCGCATTGTTATAAGAAAAGGATATATTCATAGTTTTATCAATATAATATTAAACTAATTTTTCTGTGAGTTGTTGTATAACTAGAGTAGGGGATTGGCGATTATAAAGGATATCATATATAGCATCCAATATAGGCAGTGATACTTGCATACGTTTGTTGGCAATATAAATGCATTTGGTACCAAAATATCCTTCAGCAATCATGTGCATTTCGATTTGTGCAGCTTTGACAGAGTAGCCCATGCCAATCATTTGACCAAATTGTCGGTTGCGTGAGAATTTGGAATATGCAGTAACGAGCATATCTCCCAAATAGCCGCTTGCGTCAATATTTCGATGTGATAAATATACAGCATTGGTGAAACGTTGAATCTCTTGTATGGCATTGGACATCAATACAGCTTGAAAATTGTCACCATATCTTAGACTACGGCAGATACCAGCAGCGATGGAATAGATATTTTTCATAACGCTGGAATATTCTAATCCTTCAACATCGTCACTAATGGTGGTGTGCACGTAGGAATTGCGAAATAGATTTGAAATATCGTGAGCTCGTTGACGATTACGACAACCTATCGTTAAGTAACTTAATCTATCCAATGCAATCTCTTCTGCGTGACAAGGACCAGCTATGACTGCAAGATTCTCATATGGTACATTGAATTTATAGTGTAACCAATCTGTGACAATGATATTTTCGTCAGGTATCATACCTTTGACAGCGCTGATAATGATTTTCTTGCGCAATGAACGTCGAACCCTACTTAGTTCTTGTTTAACATATGGCGAAGGTATAACCAATACCAGTATGTCAGACTGAGCAATGACTTGGTTGATATCGGCAAAAAAGTTGATTCGCTCAGGGTCAAAGATGGCATTGCTCAAGTAATGAGGATTTCTCCCTGTCTCTTTGAATGTGTCAATTACCTCTTGCTTACGAATATACCAATTGATAGAAGGTACATTGGTGAGAATAATCTTAGCAAGTGCAGTTGCCCATGAACCTGATCCTAAAATGGCTATTCTATCCATAGAATATTGTCTTATGAATTATTTTTCTGGTTTCATTGTAGGGAATAATAGTACATCTTGGATAGATGGTTGTCCTGTCATGAATATAGCAAGTCGGTCAATACCTATTCCAATGCCAGATGTAGGTGGCATACCATATTCCAATGCACGCATGAAGTCATGGTCTATGATCATTGCTTCGTCATCGCCTTTGTCTGCCAACTTCATTTGCTCTACAAAGCGTTCGTATTGGTCAATAGGGTCATTGAGCTCGCTATAAGCATTGGCCAACTCTTTTCCGTTTACCATGAGTTCGAAACGTTCTGTCAATCCAGGTTTGCTACGATGCATCTTGGTCAATGGTGACATTTCTACTGGATAGTCGGTAATGAAAGTCGGTTGAATGAATGTGCCTTCACAAGTCTCACCAAAAATCTCATCGATGAGTTTGCCTTTACCCATTTTGTCTGTATCTTCCACACCATATTTCTTAGCTACTTGACGAATCTCTTCCTCACTCATTGTTGATAGGTCGTAACCGGTTTTCTCTTGTATCGCTTCTAAAATAGGTAAACGACGGTAAGGAGCTTTGAAATTGACAATGTTGTCACCAATTTTTACTTCTGTAGTACCATTGACAGCTATAGCAATTTTCTCTAATAGTTGTTCGGTGAAAGACATCATCCAGTTGTAGTCTTTGTACTGTACGTAGAGTTCCATGCATGTGAATTCTGGATTGTGTGTGCGGTCCATACCTTCGTTTCTGAAGTTTCGTCCAATCTCATATACACCTTCAAATCCACCAACGATGAGTCTTTTGAGGTACAACTCGGTAGCAATACGCATGTACATATCCACATCCAATGCATTGTGGTGGGTGATGAATGGGCGAGCAGAAGCACCTCCTGCAATGGCTTGTAGCATAGGAGTTTCTACTTCGGTGTATCCTGCTTCATCAAACACTTGACGCATGGTTCGGATAATAGTAGCACGTTTGAGGAAAACATCTTTGACACCTTCGTTTACTACCAAATCAACGTAACGTTGACGATAGCGTTGTTCGGGGTCATTGAAACCATCGTATGCAACACCATCTTTGTATTTGACGATAGGTAATGGACGTAGGCTTTTCGCCAAAACGGTCAATTTTTTTGCATGTACAGATATCTCACCCATTTGTGTGCGGAAGACAAAACCTTCAATACCAATGAAATCTCCAATGTCAAGTAATTTTTTGAAAACTACGTTGTACATTTGTTGTTCAACGGTAGTAGCTGTTTCTCCTTCGGGAACAGGTGCTTGAATATCGTCTCGACTAACGTATACTTGAATACGTCCTTTGGAGTCTTGTATTTCAATGAATGAGGCTTTACCCATGATGCGTCGAGACATCAAACGTCCGGCAATGCGTACTTCTTTGCCTGTGTACCATGTGGCGGTAGTATCTTCATCAACAAATGATGTTTTGATGTCCGTTGAGTAGCCTGTGACTTTATATTCAGCAGCGGGGTAGGGATCAATACCTAAAGCGCGCATGGATTGCAAACTTTGTCTGCGAACTAATTCTTGTTCTGATAATTCCATAATATTATAATTTTACTCTTATTTCAATACACATAAATGACGTTGCAAAGATAATACTTTTTTTGCAAAGAAACAAATTTATATAAAATCAATAACGTGTCCATGCTTGATGAGTAAATAAAATAAAAAGAAGAGGATTAAACCTCTTCTTCATAGTCGTATATAAATGGATTTATTTTGTACCTAATCGCATTAGTTCGTGTTTGTTTTTGTCGTATAAGATCAACTCATTTTTGTTGTTTATTTTTATGTAAGTTGTTTGTGAAAGCATTTCTGTCATTTTGTTTTCGATGATAGCGTTGTGGCAAAACATTCTTGTGCTATACATCTTGTGTACAGAGAATACTCCTTTTTCGTATTTCCAAGCCCCTCCCATTTGATTGCAACCAGCATAGTAGGCCAATGTGTTGTCTGCTCCTATGATTAAGTATGGAGAGTCTTCTACTGTATCAATAAAATTTTGAACAGGAACCATTTGTATGGTATGGACATACCATTTACCAGGTAGTTCGTTGATGTCAATTTGATATTTTGTACTGCTACATCCTCCTAACAACATCATACTAAGTATGATACTAACGATATAGATACGTTTCATATAATTTGAGTGATTTTGGAATACAACAATAAAATATTTTTTAATAAATAAGTATCAAATATTATGCCAAAGCATAGAATTGCTATAAATAGTATGTACGGATACAGAGTAAGAAGATTTTTTTGAAGGGTA
>ERZ808048.257-NODE-257-length-11339-cov-7.599272_pt1 | contig 11339 bp, 10 predicted proteins | sample MGYA00380197_ERZ808048 | MGnify/ENA primary metagenome ERZ808048 (study PRJEB31490, sample SAMN06133377) | cow dung metagenome | isolation source: M1 | host: cow | place: China: Chengdu | collected 2015-05 ... | reverse complement strand
AGATAATAAAAAAATATGTATTAAACAAATTTTTTTTAGTATGTCGTAATTTTTTCGTACTTTTGCAGGCGAAATGACCCAGATACGATACATATGGATGTGCTTGGCGATATGTGTGACAATGACCGCACATAGTCAGGAGTTTCGCCTAGATGATGTGCTAGAAGATATCTTTCACCAGCTGTCGGAAGACGGCGAATGGTCCTATGAGGAGATCGAAGAAGAACTGCTGAGTATAGCTCAAAATCCGATGAATTTGAATGAGGTGACCAGTGAAGATTTGAACCGATTGATGTTTCTGAACGACGAGCAGATTGATGCCATATTAATGTATCAATATCAGTATGGATTCAACGAGATATACGAACTGCAACTTATTGATTGTCTGAAAGATTACGAAATTCGGAATTTGCTGCCATTTGTGGTGGTGGAGCCCAAGCAGTCCTCTGCATCAAAGCTATATTTTAGAGAAGTGTTTCACTATGCTAGACACGAGGTAACAGTCCGGCTAGACGCACGGAATATGGAGGATTATTCCGGTGATCCGGTCTATGGCAAACTGAGGTATCGGTTCAACTATCAGAATCGCGTACAGGCCGGTTTGACGGTGGACAGGGCGGCCGGTGCTCCTTGGGAAAAAGTGAATTATGGCGGATACATCCAACTGAAGGATTTGGGGCCGATGAAGACGATTGTAGCTGGTAATTATCAGGCTAATTTTGGATATGGATTGGTGGTCGGAAGTCCGTTCAAACGGGGGAAAAGTGCCTATATTCAGTCCACAGCTACTACGGATGAGGGTTTGAAGAAGTTTAGTTCGGTGGGGGATAGTTATAATTATTTTCATGGTGTGGGCGCAACAGCTCGAGTGAAATGGGCAGATTTGAGTGCTTTTTACTCGTTGCGCAAAGGTAAAGAAGATGCATGGAATCATGTGGTGGGTGCGAATGCTACAGCTAGATGGAAGAAATTGAAAGTGGGCGTGACGGGAATTGAGAGTTTAAAGTCGAATGTTGAAAGTCAAAAGTTGAGCGATAAAGGAGCAATGGGAGCGAATGTGCGGTATAACTGGGGTAAAGTGGATGTATGGGGTGAAGTGGCTGCTTCGCATGCCGAGCAATGGGGATGGGGAACCATAATGGGGCTAAGAGTAAATCCAATTAGTGATTTCAATCTGCTAGCGATTTATCGGTATTATTCGCCCGAATATGAGAATGTATATGCCAATTCCCTGTCGTCCAAAACAAGGGTTAGCGATGAGCATGGAGGATATTTGGGAGTGGAGTATAATAGATTGAGAAACTGGCAGTTGTCGCTGTTTGGTGATGTGTGGAAAGAGGGATACGAGACCATGGCGCAAGCGGATTTTGTGCCGCAGAAAAACTACAAGATGCATATGCGTTTGCGCGCGAAACGAAAGAACGAGATAGATACCTATTCGACGCGTTGGAATGGCATGTGGGAACTAGGACAGTGGCGATTGAAGACGCAGATCGATGCGAATATGGTGTACGCTAAGGAGAAATGGAACTACGGATTTTCGATTTTTCAGGATGTGGAGTATCGCTTTGCTCGGGTGCCCATTGTGCTGCAATTTAGGGCACAGGCCTTTGATGCAAGAGAGTGGAACAATAGAGTATATATGTACGAGAATGATGTCTTGTACGCGTACGCGATACCTTTTGTATATGGCTTAGGAGGACGCTTCTGGTTGAATGCCAGATATAAGATTAATGATACTTTTTCGTTGTATATTCGACTGAGCGAAACGGTATATCAAGGCGCATGGGCAGAGGAACACGACAAGAAGAATACACGAACGGATATACATGCCCTGTTGAGGGTGAAATTGTAGTTGAAGAGGCCAATTTGTAACGAAAAAGTAGAATAATAGGCACAAAACACGAAAAAAAACGAAAAAAATGTCGTATTTTTTGGTGGTTTCAAATATTTGTTGTACCTTTGCAGTCGCTTTTGAGCAATGGCGGGATAGCTCAGCTGGTTAGAGCGCATGATTCATAATCATGAGGTCCCCAGTTCAATCCTGGGTCCCGCTACAAAATAAGAATCAGACACTTAGGTAGAATCCTGAATGTCTGATTTTTTTTGTTAAACCTACAACAAAACCATCAACATTTATTTATTTATTTATTGCTTCATTTAAACCTTTTGTAATAGGCGAATAAAAGGGTGTACACTTGGCACACCCTTCGATAGTTTTACTATTCTTATCAATAAGATTACTTTTCAGCTTTCTTTGCACAAGTTTTCTTTGGAGCTGCTTTTTTAGCTTCATTAAGTTGCTTTTCAAGGCGTTCGATTTCCTTCTCTTGGTTTTGGATGGTCTTGAGTAGTTCGTTGAGTTCTTCGTTCTCAATGGTAGTTGGGTATTGCTCATCCACACGTTGGAGGAAGTCGGAGAGAATGTTCATGTAGTTGATAAACGCATCGTAAGCGGACTCGTAGTGTGTAGCACCTTGGTCGATGTGGTTCATATAATGCATGTAATTGACATCCTGCAAGAGTAGCCAGTCGTGCTTGAGTTGTTTGTCTTTGCAGAGGTGTACGCGTTCCGCTACAGCGAAGAGCTTTTGTAATGCCTCTTGTTGAAGGTCATTACCATTGTAGATGCTCAGATCTTTAGCTTCGCCTGCCCACGTGATAGGATATGGAGCCACAACCACGTCTTTAGCTGCGAGTTTCTTGGCAGCTTCACTTGGGGTGGTAAAGCTCATGTCTTGCTCCAAAGCGAAGTATGGCAAGGCCTTCAAGAAATCAAAAATGCCTGTCATAGCGTGTTGACGAATGCCGAAGGTCTCTGCGCCTACCCAGATGTTGACTACTTGCTCTTCCTCTGGCAATGCAGCCAATTGCTCTATGTATCGCTCAGCATCCATCGGATAGTTGTGCCAATCAGGGTCTGCGAAATGGAATGCCAACTCATCGCTGAGGTAGGAGTTGCGGAGGAGCATCTTCATCTTAGGTGCAGATGCACTGCTATAGACGTAGTTAGGGCTCTTCCAACTCAATACGTGCTTTGCGCCCTCGGTCATCACGGTTTTGTAGCCTTGTTGGTAGAGCGAGATAGCAATCTCGTCGGAATAGATGAGCTCGGTGTTGCAGATGGTGGTGGATTGTTGATTGAAGAGTTGCTTCACGATAGCTTGTTGCGATTGCAACTGCTCTGCAGCTTCGGTGTCGCTATAGACAGTAGCCAATGATTGGCTGTAAGGTGTGGCCACAAACTCTACGCAACCGCTGTCAGCCAAGTCTTTGAGCACGTCAATCATCTCAGGAGCGTACTGCTGTAGCATCTCCAACATGACACCTGAAACACTCAAAGCGCAGTGGAACCGACCTTTGGATAGGCGAATCATCTCTTGCAAAGTTCTGCAAAGAGGCATGTAGGAGGTGTGGACCAACCAAATTACATGCTCTTCGGTCAACATGTCGTCGTAGTAGTAGTGGTCCTGACCAATCTCAAAAAAACGATAACGCTTCATTCGGTAAGGAGCGTGCATCTGAAAGCAAAAACAAATATTTTTCATGACTGTATGATTTTAATCGTTGAAAAAGTTTTAAGAGTTTTAAAAGTTTTTAAGTGTTACCAACCGAGTACCATATCGTAGATACGACGTACTTTCAATCCGGCGTCATACCACTTGATGTTGTTCACCTCGTCGCGACCTAGTTCGCGCAATGACTTGTACATGGCAGGATACTTCACAATGGCATAGATGGCATCCGCCATAGCGTCGATATCCCAGTAGTCGGTCTTTATCGCATGCGACAGAATCTCTGCGCAGCCCGATTGGTGTGAGATGATGGATGGGCAACCTACTTGCATAGCCTCCAATGGCGAAATGCCAAATGGTTCGCTTACACTAGGCATGATATACACATCGGAATCAGCCAATACCTCTTGCACTTGTCGTCCGCGCATGAAGCCAGGGAAGTGGAATTTGTCTGCGATACCACGTTGAGCTACGAGGTCAATCATTTTGTTCATCATATCTCCACTACCAGCCATCACGAAGCGTACGCCATCGGTCTTAGCCAATACGCGTGCTGCGGCTTCTACGAAGTACTCTGGACCTTTTTGCATAGTGATACGACCAAGGAAGGTGACAAGTTTGTCTTTGCGGTCGTGCTTGATAAACTCATCAGGGTTGGCCAATGGCTCTACAGCATTGTGTACGGTGCTCACCTTGTGAGGTGGCTGACCATACTTCTCAATCACGGTGCGGCGCGTGAGTTCGCTCACGCACATGATATGGTCGGCTTCGTCCATACCTCTGCGCTCAATGGCATACACTGTAGGGTTGACGTTACCACGGCTACGGTCGAAGTCAGTAGCATGCACGTGAATAACGAGTGGTTTGCCTGATATCTGCTTAGCAAATACGCCAGCAGGGTAGGTGAGCCAATCGTGACTATGGATGATATCAAACTGCAAAGCAGAAGCCAATACGCTGGCTACAGCCTCGTAGTTGCCGATCTCCTCAAGCAGGTTGTCTGGATAGCGACCGGAGAATCCTACGCAGCCGAGATCATCAGTGCCGATGCGTGAATAATCATAATGGATATTGTTGCGCAAGTGGTAATATTCTTCAGGCGACATTTTGCCTTCCATGCGTTGGCGCACATAGTCATAGTTGTTGTCTCGCCATACCACAGGTACACTGTTAGCACCTATGATACGCAAGAAGGACTGATCTTCATCGCCCCATGGTTTTGGGATAACGAAGGTAATCTCCATGTCCTCCTGTTGCGCCATGCCGCGAGTTAGTCCGTAACTCGCTGTTCCCAAACCGCCAAGGATATGAGGAGGGAACTCCCAACCGAACATCAATGCTTTCATTTGGATTCGTATTGTTTTAAGGTGTTATATACTTTGATTACGGATGCCACACTTGGTGCATAACTCATACCTCCATGCCCCTTGAATGGCGGGTTGCCATCGTAGAGCTCGTTGAGCGTGCCGATACATAGTTCGCTCATCTCAGCCTCATAGCCAGTCAGCAGACGATGGATGAAGTTTTCGCCCGAATGTTGGTAAACCTTGAGGTATGCAATAGCATATGCAGCGATGGTCCATGGCCAAACTGGACCATTGTGGAAGTTGCGGTCGCGCTCCAATTGTCCGCCGATATATACTGGGCGGTAGTTGCCACTCTTAGGCGAGATAGTGCGTAGACCCTTAGGAGTGTACAACTCCTTAGTGCATATATCTACTACTGCTTTGCATTGGCGACGGTCGAGTGGAGAATATGGTAGCGAAGCAGCGATGATTTGATTAGGGCGCACCTCATTGTTATGGTAGTCGCCATCCACGTAGTCATCCAGGTATACGCCATTCCAGAAGGTTTTGATGAAACTATCCTTGGTGATTTCTGCTTGGTATTCCATCAAATCTGCAATTTGCTCCTTCCCCAATTGGCGTTGGATGTCAGCAGTAAAGAGTCGTGCGTTATACCACAAAGCGTTGATTTCCACCACGTAGCCTGTACGTGGCGTGATTGGACGTCCATCTTCTACAGCGTTCATCCAGGTAGCAGGACGTGTTTTGCCATCTACCCACAGCAAACCATTGTTGTGCAAGAATAGGCGTGGATGTTGTTGTCTGCGGATAAACAACATGATGTCTATGATGAGTTGACCATATAGACGGGTAACTTCTTCTATGGATGTATAAGCTGCGTATTCTTGTAGTGCATGAATAAACCATAGCAATACATCGGGTTCGTCCATACCAGTCAGTTTACACGGTCTACCTTCTATGAAGTTGCGCACTTCCTCTGTGGCAGTCTTGTTAACAATCGCATCCCAATACTCAGGGCGACCGATACCCATCGTACACGCAGGCATTGCCATAAACTCTTCACGTGCCGAAGCTTTGAACCAAGGATAACCAGCAAGGAGGTAGCACTTGTCGCCTTCTCGTTTGTAGAATTGTGAAGCAGCATTTTTTAAGCATCCAAACATGGTATCACGTGCTGAACGGCGCTTGAGTTCTTTCTCCCATAGTGCTTTAAGGGTCTTTGGATTGACTTCGCTGATACCAGCAGCGAAGATTACGCTCTCGCCCTTCTTCATAGGCATCTCAAACCAACCAGGTACCAACTGATCTTCTTTGTATGAGAATCCACGCTCCTGTTCCTTCATGTACTCTATACCTTTATACCATGCAGGCGCGTGCGTGTACTCTACTTTCTTTGAACATTGCATGTACAACTCAGGGAATGATTCGTACATTCTTGCTACGCGACCATTGACTACCTCACGCATGTCTGAGCATGCATTGTCGTTCTCCTGGGTGAGTTCGTTGGTGTTGCGGTATGCTAAGAAAGGTTTGAGGCGTAAGGTGGTAGGTGAGTGTGCTTCTACCAGTGTATAGCGAATCAATACACGTGGCTCGAAGCTAACCAACATTCGCTCTTTAGTCAAGATTACGCCACCTACGCGGTAGGTGGTCTTGCTGATTACTTCGCAATCAAACTCACGGATGTACTTGTGTCCGTTGGGCATGTAGAGGTTCTCTCCGTATTGGTGGATACCTAAGTTGAACTCTGCACCATGCTGAATCACAGTCTCATCCAGACTGCCGAGCAGTACATAATTGCCTTCTGGCAATGGATCGCCCAAGGGCAATACGAGTTGCCCATGGTATTTGCGTGTGTTACAATCGATGAGCGTTGTTGAGTTGTAGGCTCCTGCACGATTGGTGCGGATCATTTCCTTGCTCAAGCTGCGCTCAAGGTTGATCAACAATGTCTTGTCAAAATTCAAATAACTCATAGATTATTTTGGAATTTAATTAAACTTGCCTTCAAATTTCAATTCTGCATCCATATAGAATTGGCGGATTTGTTGTTCATCTGCGCGTTTGCAAATTAATAGTACGCCATTGGATTCGGATACGATGCAATCGTCTATTCCTTGAATCACTGCCAAATGCCCTTTAGGCAAAGTTACAATGTTTCCATGGCTGTCATAATAGATAGCATCTGAATGGAGGGTTACATTTTGGTGCTCGTCCTTATCGCTGAGTTCGTAGAGTGAACCCCATGTACCGAGGTCGCTCCATCCGAAATCGCTTGGCATGACGCATACGTTCTTGGCATGTTCCATGACGCCGTAGTCAATGGATATGCTTGGACAAGTAGGGAACATTTCTTGGATAAATGCTTCCTCTTGTTCGGTACCCATGACATCTGCTCCTTGCATGAATTTTTGTGCCACCTCGGGCATATGCTCTTGCAGGGCACTTTCGATAGCGTGTAGATTCCAAATGAAAATACCCGAATTCCAAAGGAAGTCACCGCTTTCAACGAAGATTTTAGCCACTTCTAGATTGGGTTTTTCGGTAAACGCATGCACTCTGTACATGCCATCCTCATCTACTTGTTCGCCCATTTGGATATAACCATATCCCGTTTCTGGTCGAGTAGGTTTCATGCCGAGGGTGACTAATGCGTCATGTTGCTCAATAAATGAGAAGCATTTGCAAATAACTTCTCTAAACTTCTCTTCCTGTAAAATCAGATGGTCACTTGCTGCAACAACGATGTTGGCATTGGCTTGACCTTTTTTTGTTGCCATAGCTTTGATTCGTGCCATCGCATATGCGATACAAGGAGCGGTATTTCGTCTTGCTGGTTCGCAAAGCACTTGACTTGAGTGCAAGTCAGGGATTTGCTCCAACACCTGATCGCGATAGATGATGTTGGTCACAATCAAGATGTTTTCGATGGGTACGATAGGGCGAAAACGGTCAATAGTCATTTGCAGCAAACTCCGACCAGTACCAAAGAAGTCGAGAAACTGCTTAGGTTTTTCGTTTCTGCTAAATGGCCAAAAGCGACTTCCTACGCCGCCTGCCATAATTACACAATAATTGTTTTCTTTCATGATATGCTTTTTAGTTATTTGTCTAGTTGTGTTTCTTTTTTTAGCCCGCAAAGATACAACTTTTTTTTGATAACTGCAAGTGTGAAATGATTTTTATGTCGTTGTTTTTGCGTTTCATGTTGTACAACATATAAAAGGACGTGTTAGCGTATAAAAAGTAGGCACTTCTTAGGAGCGAAGTGCCTAACAGCAAATGATGTATGGATAGCAAATTATTTTTTGTCAGCTTCAATCAGGGCGAGAAGTTGGGTGACGGCGTCCTCTTGAGGGATGTTTTTGAGCACACACTCTTTGCCACGATAGAGGCTGACTTTACCACGGCCTGCTCCTACATAACCATAGTCGGCATCTGCCATCTCACCAGGGCCGTTCACAATGCACCCCATGATACCAATTTTCAGTCCTTGCAAGTGAGATGTGGCTGCTTTGACTTGGGCTATGGTTTGCTCCAAATCGAATAACGTACGTCCACAACCAGGACAAGAGATATACTCCGTCTTGTACATGCGCACACGAGCTGCTTGCAGGATATCTTTGCTCAAGCGCTCCAAATCTTCTGCGGCGAAATGGTTGTTGTTGAGTACCAACTCAGTGCAATGGTGATCCCACAATAGGCGCCCACATTCGGCTGCGGCATGCAGTTGAAAGAGTGCCCAATCGGTGTCGGAATTGGAGAAATATACGGTGGCGTTCTCTATGCTAACTTGGGTGTCGTGCGCATAGCGAATACTTTGGGTGTTAGCAAAATAATCAATCAAAGCACGAGCGACAGGTAATTCTTTTTCGGGTGCTTCGCTCAGACTCACACGGATGGTGTCGCCAATGCCATCTGCCAGCAATGCGCCAATGCCTACGGCTGATTTCACACGACCATCCTCACCTTCACCTGCTTCAGTGACGCCCAAATGCAGCGGAAACTGCATGCCTTCTTCTGCCATCTGCCATACTAGAAGACGGACGGTAGTGACCATCACGAGGGTGTTGCTGGCTTTGATGGAGAGCACAATATCTTGGAAGTCTTCTGCCACTGCTACGCGCAAAAACTCCATACAACTCTCCACCATACCCTCGGGTGTATCTCCGTATCGCGACATGATACGATCACTCAAAGAGCCGTGATTCACGCCTAAACGAATGGCGGTATTGTGCTCTTTGCAGATGTTGAGTAGTTGAATGAAACGCGCACGAAGACGCTGCAATTCGGATTGATATTCTTCTTCTGTATAGTCAATTTGCTTAAACTTGCGGGCAGGGTCAATATAATTGCCAGGGTTGATTCGCACCTTCTCAACTACCTTGGCTGCGGCATCTGCCACATCGGATTGGAAATGCACGTCTGCGACTAATGGGATGATAGGGCGATGAGGCGATGAGGCGATAAGGTGATGGTGAATTTGTGCAAGGGATTCTACTTCACGAAGACCTTGGGTCGTGAAGCGGAGCAATTCAGCACCAGCTTCGATGCATCGTTCGGCTTGTGCTACACTTCCCTCGATATCATTGGTGGAAGTGTTGGCCATTGTTTGAATACGAACAGGGTGTTCGCTGCCGATTTCAAAATTACCCACTTTGGTAGTGCTTGTTTGCCTGCGGTTGTAAGTCAGTTGTATGTCCATAAAAGCCCGAATTTGGTGCAAAGTTACGCAAATATTTTGGATTAAGCAATAAATTTGGCATAATTTAGCACTTTTTTGTTAAAAAATTTGGTCAATCCAAAAAAATGTACTACCTTTGCAGCCGCTTTCGCAAGAAAGTGTGCGTTAAAACGTGGGATTCAGTAGCTCAGCAGGTAGAGCACATCCCTTTTAAGGATGGGGTCCTGGGTTCGAGCCCCAGCTGAATCACGAAGACTAAATGAAGCGAAAAATGATAGCCTAAGAGATACGTTAGGCTATCATTTTGCTTTTTTATCGCATAGCACGCTATCTGTATCCTATTTATTTATTTCTTTCTTTCTTTCTTCAAAGGAGATACTAATTCTTTTTGGCGTTGTATGACTCGATGGTCTTTGTTTGGATGATGACTGCTGTATCGCCACGAGTGAGGGATTTGCTCTCAGTGGTGATAGTGCGGGTTACATTACACGAGGTAAGTCCCAATGCCATCGCAATAGATGTGGCAATAGCCAATGCGAGGTATTTGATAGCCTTCAGAAGGCGTTGTTTTTGTGTGTCAGTTAAATTTCTCATTTTATTCGAAAAGTTTTAAGAGTTAGTTAGTCGATGGAGCCGACCTTTAGAACAGCGGCATAGCTGAGGTGGTGTGCGCTTCGCACTACTAATGTCGCCTCTGGCGAGGTATGTGCCTCGCCAGTAGGGATCATTAGCAGTTTTTTACTTCCCGTTCTTAAACTCCTCTTTGCAGATGTTGAAGACAAATGCATGGATGGTTTTGAACTTGGATTGCTTGATGAACGCAGCTTGGTCGCTTGCCATGAAAGCAGGATCTTCCAATCGTTCGCGGGTCATCTGTGCGATTTGCGCAAACTGAGTGCGCCATGTTCTTTCTTTCTCGCTAACAGGTGTAGTACGTTCTCCACGTACCGAAGTGTATTTGCGTTCGGAAAGCTTGCGGTAGTTGTAGGTGGTGCGGTACTTTTTGGAGATTTTGCCCGAAAGGTGATGGATTGGGTCTTCGTAGGTTACAATAGCCATAGTTGATTTTGTTTAAAGATTAAAGTTTAGAGGTTAAAGGCAGGGATTAGAGTTTGGCGAGTTCTTGTGCCATCATGTAGCCGTGGAGAGACTTGTATTTGGTCTGCTTTTTGAACTCCTCTTTGTATGCTGCTCGTTGTTCAGGAGTGAGCGCCTTGACATTGGCAGACGCTGTAGCCATTTTGGTTTGTTGCGCTTGTTGTGCTGCAGATGGTTCGCCTGTGTAAGGGTTGCAGATTTGCGAGGTGAAGGTTTCGCCGTACATCTGTTTGAAGATGATGTCAGAGTGTTTGCAGATTTTGCCACGGAATTGGCGGAATGGTGCTTCTAATTTGATTTTAGACATAAGCTTGTAGTTTAAAAAGTTAATAAATAAGGTTAGTTAATAGTTTGAAGTGTGCATGTCCAGCAGTGATTGAAGGTGAGAGATTGGGCGAGGGTTTGGCGGATGATGTCGCATGCCTCGTCGGGAAGGAAGAGTTGAGGGTCGAGAGGAATGACCTTGACTGTGAGGGTGGTGCCCTCGGCAGAGAACTCGGGATTAAGGGTTTCCAAATGAAAGAGGATTGCCTCTTTTGCTTGGAGCATCTCTTCTGCACTTTGGCAGGGAATAGAGATGAGAACGAAATGTTTTTGATTTTTCTTCATATGCGTATAACTTTAAATTATGAAACATTAGTTTTGCGTCTTGGGGAGATGTTCTCTGTGGACGCGTTTCTATAATAATGCTGCAAAAATCTTCGGCACAGAAGCGGTTTTGTGCCGAAGATTTGT
>ERZ808048.256-NODE-256-length-11371-cov-2.926952_pt1 | contig 11371 bp, 10 predicted proteins | sample MGYA00380197_ERZ808048 | MGnify/ENA primary metagenome ERZ808048 (study PRJEB31490, sample SAMN06133377) | cow dung metagenome | isolation source: M1 | host: cow | place: China: Chengdu | collected 2015-05 ... | reverse complement strand
AAGGTGGACGTTCGTTGACTGCACACCACTCTGTGCTCATCATTGATACGCTTGAAAGTGTGAGTGTTCCGCAGATGCCTGAAGACTTCCAGCCTGGCGAGAACGACCATAAGTTGGTGCACGACCTCACTGAAATTTGGGACAAACTTTCTTCACGCTCTATGCTTGAAGACTGGCACGATGCGGAAGACATCCGCGAAGAAGCGCTCGACCTCTTCCGCCACGGCATTATCGACCTCAAAACGCGTGCGCAGATTGAGAGCCTCTACTGGGCAATTTCTCGTGAAGTAGCGGAATTGGTGCACCATCAGAAGCACGCTCCCGAAGAATTGCGCAAGTTGGATAAGGAGATGTCCGACAAGTACTTCTGCAACTTCTCGCTCTTCCAATCTATGCCCGACTCTTGGGGGATTGACCAACTCTTCCCCATCATGCCGATTGCGCGTCTGAATGAGCGCCCCACGCGCAGTGCTACCATTCAAGATATTACCTGTGACTCGGACGGTAAAATCTGTGCGTATGTGAATCACAACCAGCAGACGAACTACATTCCTCTTCACGCGATGAAGAATGGCGAGCACTACTACATTGGTGTGTTCCTCGTGGGTGCGTATCAGGAAATTTTGGGTAACATGCACAACCTCTTTGGCGATACTAACGCTGTCCACCTTTCGGTTGATAAAGATGGTTATGTCATAGAGCGCACGATTGACGGGGAAACCGTTGCCGACGTTTTGGAATACGTACAGTATGACCCCAAGAAGTTAGTGCGTCGCCTTGAAATCTGGGTGAGCAAGGCCATTAAGGAAGGTAAAATCACCGAGGCGGAAGGTAAGGAATTTATTTCCAATTACCGTGCCGGCCTCTACGGTTATACGTATCTTGAATAAGCATGAAGGAGAAATTAACTATCATAAAAGTGGGTGGCAAGATTGTCGAAAATAGCGACAGTCTTGCTTCACTGCTTAAAGACTTTTCTGCCATTGAGGGGTATAAACTCTTGGTACATGGTGGTGGAAGAACTGCCACAGACATTGCCGCACGTTTGGGTATTGAAACTACAATGGTCAACGGTCGTCGCGTTACCGACCAAGCGATGCTTGAGGTCGTAACGATGGTGTACGGAGGATTGGTAAACAAGCGTATTGTTGCTGGTCTTCAGGCTCACGGTGTGAATGCCCTCGGACTTACAGGCGCAGACATGAACGTGATTCGCTCGCAAAAGCGCCCTGTAAAGGATGTTGATTACGGCTTCGTGGGTGACGTTAAAGAAGCCGACGGCGCGCGCTTGGCTTCGCTGATTCGTTCGGGAGTAACACCCGTCATGGCACCTCTTACGCACGACGGCGAAGGTAACTTACTCAACACGAATGCCGATACGATTGCTGGTGAAACTGCAAAGGCATGTGCACAACACTTTGACACCACCCTCGTCTATTGCTTTGAGTTCCCTGGAGTGATGCGCAATCCCGAGGATGAGACTTCTGTGATTCCCACTATCAATGCCGAATCGTTCCAAGCACTTGTTGCCGACGGCACCATCTCTGGCGGGATGATTCCCAAGATTGAGAATGCCCTTCAAGCGGTAAATGCTGGGGTCAAAGAGGTTGTCATTACAAAGGCTGACGCTATTGGAAAGAACGGTGGCACAACCATTAAATAAACAACTCCTCATCACCTCAAGACCTCAAAACCTTCCCCCTCATAACCTCCTATGATTAGCAACTATGAAATAATGGCGCCCGTCGGTTCGCGCGAATCCCTTCACGCGGCTCTCAAAGCTGGGGCCGACTCTATATACTTCGGCATTGAGAGTCTGAACATGCGTGCGCACTCTGCCACAAAGTTCACCATTGCCGACCTACGCGAAATTGCGGAACTCTGCAACGAGCGCGGGGTGAAGTCTTACCTCACCGTAAATACCATTATCTACGGCGAAGACCTCCCCATGATGCGCAAGATTTGTGATGCCGCAAAAGAGGCAGGTATCTCTGCCGTCATCGCAAGTGACGTAGCCGTGCTTACCTACTGTCATGAAATTGGTCAGGAGATTCACCTTTCTACGCAACTCAACATCTCGAACATTGAAGCCTTGAAGTTCTACGCCCGCTACGCAGACGTGGTCGTTTTGGCGCGAGAACTGAACATGGATCAGGTTCGTGAAATTTACGATGAGATAGAGCGTCAGGACATTCGCGGACCTCGTGGCGAGCGCATCCGAATTGAAATGTTCTGCCACGGAGCTTTGTGCATGGCGGTGAGTGGCAAGTGCTACCTTTCGCTCGACAATCTCGGACGCTCGGCAAATCGTGGCGAGTGCATGCAAGTATGTCGCCGTGGTTACATCGTTACCGACCGCGAAACGGGAGTTGAACTCGCCGTGGATAATAAGTACATCATGAGTCCCAAGGACTTGAAGACCGTAGGTTTTATTGATAAGATGATGAAGGCAGGTGTGCGCGTCTTCAAGATAGAAGGTCGTGCGCGTAGTGCAGAATATGTTTACAAGGTGGTGAAGTGTTACAAAGAAGCCATTCAGGCGGTGCTTGATGGCACTTACACCGAAGAGCGCATTGCGGAATGGGATGCTGAACTCACTACTGTCTTCAACCGCGGCTTTTGGGATGGCTATTATCAGGGACAGCGCCTTGGTGAATGGAGTAAGAAGTACGGTTCTAACGCCACGGAGAAGAAGACGTATATTGGTAAGAACATCAAATACTTCTCAAAACTCGGCGTAGCGGAATTCTTGATTGAGGCGGGTGAACTGAATGTGGGCGATAAGTTACTCATTACGGGTCCCACCACTGGCATTATCTTCGTCACGGCAGAAGAAATCCACACCAACGGACCTGTTCAGAGCGCAAAGAAAGGCGAGTACATCGCTATCAAGGTTCCTGAAAAGGTACGCCCTTCCGATAAACTTTACAAGATCATTCCCAACGAGTAACCCACCATGCAACACCTGCTTTTCGACTTTGGCGGTGTACTTGTTGACCTCGACAAGCAACGCTGTATCAAGGCTTTTGCCGAACTCGGTTTTGACATCGTGCCCTACCTCGGCACCTACCAACAGGGCGGTTTCTTCTCCGACTTTGAACGTGGAACGATTACCACAGAGGAGTTCTGTGATATCATTCGTGAGAAGAGCAATAACCCTGCCTTGACCAATGAACAAATCGTTGGCGCATGGGAACGCTACTTGTTGGATGTACCCGTAGAGCGCCTTGAAATGTTGCTCCACTTGAAGGAGAAATACACACTTCACGTGCTTTCAAACACGAATCCCGTGCACTGGAGCATGGCGGAAAACGGATATTTCCGCTACAAGGGATTACAGGTTAAGGATTTCTTTGACAAAGTGTTCCTCAGCTGCGAACTCGGCGTAGAAAAGCCTCATCCCGAAATCTTTGAAAAGGTCGTTGCTGGCATTGGATGCCCTGCTGACGACATTCTCTTCTTTGATGATTCGGAGGTAAATTGCGAAGCCGCCCGTAAGTGCGGACTTCAAGCTGTGCTCGCTCCAGCAAACAGTGCTTGGTTGCCTACGGCAGAAGCGCTATTGACAGAATAATCACTTGAAACCTAATATTTTGACTCTAAGTCTTGAGTTTCCTTCAAAAATGTTTCGTACTATGAAAACAAACTCGGACTTAAATCAAAAAAATCGGCACTTAAACGCTACAAACTCGGAGATTGTTTTTACAATTTCCGATATTCCATTTTGAGTTGCTTAGTTACCCTACAAAATCTCATAGTTGAACGTAAGATGATCGCAACCATCGGTTTTTTTGACGGTGTTCACCAGGGCCACCACTACTTGCTGCGCAACCTCGTTGAAGTTGCGCAAGCGAAGGGTTGTTCCTCTATGGTGATTACCTTTACGGAACATCCGCGCCGTGTGTTGCAGAAGGACTATATACCACAGTTGCTCACCAGCAATGCAGAGAAGGAGATTTACATCAAACAAGCGGGGGTGGATGAAGTTGTTTTCCTCGATTTCACCGCTGAATTTGCCCAACTTTCGGCACAGCAGTTCATGAAGGACTACCTCAAGGAGCGCTTTGGCGTAACAGGTCTTCTCATTGGGTATGACCATCATTTTGGAAACAACCAACAAGAGGGTTTTCCCGAATATCAGCGCTACGGAGCAGAGATTGGCATAGAAGTAATCCTTTGCGAAGGTTTCAAAGTAGAGGAACATCGTGTGAGTAGCACCGTTGTGCGCAATCTGCTCTATGCAGGTGATGTGGCAGAGGCAGAAAAATGCTTGGGCAGACGCTATACGTTAAAAGGAACAGTTGTGGAAGGGCGCAAGGTCGGTCGTAAATTAGGTTTTCCCACTGCCAATCTGCGCGTGGATACACCCTTTAAGTTGATTCCCGCAGGTGGGGTTTACGCCGTTTGGGCAGAAGTTGAGGGGAAGTGTTACTCCGCCGTCTTGAACATCGGCAATCGCCCCACACTCGACAACGGACAAGACATGTCCATAGAGGTGCATCTCTTTGACTTTGATGCTCAAATCTACGGTGCTTCCGTCACTTTACATTTCGTAGCACACTTGCGCGAGGAACAATGTTTTGCCACACTTGATGACCTGAAAGCACAAATCAAAGCCGACTGCGAAATGGCACGCATCATCCTTTTTGACAACGAAAATACATCGCAACATTAGTACAACATTTTAATGACCATATTTTTCCTCATACTCTCCTACTTTATAGCGCAAACCTTTGCGGGGGCGCTCTACTACCTGTGTGTGCCCTATGGCGCAGACTTTGCTGAGTATGGATACCTATTGTTGGGGACGTATGTACTGCTGTTTTTCTTATTGCCCTTCTTCAAATTGGTGCGCAAAAACAGCCTACCGAGTTGGAAGACACAACGCTTCAGAGGGATGATTCCCGCAGCGATTTGCATGCTGCTGATGGCACTTGGGGTGGAACTCCTGCTCAAACCATTTTCCTTTAGTGACGAGGGTAGGATGCAGATGTTCGAAGCGATGAAGTCAAACGTGCTTTGCATCCTGTTGCTTACCGTAGTTGGACCACTTATCGAAGAACTCATTTTCCGTGAAGGCATTCTGCGCACGCTTATTCACCGCTATCATGTGCGTCCACTCTGGGCGGTGCTGATTAGCGCCCTGACTTTTGGGATTATCCACTTCAACTTGGCGCAATGTGTGCCGGCAATTTTCTTGGGCATCCTGCTTGGTGTACTCTATCTCTTGACCGACGACATCCGCTTGTGCTTTGTGGCGCACGTAGTAAATAACAGTCTTGCGCTCCTCTATCTTCAGGTACCCGAAACGGGAAATTGGCAAGACCAATTACCCTTGCCCATGCTTTTAGGACTGGGAGCATTGCTCTGCGCCCTGAGTTTCTACCTTCTGAACTTACTATTGATTCCACATGAAAATAAGAAACATAGATTTAGGAGATAAACCCTTGCTCTTGGCTCCGATGGAGGATGTGACGGATATTGGTTTCCGCCTGCTCTGTCGCAAATTGGGAGCCTCCATGGTGTATTCTGAATTTGTAGCCGCCGATGCACTTGTACGCATGGTGAATAAGAGTTTGCAGAAGCTCACCGTGTGCGACGAAGAGCGCCCTGTGGTCATTCAGATATATGGCAAGGATCCCATAGCCTGCCGTGATGCGGCACAAATCGTGGTGGAAACCGCACGCCCCGACATTCTCGACATCAACTTCGGTTGCCCCGTAAAGAAGGTGGCGGGAAAAGGCGCAGGAGCTGGTATGTTGCAGAATGTACCGCTCCTGTTGGAAGTAACGCGTGCCGTAGTGGATGCCGTAGATGTCCCTGTAACGGTCAAGACACGCCTTGGGTGGAACGAAGAAAGTAAGATTATCGTTCCCCTTGCCGAACAACTCCAGGATTGTGGTATTGAAGCACTCACCATTCACGGAAGAACGCGTGCACAAATGTACACGGGTGACGCCGATTGGACACTCATACGCGAGGTGAAGCAAAATCCGCGCATGCACATCCCTATTATTGGCAACGGAGACTTGGTTACGGGCGCCGATGCCGTCCGCGCTTTTGCGGAATTCGGAGTAGATGCCGCCATGGTGGGACGCGCCACCTTCGGACGCCCCTGGGTATTTAAGGAAATGCACGATGCGCTCCACCCCGATACTCACGACGTAGACAATGTCATTGATAGCGCCTACCCCGTGATGTCTGCCGACTGGAAATTGGACGTTTTGAAAGAACAAGTGCTGACCAGCGTTGCACGCATCGATGAGTATCGCGGCATTCTCCACGTACGTCGCCACTTGGCTGCCTCTCCCCTCTTCAAGGGTATTCCTAATTTCAAACAAATGCGTATAGCTATGCTGCGTGCGGAAACTACAGAAGAACTTTTCTCAATAATGGAACAGACGCGCCCACTCTTAAATGAGGTTGAGGCGCTCAATGATACTAACGACTTAACGATTTAATTTTACAATGAATATTGCACTGATTGGTTACGGCAAAATGGGCCGTATGATCGAAGAAATAGCCCTTTCAAGGGGACACCAGATTGTTTGCAAGATAGATGTAGACAACCAAGCGGACTTTGATTCAGATGCTTTCCGCAGCGCTGATGTGGCGATTGAATTTACAAACCCCAGTTCGGCATTTGGCAACATCTGCCGTGCTTTCGAGCAGGGCGTAAAGGTAGTCAGCGGTTCTACAGGCTGGCGCGAGCAACACGATGCGGAAGTGCGTGAACTCTGTGAGAAACAGGGCAAGACGCTCTTCTGGGCTTCTAACTTCAGCCTCGGAGTTGCGATTTTCTGTGCCGTAAATAAGTACTTGGCAAAGATTATGAACCGCTTCCCCGAGTATAGTGTGGAGTTGGAAGAAACACACCACATCCACAAACTGGATGCGCCTTCGGGCACAGCGGTAACCCTTGCTGAACAAGTGCTTGCGGCGCTCGACCGCAAGCAGGAATGGGTGCTTGGCGAGGTACACAATGCTGATGGTAGCGTAAGCGGAACGAAAGATGCGGCAGATAGTGCCCTCCGTATTGATGCCATTCGTCGCGATGAGGTGCCTGGTATCCACACGATTACTTATGACTCTCCTGCCGACCAAATTACGATTACTCACGACGCTCACAACCGCCGTGGTTTCGCACTCGGTGCGGTGCTTGCGGCAGAATTTACAAAGAATCACGAAGGGTTGCTCACCACAGACGACCTCTTTGACTTCTAACCCCTACGGATTATGAATAACAAAACTCCCGAAATAGTATTCCTTAAGGCAACACGAACCGATTGCATTAAGGGCGTTATCTTTATTTTGCTCTACTTTGCCTTCCTCTTTTGGGTCGGTTCTTGGTGGGGACTGCTCGTGACGCCCCTCATCTTCGACCTTTACTTTACAAAGTACATCAACTGGGGATGGTGGAAGGATTTGGAGAATCCCCTTTACCGCTTCATCATGAGTTGGGTAGATGCTCTTGTCTTTGCGGGCATTGCTATCTACTTCCTCAACAATTTCTTCTTCCAAAATTTTGTGATTCCCACATCTTCGTTGGAAAAGACGATGCTTGTGGGCGACTACCTCTGTGTGAGCAAGTTGAGTTACGGTCCTGCCGTTCCGCGCACGCCATTGACGATGCCGCTGACGCAAAACACGATGCCCGCCTTCCTCGGTGGTGGCAAGAGTTACTCCGACTTTCCGCAGTGGGACTACCGCCGTTTGAAGGGATTCGGAGAGGTGGAACTCAACGACATTGTAGTATTCAACTTCCCCGCAGGTGATACTGTGTGCATCAAAGCTACGAATCCCGACTTCCGCACGGCGTGTTACGGCATCGGTCAGCAGATTCTTCAGGAAAGTAATGCCGACATCGAACCCACCGAAAGCATGACCTATGAGCAGCAGCAACTCATCTACAACCGCCGCTACGCTTACGGTCGCCAATATATGTTGAGCCACCCCGAAATCTTCGGTGAAATGGTGGTGCGCCCCACTGACCGTCGCGACAACTACGTGAAGCGCTGCGTAGGTTTGCCCGGACAGACGTTGCGCATTGTTGACGGCATCATTCACCTTGACGGAAAACCTCAGCCTCAACCCGAGCATGCCCAGTTCAACTACGACGTGACCTTCCGCCGCGAGATGAATGACGAACACATGAAGGATTTGGGTATCTCCTTCGAAGATGTGCAGTCGTTTATGGCAGGTCACGGTATGCCTCTCACCCAAAAGGCAAAGGCTGAACTCGAACGCCTCGGCTTTATTGACAAAAATGCGCCCCTTTCAGAGTCGGCAAACAGCGGACTCTACCCCATCAATATGCCTAAGGATTGGACGGCTGCCAACTACGGCGGTCCCAACGGCATTTGGATTCCTAAGAAGGGCGTGAAGCGCACGCTTACCCTTGCTGAACTCCCCATTTATGCCCCCTGCATCACCACGCACGAGGGGAATACACTCGAAGTGAAGGACGGACAGATTTTCATCAACGGAACAGCCACTACGGAATACACCTTCCAGCAAGATTATTACTGGATGATGGGCGACAACCGCGATTGCTCCGCCGACTCTCGCTTCTGGGGTTTCGTACCCGAGGACCACATCGTAGGTAAACCCCTCTTCATTTGGCTTTCACTCGACCCCGACCGCGGCATCTTCAACGGAGGCATCCGTTGGAAGCGCTTGTTTAGAACAGAGTTTTAAGAAGAGCAGAGAGAAGAGTAAAGATAAAAGTGTAAAGAGTAAAGATGCCTTGCGGAGTGAATTTCCAGGGAAAACACCTCCTCAAGAAACTTAACCTCCTCCCCATGAAACTACGCAAATTTCGCCTCTACATACTCCCTCTACTAATCGCCATGCTGGTATTAGTAGTTGTGCGTTATTTCTTCCTCACGCAGTACGTGGCGGAAGGAAGTATCGTAGAATGGGGCGTGCAAGCGGGCGACCGTATCTTGGTAAACCGCATGGCATACTCAGGAACGAACCGACCGCAGGCGGGCGACCGTGTGGCATTCCGCCATCAGCAGCAACCTGAAGCACCTGTGTGCCTCGCCACCTGCACCGCACTTCCTGGCGATACCGTTTGGATTGATACCGAACGCCAACGCGTGTCGTCACGTAAGCGTTCACATGCAGACAAACCGCTCGTAGTTCCCGCGGCAGGACAAGAGATTCACATCACTCCCCACAACGCACGCCAACTGTGGCACCTCTTGCGCAAGGAGGGAGCTTTCGTAACCCTGCGCCACAACAATGAAATTCTTATTGACGGAAGATTGGTAAAGACCGTAGCCTTCCTCAATGATTACTACTGGCTTGAAACGCAACACATGCCCTACGGACTTGTGCCTTACCGCGCCCTCGTAGGCAAACCCTTCTGCGTCAGTTACGGCATGAAAGACGGTGTCATCCGTCTTGACAGATTGTTCCTACGCTTGAATTAACGTGCTCCAATGGTTTCTATTCCTCTACTTACCTCGGCATACCTTGCCCCCATACGCTATTACGCACGTCTGTATGCAGCACAACTGGTGTTGCTTGAGACGCACGACCATTACGTGAAGCAGACCTACCGCAACCGTTGCCTCATCGCAGGTCCCAACGGCGTGCAGGCGCTCACCGTTCCCATCGAAAAGCCTACTTTTGGCAAAGCAGCGATGCGCGACATCCGTATTTCGGACCACGGGAACTGGCGCCACCTTCACTGGAACGCCCTCCAAAGTAGTTATGAGCGCAGTCCTTTCTTCGATTACTATGCCGATGATTTGCGCCCCTTCTACGAGAAGCGCATAGACTTTTTATTGGATTTCAATGAGGGATTGCAACATACGGTACTCGGACTATTGGACCTCACACCCACCATTACGCAAACGGATAGTTATTGTACAACACTCCAAGAAGGGATAACCGACCTGCGCGAGGCCATCACGCCCAAACTTTCGTGGGAAACGGACACGGATTTCTGCGCTGTACCCTACTACCAAGTGTTTGCACAAAAACACGGCTTCATCACTGATTTGAGTATCGTTGACCTTCTCTTTAATATGGGTCCCGAGGCACGCTTAGTGCTGAAGAAATCTTTGCGATAATGCTATACATCCATTCACAAAAAAATATCTGAGAGACCTTTCGATCTCTCAGATATTTTTGTTTTATACCTATCAGTGCATTTGCGAAAGGCGTCTATTTTCTATCGCGCCACACTTTATATCCTAAACCTAATGACGCCAGTAAGAGGAGAACTCCGACACCATATCTCACCCACACATTAGGTATCACGCAAACGCCTATCGTGGATGCCAAAAGCAAGAACTGCATGAGGGTACGGCACAACGTAGCACGCTCCATACGGTACTTGTAACGATAGGAATAGAAGATGCTGATGGCTAAAAGGTCGTAGAGGTTGGCTATGGTAAGTCCAACACCCGCACCGAGGAGGCCGCCATAATGAAAACCGCCAACTACAGCCACCATAAATACAATATTATACAACACCTCCATCACCAAATAAATCTTTGAATCTCCCTTAGCTATAGAAAGGTAGGCTGGTGGGGTGTAAACAGCCTTAAAGAACATATAGCAGAGCGCTGCAAGCACCATGGGGGCTACACAAAGGAACTCCTCGGTGTACAAAAGGCGAATGATGTAGGGTAACCCTAAAGCGAAGGTAATCAAGAAAGGAGTCATGAGCATCACCAACGCATCCGTCTGGCGGTTGATGATAGTATTCATCTCTTGATGATGCTCCACAACTGCCGTCAGGCGAGGGTAATAATCGGCATCAACGGCTACAAAGATAATGCGCGCATAACTTACGATCAGTGTGAAACCTACACTATAAAACCCTACAAACGCTTCACTGGACTGCCAATTTATAAACGAACGCACCGCCAATTCTGCCGCCGAAGCCACGACTCCCGCCAACACAAAGGACACTCCAAGACGCAAAAGGGGAAGTCCTTCTTTGAGGAACGACTCATGACGGAAATTGAGCACATAAGGGTAATGGCGCGTCGTTGCCCAAAGGTAAATACAGAGTAATGAGAAGGCTGAAAGTGTCAGTACAGGGATAATTGCCACACTACCGAAAAGCACATAAAGGGGGACGGTCAGGCAAAGCGTCACCACTGCGCCAACTGCTGTACAAAGCGCCAACTTTTTCAACTGATGGGTCGCCTTCAACAAGGTCATTTCGCCCGAAAACAGGGTAGCACAAAACACCAAAGGTGCCAACGCACAACATTCAATCCATCTCCCTTGATCCTTCAGCAACAATAGGGCTAAGAGGGGGGAAAGAAGTAACATCACTCCACCACCAAGCACCGCCGTCACAAGCACCCACGAGCGCAAGGTGGCAATACTATTACATAGCGCCACA
>ERZ808048.255-NODE-255-length-11390-cov-3.015115_pt1 | contig 11390 bp, 6 predicted proteins | sample MGYA00380197_ERZ808048 | MGnify/ENA primary metagenome ERZ808048 (study PRJEB31490, sample SAMN06133377) | cow dung metagenome | isolation source: M1 | host: cow | place: China: Chengdu | collected 2015-05 ... | reverse complement strand
GCAAACACCTATAACCGCAGAAGCCAAAATAAGAAAGCATCCAAATTACTCTTTTGGATTGCATTATTGGCTTTACTGCTCTTTGTCTTCCACTATTTACTATGAGTGATATCATACATTTACTACCCGACAATGTAGCCAACCAAATTGCTGCTGGTGAGGTAATTCAGCGTCCCGCATCGTGTCTAAAAGAGTTGGTAGAAAACTCGTTAGATGCGGGTGCTTCGCATATTCGAGTTATTGTTCGCGATGCAGGACGAACTTTATTGCAGGTGGTAGATGATGGTAAGGGAATGAGTCCAACCGATGCACGCATGGCTTTTGAGCGTCATGCCACCTCAAAGATTCGCTCCGCCGAAGACCTTTTCACACTGCAAACCATGGGGTTCCGCGGCGAAGCGCTTCCCTCTATTGCCGCAGTAGCACAAGTAGAGTTACGCACACGACTTGAGGGAAACGACTGTGGCACCTGCATCCAAATTGAAGGTTCAAAAATCATAAGCAGTGACGTTGTAATGTGTCCGCAAGGGGCAAATTTCATCGTAAAAAACCTATTTTTCAATATCCCTGCGCGCCGTAAGTTTTTGAAGTCCAACCAGACGGAACTTAACAACATCCTTCAAGAATTTGAGCGCATTACGTTGGCACATCCCAACATTGCATTCTCCCTACATCACGGTGAGAGCCAACTGTATAACCTTCCGCCACAAAATTTCCAACGACGCATCATTGACCTCTTTGGAAAGCGCTACGAAAAGCTACTTGTACCCGTATCCGTAGAGACGTCTTTGGTCACTATCAACGGGTTTGTTGGACTTCCCTCCAGTGCGAAGAAAAAAGGTTGCGCACAATTCTTCCTTACCAACGGAAGATTCATGCGACATCCCTATTTCGCCAAGGGTATTTTGTCGGCATTCGACCGTCTTATCGCCGAGGGCGACCAAATCCCCTTCTTCATCAACCTCACCGTTGACCCTGCGAAATTAGACGTAAACGTGCATCCTCAGAAAACGGAAATTAAGTTTGAAGATGACGCCGCTATTTTCCAAATTCTCCAAGCTGCCGTACGCGAGACTCTCGGGCGCCACAATGCTGTGCCAAGCATTGATTTCGACACCGAAAACCGCCCCGACATTCCGGGGTTAGGCAGTTTTGAAAACACTGAAGGCACACCGTTCTTTACGACGCCTACCATTGAAGTGGACGATACATTTAATCCCTTCAACACAACAAAGGACCGTCCCGAACGTGCATGGAGCGCACCCACTTCTGCCCCCAAGGAATGGAAAAGCCTTTACGACACCCTCATCCCTACGCAAGAAGAAACGCCTGCAGAAGAATCCTCATCTCTACTTTCCGCCCTCGGCTTGGACAACGAGAGTTTATGGATCAAAGGAAACACCGAAGTGCTGCAGGTTCGCGGTCGCTACATCATCACGCAATCCCACAATGGGTTGCTCATTGTGGACCAACACCGTGCCCACATCCGCATCCTCTATGAGCAATACATGAAACAGTTTACTACGGAGCACAGCATCTCACAAATGTTATTGCTCCCACTGTTGGTACAACTCTCCCCCAAGGAAGTTGCAACCCTCTCGCTCATCACCGACGAATTAGAGGCTGCAGGTTTTGAAATCAGTCCACTTGGCGGGGGCGACTTCTCCATCCTTGCCGTACCTGCTGGAACTGAGAATGCACACCCTGAACAAATTTTGGTTGAACTGCTTAACGCTGACATCTCTACCGAGAACCTCAAAGAGCGCATCACGCATACCATCGCCAACGTGCTCTCCCAACGCTCTTCCATTGCCTATGGGCAGTACCTCAGTCCTGCGGAATGTACCGACCTTCTTGATCGCCTATTTGATCTCCCCACCTCAACATTCACTCCCACGGGGCAGCGCATCTATGCGATAATGACAGACGGCGAATTGGCGCACACATTTAATTAAGAGCTATTTACAAGAGGAATAACCCAAGGACAAGCGAGCAACATACGCATAAGCTATTCCTACAACGGATTTCAAGAAAACGAAGTGCCGATTAGTTTGAACAAAGTGCCGATTAGTTCGAACTAATCGGCACTTTGTTTTTAGCAAGTCTCAACCAAGGTTTCTACCCCCAGTTTTCGACTTCAATACACCCCTCTGTCATTCGACAAGCATACACTTTATATAACGTAGTAGCATCATTCTTGAAAGAGATAATGTTTAACCCAAGAATTATACTCGCAGCTAAAACGCAAACTCAACATTACAAAGGACTTGGTTAAAATCTAAATTCAAGCTTATCACAACAATTTATCACTCAGCCGTTTGCACCGTCTCATAAATTCTTTGTAATTTTGCACCTCGATTTTGAAAGTTCATCAAAACTGCGACTTTTACCTGCACTTAGCACCTTATTATTATACCTCATGAACAGGCGCTCTGATATGTGCGAATAGATACGCATCGCGATAATTGGCAAATGAACTTCATAGGACAAAGATTTTAACGACTTACATTATATAATAATTATGAAAAAACAATACATCACGCCTGCGCTCAAAGTGGCAACATTAAACTTTGAAGGGCTGATTGCTACATCTATTCCTAAGGCAGACATTAACATCTCCGATGAAACAACCAAGGATGATGCACTCATGAACAACCGCTTAGAACATAACTGGCAACACACTTGGGAATAGACCCAACAGAACTTGTATCACACCTGATTCGTAGAATGCCGTAACACACGACTTTCACGATTCGCTCATATAATTATAAAGCCTCGGTTCTTTAGAATCGAGGCTTTCTGATATATAGGGAATAGTACCAGCATGAATCTACATTCCCGCCGATTATTTCAACTTTATCGATTATTATCTTTCAACATCACCCTGTTATTTGTCAAGCAACCAGCAGCGATTTCTTTTGTAATCCACATACTACATTTTACAAATGTTTCAAAAAGCCGCAGTTTTACGTTCATTATGTCAATCTGCAAGACAAACTCTTTAGCAGCAAACAAAATGACATCATTGCACCCCCGCAATTTCCATTTGTTCGGAATTTTTGACCTTTATCTTTCACCGTTTCATGACCGCACAGAAAAAAGTTTCGTGTGCAATTCTAAAAAAAGTATAAAAAATCTTGTTAATATAAGATTTCTTCAATAACTTTGCGGTCAACCGTGTATATATTATAATTAACATCATATTAACATTTCTAACAATGGCAAACGAAAAAAGAGTTTACACCTTCGGTAATGGTGAAGCTGAAGGACGTGCTGACATGCGTAACACGCTTGGCGGTAAGGGTGCGAACCTCGCGGAAATGAACCTCATCGGTGTTCCCGTTCCTCCCGGTTTCACTATCACTACTGATTGCTGTAACGAATACTACGAAGTAGGTAAGGACAAGATGGTTGAAATCCTCAAGAGCGATGTTGAAAAGGCAATCAACCACGTTGAAGTTTTGATGAACAGCAAGTTCGGCGACATCGAAAATCCCTTGCTCGTATCTGTACGCTCAGGTGCTCGCGCTTCAATGCCTGGTATGATGGACACTATCCTCAACCTCGGTTTGAACGACGATGTAGTTGCTGGTATTATCCGTAAGACAGGTAACGCTCGTTTCGCTTGGGACTCTTACCGTCGTTTCGTTCAGATGTACGGTGACGTTGTTTTGGGTATGAAGCCCGTAAACAAGGAAGACATCGATCCATTTGAAGCTATCATCGAAGAAGTTAAGGAAGCTAAGGGCGTTAAGCTCGACAACGAACTCGAAGTTGCTGACCTCCAGGAACTCGTTGTGAAGTTTAAGGCTGCTGTAAAGGCTCAGACTGGTAAGGACTTCCCCAACGATGCTTACGAACAGTTGTGGGGTGCTATCTGCGCAGTATTTGACTCTTGGATGAACGACCGTGCTATCCTCTATCGTAAGATGGAAGGTATTCCCGCAGAATGGGGTACTGCTGTAAACGTACAGGCGATGGTATTCGGTAACATGGGTGACACTTCTGCTACTGGTGTTTGCTTCTCTCGCGACGCTGGTTCTGGTGAAAACCTCTTCAACGGTGAATGGCTCGTAAACGCTCAGGGTGAAGACGTAGTAGCTGGTATCCGTACTCCTCAGCAGATTACACTTGAAGGTTCACGCCGTTGGGCTGCGCTTCAGGGTATTTCTGAAGAAGATCGTAAGGCTAACTTCCCCTCTATGGAAGAAGCTATGCCCGAAATCTATGCTGAACTCGATGCCCTCCAGACTAAGCTTGAAAACCACTACCGCGACATGCAGGATATGGAATTCACAGTTCAGGAAGGTAAGCTTTGGTTCCTCCAGACTCGTAACGGTAAGCGCACAGGTGCTGCTATGGTTAAGATTGCTATCGACCTCCTCCACGAAGGTATGATCGACGAAAAGACTGCAATCCTCCGTTGCGAACCCAACAAGCTCGACGAACTCCTCCACCCCGTATTTGATAAGGCTGCTCTCGCTGCTGCAAAGGAAATCACAAAGGGTCTTCCCGCGTCCCCCGGTGCTGCTTGCGGTCAGATCGTATTCCACGCTGACGACGCTACAGAATGGGCTGCTGAAGGCAAGAAGGTGATTATGGTTCGCGTTGAAACTTCTCCCGAAGACCTCGCAGGTATGGCAGTTGCTGAAGGTATCCTCACAGCTCGTGGTGGTATGACTTCTCACGCAGCAGTTGTTGCTCGTGGTATGGGTAAGTGCTGCGTATCAGGTGCTGGTGCAATCAACGTTGACTACTACGCTAAGACTGTAGAAGTTGGAGGCGTTGTATATAAGGAAGGTGACTTCATCTCATTGAACGGTACTACTGGTCGCGTTTACGCTGGTGAAATCCCCACTCAGGCTGCAGAACTCAGCGGTGACTTCGCAGAACTCATGGACCTCTGCTCTAAGCACTCTAAGCTCGTAGTTCGCACAAACGCTGATACTCCCCACGATGCTACTGTAGCTCGCAACTTCGGTGCTGTAGGTATCGGTCTCTGCCGTACAGAACACATGTTCTTCGAAGCAGAAAAGATCGTTGCTATGCGCGAAATGATTCTTTCTCAGGATGCTGAAGGTCGCGAAAAGGCACTTGCTAAGATCCTCCCCTACCAGAAGGCTGACTTCGTAGGTATCTTCAAGGCTATGGACGGTTGTCCCGTGAACGTTCGTCTCCTTGACCCCCCTCTCCACGAATTCGTACCCCACGATCTCAAGGGTCAGCAGGAAATGGCTGAAGCTATGGGCGTAACTGTTGAATACATCCAGCAGCGCGTTCACTCTCTCGCAGAAGCTAACCCCATGCTCGGTCACCGTGGTTGCCGTCTCGGTAACACTTATCCCGAAATCACTGCAATGCAGACTCGCGCTATCCTCGGTGCTGCTTGTCAGTTGAAGAAGGAAGGTCTCAATCCTCAGCCCGAAATCATGGTGCCCCTCACTGGTATCCTCTACGAATTCGAAGCTCAGGAAAAGGTTATCCGCGAAACTGCAGCTAAGGTATTTGCTGAAGAAGGCGTAGAAGTTCCCTTCAAGGTTGGTACAATGATCGAAATTCCTCGTGCTGCCCTCACAGCTAACCGCATCGCAAGCCGCGCTGAATACTTCTCATTCGGTACTAACGACTTGACTCAGATGACATTCGGTTACTCTCGTGACGACATCGCTACCTTCTTGCCAGTTTACTTGGAAAAGAAGATCTTGAAGGTTGACCCATTCCAGGTACTCGACCAGAACGGTGTAGGTCAGTTGGTTAACATGGCAGTTGAAAAGGGTCGCTCAGTACGTCCTGAATTGAAGTGTGGTATCTGTGGTGAACACGGTGGTGAACCATCTTCAGTTAAGTTCTGTCACAAGGCTGGTTTGAACTACGTATCTTGTTCTCCATTCCGCGTGCCTATCGCACGTTTGGCTGCTGCTCAGGCTGCTATTGAAGAATAATAGATATTTGAAATATTGAGAAAAGGGGCTCGCTCATTAGGGTGAGTCCCTTTTTTAGTCGTAATTCGTTTACTTTACTCATTTTATTTAGACTATCATGAAAAGAATCCATATCTATGTTGCTTTCTTTGCTTGTTTGTTGCTTGGTTTTACATCGTGCCAGCAAGAAAAGAAATTGCCGCGCATTGGTATTGCCGGTATCTCTATCGAGTGCAGTACCTTCTCCCCTGCCACAAGCGATGAGGCAGCTTTCCGTGTAAAGGAAAGAGAAGATTTGCTGAATAGTTATCCTTTCTTTGCGCAAGACTCTGTGCTTCGTACAAAGGCCGAATGGTTCCCGGCACGTGTATCGTCAGCTACTCCGGGTGGTATTGTTACTCGTGAAGCTTACGAATCCATTACTAAGAAAACCCTCGATATGTTGAAAGAAAATCTTCCTTACGATGGTTTGTACCTTGATATTCATGGTGCTATGAGTGTACAGGGATTGGAAGATCCTGAAGGTGATTTCCTTCAACGTGTACGTGATGTGGTGGGTTATGAAACCATTATCTCTACTTCGATGGACCTTCACGGAAACGTGTCACATCGTTTGGCAAAGAATACCGACCTCATTACTTGTTTCCGTATGGCTCCTCACGAAGACCGTATGATTACAAAGCGAAGAGCGGTAAACAACTTGGTGGAACGTTTGGAAAAAGGCTTGGGCAAACCGGCTTATAAGGCATGGGTGTATGTACCTATTCTTTTGCCGGGCGAAAAGACCAGTACCCGTGTAGAACCGGGCAAGTCACTCTATGCCAAGCTTCCGTCTGTTACAGCTAAGGAAGGTGTGATCGATGCAGCTATCTGGATTGCTTATGCATGGGCTGATGAACCTCGTAACCATGGTGCTGTCATGGTGACTGGTGATGACAAGCAAGCCGTAGAGGAATCGGCTTTATATTTGGCACAGAGCTTCTGGGATGTAAGAAACCAGTTTGAGTTTGTAGCTCCTACTGCCGACTTGGACGTATGTGTACAAGCTGCTTTGAAGAGCGACAAGAAGCCATACTTCATCAGCGATATGGGTGACAATCCGACTGCTGGTGGTGCTGGTGATGTGACTTGGACCATTCACGAATTGAGTAAGTATAAGGAATTCCAGAAGGCTGGCGGCAAGAAGTTGGTATATGCTTCTCTTCCAGGTGCTGAATTGGTAAAGAAAGCTATCGAAGCAGGTATCGGTGCAACGGTAGAAGGTGAAGCCGGTGCACAGGTGGACAACCGCTATGCTCCTCCATTCAAGTTGAAAGGTACTGTGGTAGGTATCAACGAAAAGAATGTGAGCAATAAGGCAGTAGTTATCCGCATGGGTGCTATGGACATCATCGTGACAGAAAAACGTACAGGTTTCCATTATCCGAAGAACTTCGAAGATTTGGGTATTAATCCATTGGAAACAGACATCATCGTGGTGAAGTTGGGTTACCTCACCGAAGGTTTGTATGATATCCGTGCTGACTGGATGATGGCTTTGACTCGTGGTGGTGTTGACCAGGATTTGGAAAAATTGCCTTACAAGAATATCCATCGTCCGATGTTCCCATTGGATAAGGATATGGCTGATCCTGAATTCAAAGTTGAGTTCATTCCGCTTTCCAAATAAACGGATGTTTTTAAATAAAATTTAAAAGCTTGCTCTCTTAGGGCAAGCTTTTTTGTATATTTGCAAAAACGTGAAATATTAGAGAGTAAAAACCTTAATAACTTTTGTAACCTTATGAAGATTAAGACACTTCTTGTTGGGTTGACAATTCCTTTAACAGGATTTGCCCAAAGCTTTCAGGTGGTACCTCAGGAACTTCCCAATCCGGATAATTTGCCTGCACCCTGCCACCCGGTTCCACACAAGCGACAGATTCTTTGGAACGAGACCGAGTTCTATGCTTTCTTCCATTATGGAATGAATACCTTTACCGGTAGAGAATGGGGAAATGGTGATGAAGATGAAAAGATCTATGCTCCTCTGGCAATGCCTAATCCCGAACAATGGATTACTTCGGTAAAAGCGGCTGGTATGAATGGCGGTATCGCTGTAGTGAAGCATCATGACGGATTCTGCTTATGGCCTACTGCTACCACTACACACAATATCACAGGTTCGGGTAGTAAATACGGACGAAAGGCAAACATTCCGGAACTATATGCTAAGGCTAGTAAGAAGCATGGCATGAAATATGGTTTCTACATTTCTCCTTGGGATAGAAACTCGGCACATTATGGCAAGGATACTTATGTAACAGAGGTGTTCTTGAAGCAATGTGAAGAATTGGCTGAATATGGTAGCGACCAGTTCGAAATGTGGTTCGACGGTGCCAATGGTGGCGATGGATACTATGGTGGTGAAGGCGGTGTCCGTCAGGTAGACGCCGATATTTATTACGATACCCCTAACCTCCGTGCGCATGTTCATCGCATTGCTCCTAACTGTGTGTTGTGGGGCGTAGGTGGTGAAGCACGCTGGATTGGTAACGAATCGGGATATGCTGGTGATACCGACTGGGCCATGACAGACTATGGTGGCAGTGGTGTACGCGAGAATGGCGACATCAACGGCTGGTTCTGGCATCCAGGTGAAAGCGATGCGAAAGCAACCGACCAAGGCTGGTTCTGGCACAAGGGTGAAACCATGAAGAGTGCTGCCCGCTTGTTCCAGATGTATTTGGAAACAGTAGGACGCAATGCCACACTCATTCTCAATTGTCCTCCTGACCAATATGGCGTATTGCCGGAAAACACTGTAACCGAGTTGAAGAAATTGGGACAGATGCTGCACGAACGTTTGGCCGTTCCTGTTCATGGACTGGATGAAACCACGGCTGCCAAGGATTTAGCTAAGACTGCTACTATCGAAGTAAGCGAAACACGTACGGGTGGCAAGTATGCAGCGACCAATTTGAATGACGGCGACAAGGAAACGTATTGGGCTACCAATGACGGTAATCTGACTGCTACCATTACTTTGTCATGGGACAAGCCTCAGACATTGCGCTACTTGATGATGCAGGAACCTATCCGTCTAGGCCAGCGAATCAAGGATTTCCGTATCGAATACAGTGCCGACGGAACCAACTGGCAAGAACTTTGCCCGGCATTGGAAACCACAACGGTAGGCTATAAGCGAATCATCCCGTTGAACGGAAGCACTTCGGATAGCTATGGTGACGGATATCAGGCGAAGAAGCTCCGCATCAGCATCCTTGATAGTAGAGCTTGTCCTTTATTGTCTAACTTGAGCGTATATTGATCCTATGATAAAGAAGAAATACATATTACCAGCAGTCTTGTCGTTCATGGGTATGACTGCTTCTGCACAGACAAGTATCACTTTCGATACCAATGACTATGCAAAAATCAGTGTCTACGACCAATGGGAAGAAAGTCCTTTCCGCTTGGGCCTTCTGAAAGGCAATGCCGGTGTGGCTGATAATCCGGACAAGAGTGTAGACCAAGTTTTGGGTATTGCTCCCAATGCAACCAACAAAGTAGTGGCTTTCCAGAGAAGCCGACACGGTGGTAATGCATTCGGTGTCAGAATCGATTTGAAAGAACCTATCCGTGTGACCAAGCAATTGCAGTACATTCACGTAATGGCTTACCTCAAGGATAAGCCTGCCGATTCGCGTATGTTGGTTATGGGCTTGGGCAAGCGTTTGGAAAACCATTGGAGCTGGCAGACTGGCGAAGACGAACAGTTCTGGGCTATCACCCATATGCCTGTAAAGGCCAAGGAAGGCTGGCAGGACATCGTGGTCAATTTCAAGGGCTTCTCTTATTCGAAGGAAGAGAATGCCAATAGCGGTATCGACATTTATTCCCTCGTGATTGTACCGGACTTGCGCTCTCCTCATGCTGATGCAAGTGACTGGGTAGCCTACTTCGATGAGATTGTGGTAGACAATAATCCGGAAAAGCGTTTCAGTACAGACAAATACGTGGTTGAATTCAACAAGGAGGCCACTCCTACCCGTCAAGACAGAAGTTTTATTGGTGTAGGCTTGGATGAACAAACCGTAACAGGAACCGACAAGTTTGCTTATAACGACTTCGTAACGAAGGGTATCTTCTCGGCCAAGGCTGGTCAGAAGGTTCAGCCTACCTTCAATTATAAGGGCGCATGGATGAATGCATTCGTTTATGTGGACTGGGGTTGTGACGGTATCTTCTCGTTTGATGTAAAGGACAATGGAATACCTGCCGAAGGAAGTGATATCGTAAGTTTCAGTGGAACTGAGATAAACAAGACATGGTACAAGAGCGACGGAACAACCGTGAAGGACGGCAACAACATCGCCAACGGAGCACCTGCCTTTATTGTTCCTGCCAATGTGAAGCCAGGCTTCTATCGTATGCGTTACAAGATAGATTGGAACAGTTTGAATCCTGCCGGTGAGCCAACACTTGTTTCTGATGGTGGTGGTATAGTAGATGTAACTCTGGATGTGCATGGCGATCATGTCAGCGTCAGCGCTTCTCAGTTGAATGGCGATATCGTTTTGGCAAAGGACAACAGCCCATTGCAGAAATACCAGACTGCTTATGGCCAACCACTTCAGGTAAAGGTCGTTCCAGAAAAGGGATTCGTGCAGTATGGTTTCCAATTGAAGTATGGTTATAACGTCAATGCTTCGGAACAGTTGGACGAAAACGGCAATCCGAACTGGATTTTGGTGAAGATACCTTATACAGCCATTTCTGCAGTTGACGGTACATACACCATCCCTGCCGAATATATGCGTGGCGCACAAGTGAGCATTGTGGGCGATATGCAGCAAGTTCAGCATTACTCTGTTCAGGTAGTGGGTGCTCCTAAGGGACAAGGCGGTGCCGAATTCTTGAGTAAGGCATACGGCGATAAGGCCGTCATCGATGCTTCCCAGTATTTCACAGCCGATGAAGTGAAGGCAGTATCGATAGAAGGTTATGAAAGCGAAGTTTCGTTGGACAACAAGACCAATATCTTGACTGTTACATATAAGAAATAATGATAAGGAAGAGCGGTGCAGTTAGCATCGCTCTTCTTTTTGAAAATGCATTTCCCTAGGGAATTCCCGAAACTACCTACATTTTATACATCGATAGATTAATTGGTTGATTCATCATCTTTTATGGTGTATAAATATCCTACACCGCTCCTTTTTTCATATACTGAAGAAAAGTAAAAATTAGATACAATATAAGGTTTCTCGAATAATACCTAGGCGTTTTTAAAAAACGCCTTCACGTTTGGACCAAAACACGACCGCGTTTTTAAAAAAGACGGTCATCTTTTTTAAAAAGATCATCATCTTTTTGATCCGTCAACAAAATCAGGATAAGACAGGGTGTAGGAAGAAATTGGTCGGTGCAACTACATCCACCACCCATTTTTTCGTGAACCACAGAAAAATAAATCCCTGATGCTGG
>ERZ808048.254-NODE-254-length-11398-cov-4.135765_pt1 | contig 11398 bp, 16 predicted proteins | sample MGYA00380197_ERZ808048 | MGnify/ENA primary metagenome ERZ808048 (study PRJEB31490, sample SAMN06133377) | cow dung metagenome | isolation source: M1 | host: cow | place: China: Chengdu | collected 2015-05 ... | reverse complement strand
TATCGAGCACCCGCCGACGGCAATGGATGAAGTTAGCATAGAAATGTTGTACCAGTCGCCAATAACAATTATCGATCGCACCTTCTCGGAAATCCAAACAAGCATAGAAAATGGCGTGATAGGAGAAATCTGTTCCTTGGGTATCAATGTGAACAAGGACGAACTCATAAAAGCTCTTGAATACGACCGAGATCAATATAGAAAGGGCTTTATGGATGGTATCCGATCTTCGGTTGCTGACATAAAAGCAGAGGTAGCGCGCGAGATTTTTGAGGAGATCGAGGAGCATTTAAGAGGAATATTTGATTTCTTTAGACAAGATAACGACATACGAGAGTCTTGTGCGATTATGTTTGCTCTTTCCGAAATTACCAAACTCAAAAAGAAATACACGGGTGATGCGCCATGAGAATCGTCGGAACGGTATCGCACAGCCTTGTGAACGGCGATGGAATCAGATATGTGGTATTCCTGCAAGGGTGTCCCCATCATTGCGAGGGATGCCACAACAAGCACACATGGGACTTCAACGGTGGTTTTGAGGTGTCCGTAGAGAAGATCGCAGAGGATTACAAGAGCACGAAATTCCTTGATGGAATCACCCTCTCGGGCGAAGAGCCCTTTGCCCAACAAGAAGCCTGTTTGGCTTTACTTAAATTATTGCCCGGTGTGAATGTGTGGATTTACACGGGATTTGAATATAACGACATACAACACACGGAATTGGCTCAACGCGCCGACGTGTTGGTTGTCGGGCGGTTCGTTGAAGCACTCAAGTGTGAGGGCGAACTGTTTGGAAGCTCAAACCAAAGAATTATTAGGAAGGGAGAATGATATGAGTTACGACATTACTTTCAAAGTAAAAGTTGATGGTCTTGAGAATCGCTATGTGGAAGTCGGTGGATGCACTGCCAATACCACATGGAATCTTCGGGAAATGATCGTAAAGTCCACAGGGCTTGAATGGAAGAACGAAGAAAACAACGGCTTGTGCAAGGATGTCATTCCGCACATCATTGACGGTCTGAAAGAACTGATGGAACACCCCAATAAATACAAGCAGTATGAGGCGAAAAATGGATGGGGTACAATAGAGGGGTGCAAGCGGTTTTTCACAACTATTATTCAGGATTGGAACAAATTCTGTGAGGATAGTTGGTGGAAAGATTTAGCCGATGTGACTTATTTCTGGATAGAATAGGAGGACGAGGAATGACGAAAAAGCAAATTGAACTAACCGATACAACCGAATACACGCCACCGACTACCTTTGAGGAGTGGGTCAGCATCCACGGAGAACCCGAATACCTTGGAGAAGTGACCCCTTCCTACACAAAGGGTATCCGAGTCGAGGATTGCACCGACAATGACGAGCAGATTGACACCGATGGTATCATCACCGAGGATAAGAACGGCAACCCCCAGCTCAATTACAAGAAGTTCGTGGATGTATTCGCTAAAGTAAATAACTGCGTGTACTGCAACGGCGTGTTCTACAACCCCGATGGTGCGATCTCCAATCAATCCATCCGCAGAGACATTGCAAACTCCCTTGGAGATGCGGGATGGTGTGGTAAGATTGACACCCCTACCAACTCCATCTTCCAGACACTCAAGGATATGTATGCGGTGGACGAACTCCCCGTAAACGAGCGGGTGATCCCTCTTGCCAACGGCGACCTCCACATCGGCAAAGGCGAGTGGGTGTTCCGTCTCGGTGAGAAGAAGCACTCCCCCTACAGACTCTCTGTAAACTACATCCCCGCCGAGAAGCCAACTCCCCTGTTCGACAAGTGGCTCAACGACGTATTCGCCCCCGAGGACATCCCCACAGTACAGGAAATCATGGGCTACTGCCTCATCCCCACCACGGCGGCGGGCGAGGCATTCTTCATCGTGGGTGATGGCGAGGCGGGTAAGTCGGGTCTCGGTACGATCCTCATGGGCATCCTCGGCAACGCATCCGTGAGCGTGGAGACACAGCAACTCGTGACCAAGCAATTCCAAGTGGCAGACGTGGAGCACAAGCTCCTTGCCTATGACGATGACCGTGGCTCGGCGGCACTCTCCGAGACGGGTCTGCTCAAGAAGCTCATCACGGCAGACACCCCCATCCGGGCAGAGCGTAAGTATTGCGACCCTCACCAATTCAATTCCTACTGCCGTATCTTGGCGAGCGCGAACTTCATGCTCTCATCCCTCTATGACGATTCCAACGGATTCTTCCGTCGTCTGCACCCGATCTTGGTAAAGCCCAAGCAACCCGACCGCAAAGTTATAAATAAGTTCTACGAGCTTATTTTGGAGCAGGAGAAGGAGCAGATTTTCAAGTGGGCATTGGTCGGTCTGCGCCGTGTGATGAACAACGGATGGAAAATCTCGTGGTCGGAGCGGTCTCGCAACTACATGAAAGCCAACAAATCCAATGCCGTTCACTTCGAGGATTTCTTCAACGAGACCTGTGAGGTGGAGGTGAATTGCGACACTACTGCCGCGGAAATCACCAAACTCTACCGCAAATGGTGTGCGGAGAATGGCATCAAAGAGGCTTCGGATCGCAGATTGCTGAACTGGTTTGCCGACAACGCCGAGAAGATTGGCGTGCGCAGAAGTGAACATTTGGCACGGAACGGTAAGCGTTTGCGCGGATATGTGGGTCTAAAAATCAGACCCGAATGGAAAAATGTGTCGATTGTGCTGTGATTTACGCACAGAACTCGACTTTTGCACACTCTTGCACATTTGGTTTTTGTCAAGAGTGTGCCTAATAAAACTCAATAAATTCAAGGACTTTTTAACGGTCTCACACACTTGCACAGATATATTATATAAAATATTGTGTACGCAGGCGCAGGTAAAATTATAAATAGTTTATCGAATTTTTCTGTGCAGATGTGTGCGGACGGAAATGGAGGTAAATTTATGGCAAATAAGAAGAACAATGACGACGTGGTGAACGAGGTGGTCGAAAAGGCAAAGAAGAAGCCGAGAGGCGGTAACAACTTCTTGACAGACGCGGCTCTTAATGTGGAGAAGGGCGATAATACCAAGTATGTGATGTTGGGTCTGAAGTTGTTCGAATTGCCCCCGATTGATTTGAACGATCCCGAGCAGGTCGTTAGTAGACTGAAGGAGTTCTTCCAAATTCATGCTGAAGCGGATATGAAACCTACTGTGAGCGGTATGGGTATGGCATTGGGTTTGGATAGACGGAGATTGTGGGAAATCAAGACAGGGAACTACCATTCAAGCAAGGGATTGGCAGACCTACCGACTCTCACGACGGACTCTATAAAAAGAGCATACGAATATATGGAGATTCTGTGGGAGAATTATATGCAGAACGGCAAGATCAACCCCGTTAGCGGTATCTTCCTCGGCAAGAACAACTTTGGCTATCAGGATAAGACCGAATATGTGGTCACACCGAACACCCACAACGACTCCGACTATAACGCAGAGGATATTCGTGCTCGGTACTTGAGCGACTCTCCGACTCTCCCGACTCTCGACTCTCCCGGCTCTGACGGCGACTCTTAATCAACTCTCATGGGCAACTTTCCCGACTCTGGCGACTCTCGACTTTCCAACTCTCTCGACTTTTCGACTCTCGAGCGACTTTCAAAAGCGACTTTCGACTCTCGGGCGACTTTCGACTCTCTCGACTTTGGCGACTTTCCCAACTCTGGCGACTCTCCCCACGTGGGCGGGTCGCCTTTTGTCGTCCCCCGGTCGCCCTGCCGCCGTAATCCCGTCCCCGCTCCAGATCGCCCGCGGTCGCCCGTGGCGGCGTTTCCGGGGGAATGGGTACAGATATACCACGCGCCCCGTTTCGCCCGTTGTGGGGCGTTTATGGGCGTTTCAGAGGGGCGCGCGGGGTGCGTTCCTGTTGTGCGTGCGCGTAGAATGGCCGTATTTGCTCCAAATTTGCCCCGTGTGGCGTTTTGCGGTGTTTATGGTGTATGTGTACCCCCACACAATAAAGCCCGTTACAGGGCGATTTTGAGCCTTTGCGGAGGGCGAACGGAATACGGGCATAAAAAGACCCCGCCACGGCGGGCGGGGATCATGTTAGAATAGCGGTATAATTTCGTCGTCCTCTGGAGCCGTTCCCGCGTTGCGTTCGCGGGTGTATTCCCATTCCGCCGCGTCGGAGTCGAAAAGCGTTGTATTATAGTCGATCGCGGGCGCGTTTACCTTGATTTGATCGTTCCCGCGTCCGTCCGTGGTTACCGTGGGCGTACAGCCGCACGCGGTCAAAATAGCGGTTATTTGTTTAGTAGCGTTCATTTGTTCATACCTCCGTCAAGCGTATATATTATAGTTTACTTTTTTTCCGTTGGGTAAAATGATTTGGTAATACTCTAACCGCGTACCGGGGAACGGGTTACCAAATCCAAACGCGGCGCGGGTGTAGTGGCGTTTGGCCGTTCTGATTTTACCATTGATTTCATAAAGGATTTTTTCGTTTTTATCGTCCCAGCCGAAAATATCCACTTTATAGCCGTTAATGTAGCGATATCCGAAAATAGATTGATACATTGTTTTATAGCTCCTTCCAGCCGCGCGCGTACTTTTCAGCCCGTTCCAGATCCACGGCGTATATTACAACGGTGGAACGTCCGTATCCCGTCACGGTATGCCCAAACGGGATTTTATCGTGTTCGAAATTGTCAAAAAGAAACGCGGCCATTGCCCAGCTACAATCTAAAAACAACATTTTTTTCATTTGTTTGTACCCCCGTTTTAGTGTTCATATATTGCGATCGTGTCGCCCTTTTTAAGCTCCCAACAGCCAACGCCCCTACAGGCGCACTCTGTACAATTTCCGCCGCATACCTTCCAATCCGGCGCGGGTTCCGATCCCTTTAGCACCACTTCACAAACGGGTAAATTATGCGGGTTTTCACACTTCCACGCGCCCCAATTACTAAATATAATTTTTAGATTTGCGGGGATCGTTCCGCCGTTATTCAAATAGGCGTTTACAATTGGGAATTGTTTAGTGAATGCTAAAAACGTGGTACCGGGCAGCACGGCGGCAAGCTGTACCATGTGCACGAAATATTCTATATTTGGAATATCCCCGGATACATGATAACGGAAATATTTTACCGTTGCCGCTGCCGTGTAAACACTTGACCAGTAAAGCGCGGGATTTGTTGTTAAAATATCAAGGTTCCGGGCGTATGCATTGGATACGGTTTTATAACGGCGTTCCAGGCGCATGGCGTAACACTTTTTAAAACAGGGTGCGGACGGGTTACAGGTTACGCACGCGGGAAGGGATACGGACGGGATCGCGCCCATTTTGGCGTTACCGTGGGAAATAGATACTTGATTGTTTTTCATTTGTTTGTCCTCCATTATTCATTAGCAAGGAATACAGCGAAATCAATTACCTTCCGCCGTTCCTCTTTGGGGAGATCCGCTAATACCTGAATAAGGTATAGCACATCTGTTTCAAAATCCTTTTGTTCTTTGGTCTTTGGCATGGTGTTTTCGTTCATGCTGTTTTCCTCCTTTGTACTGTGTTTGTTTAGGGTATGTGCTTTATTTGCCAACATTATACACTATTTAAATAGGGTTGTCAATAGTATTTGCAAATAAAAGTGATTGTTTACAATTCTAAATAAACAGTTTTTAATTTGTTCATAATGTTTATATAGGGTATACCCCACACAAACGGACGGTTTGCCCGGTATCGTGGCGGGGATCGTGCCGGGGATCGCGCCGGGGATCGCCCGCCGTTCGTGCCCCCGTGGGGGATATGTGAGCGGGGGAGGGGAGGGGAGTAAGTGCCGTTTCAGAAAGCAAGAAAGAAAAAGACCTTTTTGAAAATTTTCCACAAAAACAAAAAGGGTTATTTGTTTAATATTTTTCAAACAGAAGTATTGACAAACACTTTTATTTGTGCTATAATAGAGTCAACAAAACACACGGAGGTTACACCCATGGCAAAGAACATTACATTTGGTTACATTCGAGTATCATCGAAAGACCAAAACGAAGCACGTCAAGTTGAGAAGATGCGAGAACTCGGTATTGACGAGCGACACATCTTTATAGACAAAGAGAGCGGTAAGAATTTTGACAGAGAGCAGTATCAGGCAATGGTCGCCATGTTGCGTGAGGGCGATTTGGTGTATGTGCCGAGCATCGACAGATTGGGTCGTAATTATAAGGAAATTCTCGAACAGTGGTCGCTCATCACCAAGGAGAAGAATGCTAACATCGTGGTGCTGGATATGCCGTTGCTTGACACCCGTAATGATAAAGACCTCACTGGTACGCTCATTTCCGACATCGTATTGCAGTTGTTGAGTTATGTTGCCGAAAAGGAGCGCGAATCCATTCGTACTCGCCAAGCGGAAGGAATTGCTATCGCCAAGGCACAGGGTAAGTACCAAGGGAGAAAGCCTATTCAAGTGGATAAGGCGGCGTTCGAGCAGGTGTATGCTGAAGTGATCCGAGGCGAACGAACCAACCGATACGCCATGCAGAAACTTGGTTTGAAACCGAACACATATTATAAGGCAGTGAATGAGTACAAGACCAAAACGGGTCAGTGGGCATAAGAGGTAGTTAATATGGCAAACGATTATCAAGACCCGAAATGGATCGGACAACGCTTCGGACACCTTGTTGTGCAGAGACATAGTGGACATGGTAATTTGGAATGTAAGTGTGATTGTGGTAAAGTGATTGTCACAAAGGGTTCTCATTTGATGAATCATCGACAGATGACCTGTGGTAGAAGTTGTCAGTATCACCGTAATGGGGCTACGACACACGGTTTATCGAACGATAGATTATATCGAATATGGAGATGTATGCGGCGTCGATGTTATGACCCCAAAGATTCCCACTATGATATTTACGGGGGTAGAGGAATAGACATTTGTGACGAATGGCGAGATGACGTGTTTGCCTTTAGGGAATGGGCATTATCTAACGGATATGCCGACAATCTCACCATAGACCGAATAGATAGCGATAAAGGGTATTCACCTGATAATTGTAGGTGGGCTACGGTGAAGGAACAAAATAGTCACCTACATCCTCGATGGACGTTTACTCCTAAAGTAAAGTATGCGACGAGAAGAAAGAAAACGTGGGTGATTGATGGCGTTGAGAAAAGCGTCGAGCAATGGTGTGAGGAGTATGGAATGAGCAGGAACGCGGTGTTGTACAGGGTGAACACGAAGGGAATGTCACCTTACGAAGCACTCACCACTCCTCTGTCCCCGCAGGGACGCGGGCGGAAATCGCAGGAGGTAGAATAATGAAAAAGCTTCTCAAGGCAATGTGTTGGATTATGTTTTTCCCTATCGCATTGGTTGTTTATGTACTCTGGCTGATAGGTACTGGTAAGTAAAATAGATTTGATTGTTTGTGCGATGATTCGCAGGGGTGTAGAGTCCCCGATGAGTCATCGCACTTTTTTATTGCAAAACAAGTGAAATGAGAAGTGAAATTTAAGTTGTTGGAGGTAAATATGGAAAGAGTTCTTTTGAAAATTGCGGAAAAAATGAAAAAAGACCCCTCTTTACGGGTCTTTACGGATATGTATGATTTCTGTCGGGAGGTGCTCAAAACAGATGTGCCACTTGCGGTGAGGTATCTCGTGGAGTTATCGGATGAGCTTGACCGAGCGATACCGAGCGGTAAATTCGATTCGGATATTGTGGAATTGTACGCACTACATAAGAGAGTATGGTTGACCGCCGCACCGCATCACTTTGAGAGTTTTCTGCTATACCTTGAGTCGGGTCGAGAGCCGAAGAAGAAGTTCTATCCTCCTCGTAGGAAGGTGCTGAAGCAAGTGGTGGATGCACTACAGGATCTGGAGGACGATAAGCTCGACCTGTTGGCAATCTCTCTCCCTCCCGGTAGCGGTAAGACCACGTTGGCGATTTTCTATCTCACATGGTTGGCGGGGAAGCACTCTGACGAGCCGATGCTGACGGGTTCACACTCCAATTCCTTCGTGCGAGGGGTGTACGATGAGTGTTTGCGTATTCTCGATCCCCAAGGCGAGTATCTGTGGCACGATGTGTTCCCCACGGTATCGGTGAGTAGCACCAACGCAAAGGATTGTCGAATTGACCTCGGTAAGCGCAAGAGATTCGAGACGTTGGAGTTCACTTCTATCGGTACGGGAAATGCGGGTCTATATCGTGCATCTAAATTGCTTTACTGCGATGACCTTGTGAGCGGTATTGAGGTGGCATTGAGCAAGGAGCGGTTGGATAAGTTGTGGGAGACCTACACCACGGACTTGAGACAGCGAAAGATCGGAGACCACTGTAAGGAATTGCACATAGCCACCCGTTGGTCGGTGCATGATGTCATCGGTAGGCTTGAGAGTGATTACGGCGACAGTGATCGGGCGAAGTTCATTGTTATCCCTGCTCTCGATGATAACGATGAGAGTAATTTTGACTATGCCTATGGAGTGGGTTTCAACACGAAGTTCTATCACGAGCAAAGGAACATCATGGAGGATGCCTCGTGGAGAGCGTTGTACATGAACCAGCCTATTGAGAGGGAAGGATTGCTTTACCAAGAGGACGAGTTGAGACGATATTTCGAGTTGCCCGATGGCGACCCCGATGCGATCATCTCTGTGTGCGACACGAAAGACCGGGGAACGGACTACTGTGGTATGCCTATCGCGTATCAGTATGGACAGGATTTCTATATTCCCCAAATCATCTGCGACAACAGTAATCCCGAGGTGGTGGAAACGCGATTGGTCATGGCTCTGCTTGAACACAAGGTGCACATGAGCAGATTCGAGAGTAATAGCGCGGGTGGGCGAGTGGCACAGAAGGTGCAGGAGCAGGTGAAAGCAAAGGGTGGTCGCACCAAGATTACGACCAAGTACACCACGGCAAATAAGGAGACGAAAATCATCGTCAATTCTCCGTGGGTGAAGGAGCACTGCCTGTTCCTTGACAATTCGGTTATCACCGACAAGGAGTACAAGAGGGCAATGAATTTCCTTTGCACCTACACCATGGCGGGCAAGAATAAGCACGATGATATTCCTGATGTGTTCGCGCAGTTGTCGGAGTTCGCTCAATCCCTTGAGGGGAACAAGGTGACTGTGTTCAATCGCCCGTTCTAACCACAATATATGGTGATTTTCGCTTGATACATAACAACATATAGTGTTTTAGGGGTTGACAAATACATCCAATTGTGATATAATATTATACGAGAAAAAGTATTCATTTCTTTCTCCTATATTTGAGTGTGCGATGATTCGCAGAGGTATTAAGTCCTCATGAATCGTCGCACATTTTTTATTTTGTTGCAAAGGAGGGATTAAAGATGGAGATGTATGGTCGTAGAGTGATTACTACGGATGCTGCGGAGATTACGGATGGTAATATTCGTGAGGAGTTGGACAAAGCGTTTGACACCCATAGCGTGAACCGTGGTGAAATTGAATATCTGTGGAATTACTATCGTGGCAAGCAACCCATCTTGCAACGAGTCAAGAAGGTTCGCCCCGAAATTTGCAACAAGATTGTGGAGAACAGAGCGAATGAGATTGTCTCGTTCAAGGTTGGCTACCTTTGTGGTGAGCCGATTCAGTACGTGGGCAGAAATGGTGATGAGAGTGTATCTAACGCCATTGCCGAGCTGAACGAGATGATGTTCAGCGAGAACAAGGCAACGCAGGACAAAGAGGTTGTGGAGTGGCAGATGATTTGTGGTACTGCCCACAGATTGGTTCTCCCGGACAGCCGTGGTGAGGAGGATGACGCTCCCTTCGAGATGTTCACCCTTGACCCCCGTGATACCTTCGTGGTCTATTCCGCCGAGGTCGGCAATAAGCCGATGTTTGCCGTTAAATATAGAGTGGATAGCAAGAACGACCGCATTTGTTCGGTGTACTCCGCTAATTGGTATTGGCGAATCGTCGGAGACAAGATTGTCGAGAGCAAGGCACACGCTCTCGGTATGATCCCGATTTTCGAGTACCCCGCAAACAATGCCCGATTGGGTGCGTTTGAGATCGTGCTCCCGATGCTGGATGCTATCAACAACGTGGCGTCCAACCGCATGGACGGTATCGAGCAGTTCATCCAATCGTTCATCAAGTTCGTGAACTGCGACATTGATGAGGAGCAGTTCAAGGCTCTCAAGGAGATGGGTGCAATCAAGGTCAAGTCGGTAGACGGAAGTACCGCCGATGTGTCCATCGTCACGCAGGAGCTTAATCAGATGCAGACACAGACCCTTGTGGATTACCTGTATCAGACGGTATTGACGATTTGCGGTATGCCCAATAGAAATGGTGGCTCGTCCACAAGCGATACGGGTGCGGCGGTCATCATGCGCGATGGTTGGTCGCTTGCCGAGTCGAGAGCCAAGGATAGCGAGTTGATGTTCAAGAAGTCGGAGCATGAGGTGTTGAAGCTCATTCTGCGAATCCTCCGTGATACACAGGGTTTGAGCGACGACATTTACAAATTGAGACTCAAGAATATCTCCTTGCAGTTCACCCGTAGAAATTACGAGAATGTGCAGAGCAAGGCGCAGGTGCTCACTTCCATGCTTCAGCAGCCCAAGATTCATCCTCGTTTGGCTTTCCAGCATTCGGGTCTGTTTACCGATCCCGAGAGTGCTTACCAGTTGAGCAAGGAATACGCCGAGGAGCAGGAACAGAAAGCACGTGAGATGGGGAAGCCCTCTACCGACGATAGCGATACCGAGCAATAAATTAGTAAAGGAGAACGATTATGGCACTGATTGAACATGAGTATAACGCATATTTGGACAAGTACGTGAACGTTTGGGTCGCGGACGATAAGAGCGAACTCGTCGCTGATTTCGATAGCGAGAGCGCACCCTCCAGTATGATTTTCGTGATTTCGACGCAGGAGACCTACATGAAGAACACCGCTGGCAAGTGGCAGAAGATGGGTTCTTCGGAGGTGGTTGCATGAAATTCCATAAGTTGTTGATGATGGGACGGGTGTTCGGCTCCGGCGGTGGCTCGAACAGCGGTTCTGTGAACGGAAAGGTGCAGGAGGTCACAACCGCTGATGAGCTGGACACCATTCTGGAAAACGCAACGGAGAAGGATGTGGGTCGTGGATTCCTGTATCTGGGTGAGACCACCGAAACCTATAAGTTTGAGTGCGTGTATATCATTCGGGAGGGGTAAAAGATGGCATTTAAGTTTAATGAATATCACTTGGGCGGTGCTGGTGGCGGTGTAATTGAACCCATTACCATCACGGAGAACGGCACATATACCGCACCCGATGGCGTGGATGGTTACAGCCCTGTTACGGTCAATGTGGAAGCAAGCGGCGGTGGAGGTGACTCCGACCTTCCTGCTGGCTACTGGCGAGTAGATTTTATCCGTTTCACGGGC
>ERZ808048.253-NODE-253-length-11409-cov-4.091158_pt1 | contig 11409 bp, 4 predicted proteins | sample MGYA00380197_ERZ808048 | MGnify/ENA primary metagenome ERZ808048 (study PRJEB31490, sample SAMN06133377) | cow dung metagenome | isolation source: M1 | host: cow | place: China: Chengdu | collected 2015-05 ... | reverse complement strand
ATTGTATCTCGCGGGCAGACCTATGAACGGTGTACCTTATATGTTCTGTCTTTTGATATGAATGGAGAATTGCTATTTGCGGTGCAAGGTCGAGGGTTTGATCGAATTGATCAAGAGGCGTGTGATTATGTAAGAGCCAACGGTGGTTCAGCTTCAGGCATAATGACTAGCACCGAGTGGCAACGTCACAAAAATGGTGGAAGTAAGGTTGCTGAAGTCGCAAATTACAAAACATATCAAGACTATCTCAAAGATATTACGGAATACTTGCTACAGTAAGGAGGAATTTATATGTCATTCGCAGAATGGAGTAATAAGAAGAAAAAGGAGAGGGAGGAAGAAGAAAAAAAGTCCTCTCAATCCTCGTCTTCTTCCACAAATTCATCCAGTAACAAAGGAGATAAACCTTCGTTTTCGGAGTGGAGCAACAAAAAGCACGGTATAACCGAGTATGATGGCATTAGATTTGATTCTGCACAAGGTCAAAAAGGTTGGCAGAAATATCTTTCCGACCAATCAAGTGCAAAGCAGAAGGAAGCCGAAGAAAAAGAAAACGAGACGTTTTGGGATAAACTCGGTAGATGGCTAGGTCCTACCGGTGCTACCGATACGACAATTTCAATGGCAGAAACTCCTCAGATTGTTCACGATGTTAGAGAAGATGACAGTCTCACAAAGCCAAGTGATGACTGGAGCGAAGACCAGCAGTACATGTTTGGTACATTGTACCTTGAGTCTCCTGAAAAAGCATATGCCTATGCTGAAAAGACTAATAATGCAAATAACAGAGCAAAAGAAGAGGCAGAAATCAAAAAAGTTCAGGATTCTGCGACTTCTAACGGTTGGGCAGGTGCAGCTCATGCCGCAGGTGCAATAGCCTCAGCAGGTCTTGGTATGGCAGACTATCTTAATATGCTTGTGATGTCTAATGCAGGCAGAGATCCTTCAGCATCCGATGGAATTGTATCTCCCTTTGAATACTCTACAGCAGTTACAGAGGGGGTTGCATCGGACCTCAATAATGCATATGGAACTCTTGACGATAACATCCCAATTTTCGGTGGCAAAGGCTGGGGTGATGTGTACGGACTTGGCACAAGTATAGCACAAAGTGCTGTTTCGGGTTACACACTTGGCCCGGCAGGAACTCTTGTATCCTACTTCGGTCAAGGTGCAGCTTCGGGAATGAAGGATGCACTGGAACGAGGTGCATCGGAAGGTCAGGCAGCTATTTACGGTGCAGCTCTAGGTGCATTTGAAGGTATTGCAGAGCAGATAGGAATAGATAATCTATTCAAACTTGGTTCTGCTTCTACCATTAAAGGACTTCTTAAAAATATACTTAAGCAAGCAGGAGCAGAGGGAATGGAAGAAGGCCTTACCTCTATACTCTCAAACATTGCAGATAATGTAATCATGCAGGATAAGAGCAATTTCTATGCAATGGTATCACAGTATATGGCATTAGGAATGAGCGAGGAAGAGGCGAAGAAAAAGGCTTGGATGGACTCTGTTGAAGGTATCGCCTTTGACACTATTGCAGGTGCTGTTTCCGGTGGAGTACACGGTGGTCTGCAAACAGGCATTCAAACCGGCAAGTACAGCTCATATGTTAAAAATGCCTTTGGCAATCAGGCTCAGGACATTGTGAACGATGCTCTTAACTCGCCTCACTCCAGTGTGCAGGAAATCGGTCAGAAGTATCAGGAGAAACTCGATAGCGGTAAATCTCTTTCGGGATGGAATCTCTACGAGCTACTTGAGACCACCGATTCAAATAAGATCAAGGATGCTACTCTGAAAAGATTGGGTGAACTTGGCGAGACTAGCGATGTAACTGCGGTTGCAGAGGTCCTTGTGAAACAGGCAATGGGACAAGAACTCAGTTCCAAAGACCAAAATATACTTAATAACAGCAAATACGGTAACCTAGTGTCTACCGAGCTTATGCATGAGAATATCTTATCAGATGGACTCTTCGACAAGTGGTCGGAAAATATCGGTACAAGGATGGTTAGTCCTGAAGTGTACAACAAGGGCAAGAACGTTATCGCTGAGGATTTCCCGAATAAGATTGTGACTAAAGGTGTGCCTGAAGAAGGAATCGCAACAGAGGCAGAATTAGAGGCATCAGAAGAGGGCGATGCAACTCTTGATGACACCATTTCCATAATGAACAATATGGTGGAAAAGATGGAGCTTTCCGATGATGTAGCCGGGCAGATGCTGGAACATTTCAAGCCTTCCGATGTACAACAGGCGAAACTTTATCAGCATGCTGTTCCTCTTGCCTATAACTACGGTAAGATCGGATACAGTGCAGGACTTCGATACATTACAAGTCTTTCCGAGCAGGACAAGAACTATGCATATCGAAGAGGTGCTATTGATGCATTGATCGAGGCAGACTCAAAACAGAGTCAGATTGAATCGTCAAAGACCGGCTCGGCTCAGGGTACAACCAAGAAGAAGGGCATCATCTACGAGGGTAGCTACGAATACAAGGAAAAAACTGCGACTCCATTGCAGAAGTCTTCTATGAAAGTTATTGAGGTCATCAATGCAATTTCCAACCTTGAGATCCATGTATTTGAATCAGTAGAGGAGAACGGAAGGCGAGTGTACAACCTCAATGGTGAGAAAGTGAACGCACCTAAAGGATATTTCAAAGACGGAAACAAGATATACATAGACATCAATGCAGGTCAGCATGGCGAAGGTCTTATGCTTGACACCTTGGGACACGAGGTTACTCACTATATCCGTGAAAACGATGCAAAAGGCTTCAAGGCAATTGCAGATTTCCTCATCGAACAGTATGGCAAGAAGGGTGTCAATGTTGAAGCACTCCTTGAGGGACAGAGGAAGAAGATCAGAAAAAGATATGCAAGAGAAGGTGCGGCTCTTCCTAGCGATGCAAAACTCAATGATATGGCATACGAGGAGCTGGTTGCCGATGCTATGTCGGAGATGCTCTCTGATCCCAAGGCTTATGACAAACTCGCCAAGCTGAAGCAGCAGAATCGCTCTGCTTGGGAAACACTTCGTGATGCTATTAAGAACATACTCGATAAGATCAAGTCCATTTTGGATCAGTATAAGTCAGAAAAACGTAAAGTGGCGAAGGATGCTGCAACACCTGAAGCAAATGCGGTCCGAGACTTTAGTGCCGATGCATACGAGAAGCTCCAAGACCTTTATATCAAGGCTTTCGTTGAGGCTGATGCGAATTATGAGGCATCTAAGGACAGTACAAAAACCGCCAGTGAAGATGCTAAGCATTCCGAGAGAGATGATGATATTGCTACAAAGATAAATCAGTCTATGACAATGGCTGAGGCAAAACGTATGGTCGAGAGTGCTTACAAAGTTAATAACATTGCAGAGTATTACGAGGACGAGTACAAAGATGCTGAGGATTGGCTCAGAAAAGCAGGTCCTGATGAAGTCGAAATGTATATTGAGAACGACTATGACTTGCAGGCTAAGTATGTCAATTCAAATGAAGATATTCTCAACGAGGAGTACCGCATCAGTGATGTTCTCAATGCTTATCTTGCAGGTACTTTGGTAGGCAAAGCAAAACCGAAGGCAAAAAGACTTGACGTTTCCAAAAGCACAAAACTCAAGGATAGCAGATTCTATTCTCCTCAGAAGATAGAGGATGCAAAAGCTACCTTTGAATTGGCAAAGCAAAAAGCTGTAGGAAAAGATGCAGCAGCAATCAATCGTGCAAGGGCAGAGATACTTCTGTTCGCACATAATAAGGGAGCTGCGGAGTTGCTCGGTGTTACTCAAGCTGAACTTAACAAAAGGCTTCGTAGCTGGTCTAATTATTCAGCAACCGCTAAAAGTATATCTGAAAGGATAAACGCAGGAGTTGCCGAGGAAAATAGATGGACAGGCATTGAGAATAGCTCTTATATCAATAAAGCACGAGTCACCAATGAAGATATCGAGAGACTTGTCGCTTCAGTGGAAGGTGACAGCAGGGGATACGAGAGAAAGTACATAGCGAGAGTTATGCTTGCTGCCGATACCCATATAGACTATTCCGGATTGAAATTCAAATTTGCAACATCTCAGCAGGTAAACCAAGATAACAACTCAGGTGGACGTGTTTTAGGATTTTATAATGATACGAATAGGCTCATCGAAGTAACACACGATAAACCTCATACAGTAGCTCATGAGATGGGACACTACATTGATGCACAATGGGGAAGAGATTTGCTTGGTTCTACAACAAGTAGTCACTTTTTGACCAGAGGTATCAATGAAAATATGGTTAGAGATAGGTATGGAGAGCAGGGTGTTCAGTTCCTGAATAACTTCAAAATCTTTATCAACTCTCTAACCGATGTAAATTCTAACAACAGTTCATACACAAATGACCGAGCAGAAGTATTTGCAAGATTCTTTGCAAGATTTGTAGAGTGGACTGATAATATTGCCACTGGTAATCGTTATTACAGCTATGAAACCTCTATGTATAACGATAAGTTTACGCAAGCTCAGTACATTGAATTCGCAAGGCTTTTACAAGAGAAGGCTTTGCTTGATGGAAGTCTCACTTCTTTTGAGGAACCCAAGTTCTCCGATATCGATATTCTCTACTCTGACAGGAATCCAAGAGAAGTAACTGAAAGTGATGTAAGATATATTCTTGACAACATTGAAAGTTATGACAAGGATTCTTATTTCCCGGTTAGAGTCAATACCCCACATGCATTAATAGATGCAGCAAAGAAGAGAGGGGACATCATCGAAAATCTGCCAGTTGTTATGCAAGTAAAAAAAGCACAACAAGCGATGAGCGATGAAGCACCTAGAAGCAGTATCGAAAGATCACATGGACTATCATCGGATGATATGATTGCTATTCTGAGAGCAATGGATAATCCGGCATACATCGTATATCAAGAAAACGGAAGATATGCTGAAATTGTTCGATTTGAAACTGAGGCTAAAAAACGAGCTATTGCAATTCTTGAAATCGGGGAAAATAAAAATGCCATTCATATGAATGGCTACGAGGGTGGAATTTATCAGGTTCTTGTCACTGCATTTGTTCCCGATAGTTATCAATACATAAAAGGAATTCTCGACAACAAAAAGAATACTATTCTGCCAATAGAAAAGAAGAAAGGCTCTTCGCAAAGAAGTTCTGGCAGCCAAGTGCCTTCACTGTTGAACGAATCGCCTTTCTTCGAGGATAGTATACCACAAAATACAGATTCTGTCAATAGGGAATTTGAAAATTCCGATGAAAAGTATTCCGAGCGAGATCCCAATGCCACATCCAACCGAACACTTCTCGCCAATGCTCTTGACAGTGTAGCCAAGAACGATATCGAGAAGAACAAACTCAAGCAGTACAAGACCAAGATTGCCCTTATCGAATCGGAACAGGCTAGGCTCACCAAGATCAGAGCAGAGATAAAGAAACTCTCCTTTGCGAAAGGTCCAAGAGACTCAGCTAGGATCGCAAGTCTTCAGGAAACTGCGACTCAGATTGAAAACCGAATCAATACATATGACCGTCAGCTTCTCAAGCTTGAGTCAACCGAAGCACTTAAGGGTGTACTTGATCGAGAAAAGAAGATGGCATATAAGAGGGCAGAGCAGAAGGGCAAAGAAGCTCTCAAGAGGCAGAAGGAGAAGGATGCAGAGACAGTAAGAACATTACTCGCTCACCATCGTGAATCTCGTATGAAGTCTATCGAAGGCAGAAATAAGACTGCTATGAGGGCGAAGATAAAGAAGGTAGTGAGCGAACTCAACCAGCTTCTTCTTCACGGATCAAAGGAACGTAATGTCAAGCTTGGTTTGCAAGAGGCAGTCGCTGCTGCATTGGATGCTATCAATATGGATACAGTCGGTGCAGATGAGAGAATAGCAAAGTATAATGCTCTGATTGCGAAGGCTACCGATGAAGATGTTATTGCATCTCTTGTAGAAACACGAGACAGAATTAAAGCTCAGGGTGACTCCCTTGGTGATAAGTTAAAGGCTCTGAAAGAAGCTTATTATGCTATTCAGCATAGCGAGGAAAGCAAAAACTACCCTGCACACTTTAAGGACGAGGCAGCCCTAATTGAACAGCGCATTCAGAATGTCATAGACAAGGTCGGCAACGCATCGCTTCGTAATATGAGTTTGGCTCAGCTTGACTTGGTTTATGATATGTACAAGATGGTCCTTACCACCATACAAAATGTCAATAAGGTATGGAGGGAGGGCAAGGCTCTCGACCTTCAGGAGAATGCATCAGCAGTAATGACTGAACTGGAAGCCATCAAGGAGCTTGGTGAAGAGGGTACAAAGATTGGAGAACATATCAGATCCTATTCATGGAACGAGATGACTCCTTACTATGCCTTTGACCGAATTGGCTCTAAAACTTTTAAGTCCTTCTTTATGGAGACGATAAGAGGTCAGAACGTCTATGCTAAAGACGTAGCAGAGGCTAAGGAATTTGCAGACAAGACCAGAAAGAAATATGGCTATACAAAGTGGGATTTGGATAAGGTCTACGAGTTCAAACTCAAAGATGGTCGCACATTCCAAGTAACTTTGAAGCATATGCTTTCTATCTATGCATACTCAAAGCGAGACCAAGCACTTCCTCATATGAGTACCGGTGGTTTCTTCTTTAATGATAAATCTACCTTCCGTAAGAAGGGTGGCATCATTGAGTTGATCAGAAGAACCGACTCAGGCTACAAGATCGATGCAGAAATCCTTGCAGAGATTAATGAGGCTTTAGGGGATAAGGTCAACTATGTTGATGAGATGCAGGATTATCTCACCAAGATGGGAGAGAAGGGTAACGAGGTAACGAGAACCTTGTGGGGAATTGATCTCTTCAAGGAGAAGGTTTATTTCCCATTGAAGTCTATGTCTGACTTCATCAAGAAGTCTACCGAAACAGCTCAGTCTGTATCATTGAAGAACGATGGTATGACCAAAGAAACCGTTCCCGGAGCAAACAATCCTATCGTGTTGGAAGCCTTCGATGATGTGTGGGCATCTCATATCGATAGAATGAGCCAGTATCATGCATTCGTAATACCTATTGATAACCTGAATAAACTCCATCAATACGGTACTTGGGCAGAAACAGAGTCTATGGCTGTATCCACAATGCTGACAGGTAGATTTGGTAGTGCTGTTAACGAGTATATCACTCAGTTCATCAAGGACCTGAACGGAAATGTAGTGAATCCGGGCGCAAAGAATCCGTTGATGGGATTCCTCTCTAAGTTCAAGAAGACCGCAGTTGGAGCTTCCTTGTCTACCGTTGTACAGCAGCCTACTGCTGTGTTAAGAGCAATGGCAGACATTAATGCAAAGTATTTCATAGGCAAGCCAAACACAAAGAAACTCTCAAATCAGTGGGAAGAACTTAAGCAGTATGCACCTATTGCTATCATCAAGGACATTGGTGGCTTCGATGCAGGATCAGGAGTGCAGGTATCGAATTGGTTGAACAATGACACTCTCAGAGGTGTCGACAAGGTTATGAACACCATCGATGACTTCTCTATGAAGGGAGCAGAAGTTTTTGACCAGCTTGGATGGACTTCTATTTGGGAAGCTGTCAAGAGAGAGATTAGTGCTACCACTAACTTAAAGGTTGGATCTGAAGAGTTCCTGAAGAAAGCAGGCGAAAGATTCACCGAGGTTATAGTTCGCACACAGGTGTATGACTCTACACTTTCCCGAAGCGGATTTATGCGAAGCAAGAGCGACACAATGAAGATGCTTACAGCCTTCATGGGTGAACCTACACTCTCTATGAATATGATGTTTAATGCCATCATAAATGCCAAGAGAGGCGGCTCAAAGAAGCAGGCGGTCAGAACTATAGGATTTACCTATGCATCGATCATAGCTGCTTCTGCATTGTCTTCGCTGATATACGCTCTTCGTGATGACGATGATGACGAGTCTTACCTTGAGAAATATATGCAGTCGCTTGGAGGCGAGTTCATATCTGATGTTGTTCTTGCTCCTGTTACATCGCTCCCTGCTGTTAAGGATATCGTATCGATCTTCCAAGGCTGGGATGTTGAGAGAACCGATGTCGCTATATTCAAGGATATCAAGGATGCATTTGACGGTCTGTCTAGCGAGACCAAGAGTCCATATCGTAAGGTTGAGGACTTTGCAGGAGCGATAGCTTCAGCATTTGGTCTTCCTCTTAAGAACGTACTCCGCACAGGCAGAGAGATTTATAACGCCTTCAGTGCCATTACTGACGATATCAGTGGTGGAGATGTAGGTGGTGCTTTCGTTGAGGGCATCACCGGTAAGGGACAATCCAAACCTTCACAGCTCTACAATGCTATCATCAATGGAGACGATGCAAGGCTTGAGAGAATAAAATCATCCTACAAAGATGAATCTTCTTACTTAAATGCTGTGAAGACTGCCCTCCGAGAGAATGACTCTCGTATCAAAGAAGCAGCTCAGGCTAGGCTTGACGGAAATATCTCTGAATATACTCGCATCGCTAGGGAGATCATTGCAGAAGGTCACTTCTCTCAGGACACCGTAGTCGCTGCAATCAACTCCGAGATGAGTGCCATCAAGAAGGGCGAGTCGACACAGACCGAATCGACTGACTCAAAGGACGAGGTAACGTCCATCTACAGAGCAGACGATATAAACGTAGCCTTTGATAACGGAGATACCAGCCTCGCACTCTCCATCATAGACGAACTCGTTGAGATGAAGATGGCAAACGGTATGGACGAGAAGAAGGCGAAATCATCCCTCCGATCCTCCATGACTTCCTATTGGAAGCCACTGTATAAGCAGGCTTATGCGTCCGGAAACACCGCAGAGATGCAGCGAATCAAGCAGATTCTGTACAAGTCAGTTCTGTACGGTTCGGCAACCGAGGTAATCAAGGATGTTAATAGCTGGCTGAAAAATTAATCGAGGGGGGGTAGTATCATCTACCCCCCTAATTTATGATAATATTTTTATAACTCAATAGGAGGAATAAGAATGAATTATTCAAAATATAGATTCACACTGGACATTCATAAAACGAAGTCTCAAGTGTCTATCCCTGTACTACTAGGGGATACAATGATCAAGCTCTATATATCCATCAATGATGGTGGAACTCCTTATCAGATTACGGAAGGATGCGTTGCCAAACTCGTTTGCAGACCTCCTAACGGAAGAGCATTCTTACGAGACTGTGAGATTGAGGATAACAGAATAGTATATACCTTTGATGAAAATACAGCAAGCGAGATAGGCGTATCTACTTGCGAGGTGAGAATAAAAGGTCCGTCCGGAGGAACTCTTACCACACCAAGATTCTTGATCGTAGTTGAAGAGAAGGTCCTTCTTGATGAGGAGTTAGAAGACTATCAGGAGGAATAAAAATGGAATATTCAAAATACAGGTTCACGCTAGACATCCACAAAGCGAAGTCTCAGGTATCTATCCCTGTTATGCTAGGTGACACAAACGTCAAATTCATTATATCGCTGAACGATGGTGGGACTCCTTATCAGATAGCGGAGGGGTGTACTGTTATGTTTGCAGGAAGAAAGCCTAGTGGAAAATTTGTCTACCATAAGTGTGAAATTGAAGAGAACAGAATAATATATACGTTCAACGAAAATACCGCCAGTGAGCTTGGTACTATTAACTGTGATTTAAGAATTCATGGTAAGGCAAAAGGTAACCTTACTGTTCCAAGGTTCTTTATCACGGTTGAGGAGAAAGTGGTTTCTGATGAAGAAATTGAGGGATACATTGAGAGCAGCTCTGATCTAGGAGGGCTTAAAGATATCTATCTATCCGAGCTTAACCGAGTTAATGCTGAGTTAGGGCGAAAAGCCGCAGAGGAAGTACGAGTCGCATTTTACGAAAGCATCCTACGTGCGAAAGAACAAGGGGAACTTAACGGTAAAGATGGCATCACTCCGAGGGTAAGGATTAATGCCTTGACGAACTATTGGGAGGTTTCCTATGACGAAGGATACACTTGGACAACTCTCGGTGTGGAGGCTTCGGTCAAATTCACTACGGATGAGACTCTTACACTTTCTAAGGGGAATGTGCTGTCCGTAAATGCCACGGATGGAATCGAGGACAGCGAACTGCCGATAAAATCCAAAGCAGTTTATCACGAACTTAATGGTGTAAAAGATTTGTTAGAAAAAATATGATTTAAGGAGAAAAAACATGGCACAGACTATCAATATGACAGCGAGCGATAATGGTCCTGTAGAGTCAAAGACCATAGGGAAATTACTTGAAGATATAGTAAAGAACGTTGGTGATATCAGAAATAATATGAAAGGTGGAGGCCTAGGCGTTAAATCCACAGAGTCTTTTGGCAATTCCACAGATGGAACATTCCAAAGAGGAGACGCCTATGATGATAACCTTACAGCACTTGCTACAGCATCAGAAAAATTACCCGAATATAAGGGCAAGCTTATCAATGCGTTAGTTAGTGAAAGAGGAGGACTGGGATTGGCAACTACCAGCACTACTCTCGATGGACTTATCTCAGCAGTGGAGGCCATTGCACTGAATAAGCACAACTGCGAGACCTTAGCAAATGACGAAGACGAGTACGGAAAATATTATAGGCTTGACCTCGGTGAGACATTCAACATCCCTGCAGGATACCACACAGGACTACGTATCATAGCAAAAGATGATGACGAGTGTGAAGATGAAGCCCACTTAAATATAGGAGCAACAAGGTACACAGCACCTCTCCCCGGAGATGCATCCCTTGTTATTAACAGTACCGCAGTTAATAAAATCAATGAGAACGGTGACTATTTTTATGACTCCCCGAGTCACATTGAGCAGACAGGCTATTATGGTCTTACCACAGTTACTATTGATCCTCCTGATTTACAGAGTATCGCAGATCAGACTAATAAAACTTTGGCTGCAGCGAGCGATGTTCTAGAAGGTACTTGGTTTGTAGGTACAGAGGGCATGACGGAAGGTACACTTAAATATGAGACATACGAAATCGCATCAGATGCTCTCCCTGCTCCGGGAGCCGCTGTGGAAATCATATCTGCACCGGAAGATAAAGCATACAAAGAGATCAAAATCAATCCAATTCCACCACACTATCTCGATATATCAGATGGTGGAACACCAGTAGCTGGAGCAGTCAACCTTTCAGACATGAAGGGCAACGTTACGTTTAGCATGAATACCCCAACTTATGTAAAAAGCATAGGTGTCACGATAACTAATGATATATACGATATCCTCTGTAGCATCTAAGGGGGTGCCGATATGTCAGCACAAGACAACCAGTTTACTCTTGTTCCAGTAAGTGAAGATACCCCAACCACGGTAGGAGACGAGCTTGGCCGCATTGTGGGAAACATAGAGAAAGCCTAC
>ERZ808048.252-NODE-252-length-11433-cov-10.627157_pt1 | contig 11433 bp, 11 predicted proteins | sample MGYA00380197_ERZ808048 | MGnify/ENA primary metagenome ERZ808048 (study PRJEB31490, sample SAMN06133377) | cow dung metagenome | isolation source: M1 | host: cow | place: China: Chengdu | collected 2015-05 ... | reverse complement strand
GGGATATATACTTATCTCCATTCTTATCGGATGTATGGCATATAATAGCCTCTATGAATGGCAGGAGATAGAAGCATCCTAAAATCCGCAGATAATTTTTCGAGTGTCAGATTTAGCCCTTGCTTGTGACGATTGTGTCTGACTCTAGGCTTAGAAACGCTTGACATGACTTGTATGCAGACACCTTCCCCTTACCCCGTAAGGTCGAGAGGCTTTGACCTAAGCATCAACGAAGAGTGTTAATCTATCCGTGCTCCCAAATTAGGTTGTATGGTTTGTTGGAGAAGATGTTGAGTTTATACTGTCTTGCCGTCTTGACCCACTTGGCAGGCACAGCGATGAATCTGAACAGGAAACTCTTGACCCTGTCTGTGGCCTTGATTCCAAAGAGGACAGCCATGAGGGGCAAAGCCACGATGTATCGGTAGAAATTTGCTGCCATGGCTGTAATAAGCAGGAATACTGTGTTCTGGTTCATGAACGACTTTGGCAGATGTGCCCATCCGAAATCGTTGTTCTGGCGGTCAAAGACCTGTTCTGCCGAGCCCCGCTTGTTGTAGTGCAGTATGATTTCCTCGTCGGTCATGTCCCAGTCGTTGGTCAGTATGCAGCGGTATGTATACTCGCCGTCGAAGAGGTCAAGCTGCTCGCCCTTCTGCTTACGCTGCCGCTGTACGACGAGACGGCAGTGCTTCACGTCCTCGAAACTCTCGAAGGGGAACGATTGTACATCATAGTGTTGGAAACCAATCTCCACGGTGGTCCAACCCGTCTGCCGCTTCACTTTCTCGTACAGGCCTGCATATCGCTCGGCACGGATGTAGAACTTTTCCGTATGCTCCATGACCACTTTCACGATGTCCTCGCTATAGGAGCCGCAGTCGGCACGGAAACTCCTGACATGAATGCCAAACGACCTCATCATCTCGAAGAAACGGCGGTGAGTCTCTGCCTGCTTGAAGCGCACGTTACAGTTGCCGTCGCGATTCTCCAGATAGGCAATCAGCCCGCCGATGGTGAACACGCCGGGGCTGTAGCCGTCAAAGCCCTTGTAGGTCCGCTTGCTGTCATACTTGTCCGCCTCAAGGAACTGGTGGTCGAAATCAACGTCGTATGCTCCGCCCTCCGTAAGCTGTCCCGTTGCCAGCAGCAACTTGATGAGCAGCTGGTTGAGTTTCTCCGCCGTGTTGAAGTCATAGACGTTGCCGGTCTTTTCCGCTGTATACGATATGTTCTCCGTTGCCAGTTCCTCTATGCCACGCAGCACAGTGTCCGCGCTTGGGACGCGGGTATGCGGACGCTCGGTAAGAACGTCCTTCAGATACAGGTTGAGGTCTTCCATACAGTCACCACCGCAGCAGAACACGGAGAAGATGGCACGTATGATCTCGCTGTACTGATAGCCAATCAGAGTGCTGCGAAGTCCTAAGTGTGAGTCTATCACAGAGGACAGAATAGAGTCGAATTTGTCCAAAACGAAAAATATTCCGCCAAAAGCGGTGATTTTCTCAGATTTTTGTTGTACCTTTGCCATGTCATGGATGATTTTTGCTTGTCTTGATTTGCAGCACTAAGGTAAGTGAAAAATCTGACATGGCAAAATCCTGGGCAACTTTTTGTTGCTCAGGAACTTATAAAAATAGTTAAACTAAAGTGCTGCGGAATTAAGGTTTACCACAAAACAAGACCATCAAAGTTACCCGTATCAATAGTGTTCATTTGATACGTAATAATGTTGAAACTATGCAACTGCTTGTGGATGAAACAAATGATTTGATTACAGATGTAAGAGATATTTATAAGGCAGGTATCTTTGTCGATACAATCGAAAATGCTACTTCATTGAAAGTGGTTCTTAATTTCCCACAGAACTTTTCTTATCAGCCCAAAAATCCTGTTATCACTATTCGCTTTGCGGTGATAGATGAGCACCCTTCAACAGAATTGATTTTATTAAATGGTGATGTAGAGGTTGTTTCTGGTGCATTTAGTACATCGGGTTATCAAGATTTTATGGGTACTAAGGTGACCGCTATCTTAGGTGATGATTATAATGAGTACACATGCTTTGGTTCTGCTCGTGGTGGTATGATTCGTGGTAGTAATGAGGGCTACTTGATTCTTAGTGGTAATCCTAACGGTTACGGCAATCGCAATGTGTATATTAACCGCTATACATCAAATGGCGATGTGATTATGACTGCTGGATCTGGTCAAGTTGGTATTGGTGTAGATGATCCTGAATACAAATTGGATGTGGCAGGTACAGTTCATGCTAATAGTATCATTGCTGATGGTAATATCCGTGCGAGTGAGATTATCGTAAGTACTACAGGTGCAGACTTTGTGTTTGCAGATGACTACCAATTGCGTCCACTGAGCGAGGTAAAGACCTTTATTCAAGAAAACAAGCACTTGCCAGAAATCAAGTCTGCTCAAGAGATGCAAGAGAATGGTGTGGGTATTAATGAATTGCAAACACAACTTTTGCAGAAGATTGAGGAGTTGACGCTCTATATTCTTCAACAAGAGGAGAGAATCAAGGCGTTGGAAGCGGAGTTGAATAAGTAAAATCATGTGAAATAATATCTTATGAAAAAGGTTATCGTTTATTTCACTACATTGTTATTGTCTATACCAACATTGATGTTTGCACAAGAGCCAATTAGTTTGCATGTGCAAAAAGTTGATGGAACAGTGCAATCCGCTTCGTTGGTAAATATTCAGCGCATTACATTTGAAGAAAATGTATTAGTAATGACTACTTCTGAAGGCGAATTCCGCTTACCATTGGATGATGTAGAGAAAATTACTTTTAGCGATAATAATACTTCTGCGGTTGAGAATGTCAACATTAACTCCATTCATATCTCTAAATCGGGCAATATACTAACAATTAGGAGTGACGCAGCCATTAAGCACTTGTATTTAGTAGATGTGTCAGGCAAGGTGTTTGTAAACGACAGGCTTGCCTCTGTAGATACGACAAGCATCACTCTGCCTGCTTCGGGAGTTTTTGTTCTATTCTTAGAAACAAGCCAAGGATATATCGCAAGGAAAGTGATTCATAATTGATACCTTCATAAATACGGAAATATTATGAAAAAGATTTTATTTTTCGGACTACTTTGGTCTATAGCATCAATTACATTTGCTCAACGACAAATGCAAGTGTGGCAGGGTGGAGTGCCCACAAGTTTTGCGGTTGCTGAGGTGGATAGTATTACATTTATAAATAAAGACTTAAATAACGATCCTTGTGATATTATTGGAACGTGGGAAATCAGTAAGTTTGTCTATTATTCGAACGAAAACGATATACAGACAGTTGATACAATATCGCCCTTGAATAATGGCAAAAGTTTGTGTTTTGAGAAAATAGATGATTGCGAAAAATTGCTTCTAACATTAAAGTATGCTAATATCTTGAATACTTATTGCACGCTTGAGCAAAACAACTCTATTAAAGTGAATAAAGGGTGGGGAGGGACAGAACTATTTGATTGTTCTGGTAATGAAGAAAAGATTATCGATTTATTAAATGTTATTGATTTATGGGTTATCACTAATGGTGACCTATATCTTATAAATTCTAAATCAACTTCAAATTATAACGCGTTATGTCTAAAAAAATAGTATCTATTAAGGTTGTTTTGTCCTTAATAATGTTGATGGTTTCAGCTATGACAAATGCTCAAATTAGTCAAGGAGGTATCCCGTATAGTTTGTTAAAAGATGAACATTCTATCGATGAAAGTCTGCGGAAAATAAAATCCAAAGCGGATATCCCAATCATTACAATGCCATCTGTAGATAATAATTCTTTATTAAGTGAAAATGAAAATTATGATAGCGAATCATACGATTTTGCCAAAGAATTTGATTGCGCCATAAATGTCAAAAAAAGTTCTGTTGTAGATTCCATATCCGAAGGTCTTTTATATCGTTGTGCTATAGAATCACCGACGGCTTTTTCTATACACTTGGTTTTTAACAAATTTCATATTCCAATAGGAGCAAAGCTATTTTTATACGATGAATCTTCGGAACAAATATTAGGAGCATTTACAAGCAATAACAATAAAGAAAGCCATGTATTTGCAGTTGCGCCAATATTTAGTGATCGAATCATTATTGAGTATTTTGAACCATATTATGCTGAATTTGACGGGGTTGTAGAGGTTGGTCAGGTTTATCATGGATATATTGATATATCAGAAGATATTATAAATTCTTTAGATGGAACATGTGAGGTTGATATAAATTGTAGTGAGGGTGATAATTGGCAGACAGAAAAGAAAGCTGTATGTAGAATTATTTTTGGCAATGGTACGTGTTCTGGGGCATTAATTAATAATACAAATTATGATGGGACTCCATACTTCCTCACAGCCAATCATTGCATTTCTACTGAAAAATATGCTCATATATGTATATTTTATTTTAATTTCGAAAATAAATATTGCGGACGTCAAAGCATTGCATCAGTACAAACGTTAAGTGGTGCTACATTGAAAGCTACCTCTACTAATACTGACTTTACTTTATTGGAACTGTTAGAAGTGCCAAACATAACCTGTCAGCCTTATTATGCTGGATGGGACAGGAATATCTCACATGGCGAAGGCGGTGTAGGAATACATCATCCAAAGTCTTTACCTAAAAAGATCTCTACATATGAAATGGCACCAAAATTACATTCATGCCGTGATAATTTCTATCTTATTGATGAATGGATAGAAACAGAACATGGTCATGGAGTTACAGAAAAAGGAAGTTCTGGTTCACCTTTGTTTAATAATAAGCATCGAATTATTGGACAACTTTATGGAGGATGTTCTGGTCATAACGATAATTGTAATGATCCGAGTAACGATTATTCTATTTATGGTAAGTTTTATTTATCTTGGGATTCTGGTAACTCTGCCGCTACAAGACTTAAAGATTGGTTAGATCCAACTAATAAAAATTATATGTATATTGACGGATTAAGTACTTGTGATAGTAGCGGGATTATAGATGTTAGTATTCATCATTCCGCAGAAGATGATGGAGTAGTTGCTTTATATTCTAGAGATTTTATAGAATCAATGGCTACTATAGATTCAGGTGCAATAGTTTATTATGTAGCAAAGGACTATATAAAACTAAACAATGGATTCCATGCAAGAAAAGGAGCTGAATTTCGAGCATCAATATCCAATAATCTATGTAATTCATTCGCACCTATAAGTGTTGCAACTTGGACTCCAAATTTATCTGCCCAAAATATATTAGAATATAATGTAACAAATGCTACTCGTTATAAAATTTTAGTACATTCTCTATCTGGAGATTTAATATACTCCAATCAAGATACAATTTTATCCAACAATATTATAGTATGGCAGTATGAGACTCTTCCTACAAGTAATGACATTTTTTTAGTTACAATAGCTTTTTATAATAATAATGAAGAAATTTCTAATACTTATGTGTTAAATAGTGATATTAATAATTCCCCCCTAAAGGTTAGAAACTTACAGAATCCAGACAATATCACTATACAAGACAATCATACATTAGATTTTAACATTCACTCAAATCAAACTACTGAGTCTGTAGAATTAGAAGTCGTTGCTAACAAATTTACCCCGTACAATCTTCGTATTTTCTCAATATCAGGTCAGTGTATGTTAGTGCTAGATTACATTAATACCAATAGAATGAACATTAACATTAACAACTTACCTGCAGGAGAATATGTCGTACGAATTCAAATGGGAAGAAATTCTTGTAGTAAAAAGATTCTAAAGTTCTAACATGTATTATTGTAAGCATACGGGGTGTGTCAATATTGATACACCCCCGTATTGTACTATGGTACTTGGCGTGGTTCGTTACAATTTATCAAAACATGCATAAGTAGTTATAATTGAATATTATTTTAATTAATATTCGCCCACAATGACGGGGTCATTGTGGGCATTCTTTTTATAATTCGGGGAGCAGGAGACTCCCCGTTTTTCTTTTTTTTTTGTGGTAGCATGGCTAGGGCTGTGCTACCATTTTTTTGCACTTGTTTGTTTTCATCCCTTGAATGTTGCCTACCTCAAGAAGAAATGCTTCGTGCCGTTATGCCGACATTTATTGTTTGTTGCCGTTCTCATTCGCTTTTGTTTCCTGCTGTCAGCGCTTTGTTGATACATCCTTTCCGGTGCAAAGTTAGTTACGTTCTCCGTTCGACATCAAGGTTACACAAGTTTTGTCGTTAGAGTGGCTACGTTCGTAGCATCTTCTCGTTTCATATACATTTCACTCGATTATTTCACTAAAAAAATCTTCCTTTTTCTCCTGCCCTTTGGGGCGTATTCTCCTTCGCATGCTCAGTCGATACTCCCTTCGGTGAAGTATTCTCCTTCACAAGTTCAGTCGATACTCCGTAGAAAACGAGTATTGTTTTTCAAAAACCTTGTTGACACTCTGCCCGAACACTTATAAAGCACCGTAAAGGTTATATCAAACGCTAACGGCATTAAACGCAAATGTTAAACTACAAATCAATTACAATTATGGCACAACTTAGTATTTCTTTCGGTCTTGAGTTCAGCAACCAAGTAATGAACAACCAAGTAAATGTAAAGGTTTCTCACCGCTTCAGCAATACCGCAAATGAAGAAGATTTGAATTGGGGCGACATTTACGAAGAGTATTTAGATTTTGAATACACGAGCCAATCATGGAAATAATAACTAATAAATAAATCGTTTAACTACTAAAATTTTACAACTATGGCAACAAAGAAACAAACACAGAACCAAGCAACAGAGCAAACAACTGCCCAAGTATCAAGCAAAATGAGAGCGTACCGCGAACACCTCAAAGTCATAACTAAAGGGCTTGTAGAAATGGCAACGGCAGCAGGTCGCACCGAGTTTAAGCGTAACGATTTACTCCGTGAGTGCTACAATGTAGTAGGTCAAGAAATGGACACTTTCGAGGGATGGAAAGCCAAAGGCGCACAAGTCCGCAGAGGAGAGCATGCCTACCTATTTTGGGGCGCACCCGTAACCACCGAGCAAGGTCACACCTATTACCCTGTAGAGTTCAAGTTTACACGCGAGCAAGTAATTATAAATAATAAGTAAAACCCGCCAACGGGGAGAGCCATCTCCCCAACGGCACAAAACCACAAAAACATGGAAAAAAAACTCTATCGTGAGGAACTCACACAAATGGAAATCAACGCGCACCGCGCAAGTTTGAACGGAGAGCCAGCAGTTTATTGCGGCACATATGGAAAGTACAACAACGGCGATATTTCGGGCATGTGGGTAGATGTTGCAAGCTTTACCGATTACGAGGAATTTATGGAGTTTTGCGAGCGCGTGCATGCAGATGAGGAAGATGTTGAGCTCATGTTCCAAGATTACGAAGGCTTCCCTTATGCGTGGTATAGTGAGAGCGGCATGGGCGAGGAAACTTTTGACAGAATAAAAGAGTTTGCCGCCTTAGATAATGACAAGCGCGAGGCATACGAGGCGTATTTGGACAATTACGACAGTGAGGCGAGCGTGGAAGATTTCAACGATTGTTATCAAGGGCATTTTGATTGTCCCGAAGATTTCGCGGAGCAACTCTATTTTGAGCTTTACGAGATACCCGCACATCTTGAGAACTTCATAGATTGGCAAGCCGTATGGCGCAATTTGGACACGAGCGGAGATTATGCCGAGTTTGATGGTCACATCTTCCGTACATGAAAAAAACTGCCCACCTCAATTTGGGTGGGCAGTTCCAGACTTGGGCGACCTCAAAAAGCCAAGACTTTTTGAGGTGTTATTTGAGTAATGTTGCAATAAATTCGCAGAACTTGGTTATGTCATTTTCAACGCTGGCGATTTCTAATGCACGCATGTATTCTTCGCGTCGCTCTGTAGGAATGATCACCCAATCGTATCCCCCTGTTACAAGCATGCTGTTCATTATAAATCGCGCTGTACGACCATTGCCGTCCATGTATGGGTGTATGTACACGAATACAAAATGACCTAAGATTGCACGAACAATAGCGTTTTCTTCCTCTTTCATCAATTCGCACAAAGTACGCATGGCATCACGCACTGCCCTTTCTGGTAGAGGAGTGTGACGTGAGCCTCTAATATATACTGGGTGGTTTCTATATCCCATCAAATCAGCTGGCGCAATGATATTGGCTTGCACACATGGTTCAAACAATTCAAAGTGCCAATCTTGGTGGTAGCGATCGAACGCAACACCAGCAGGCAACCCCTCTAATATCTGTTTGATAGTTTCTTTTACCAACTGGTAGGATTGGTAATAACCACGGGCAGCCAAAGCATTTCTGTACTCTTGATCTTTCGCATTCTCCTGTGGATTCCACTTGCCGTCCCTCACTCGTTCAAGCAATCCTTCAGTAATGCGATAGCCTTCAATAGAGAGTGAGTGATAAGAATCTTTGACATATCTGTCGTCAATCTGTTGCAGTATCACTTCTGTTGCCAACAATGGCTTTGCCTTAGGCATGATACGCAATACATCCTTGCGCATACTTTCCCACATAAGGCGTATACGATTGCTATATGGATCTGCTTGTGGCAGCACCATTGCAGGGGCTTGCTCAAATGGATTTTCAACACGGACATCGTATCCCAATCTTTTCATTCGTCTTAGGATATCCTCTGCTATCGTTTCGCGCCCCATCTGACGAAAAGCACCAATCAATCTACCAGCTCGTGCCGAATTACCATTCGTTGCCACGATTGACAATATCTCTGACGCATCTGCTATCTGCGATAGACATGTCTGCGCCTCCATGGCAGAGTCTTTGTAGAACGATGGTGAACAGTACACTAATGCTTCAGCAATAGGGTAGAGGTGTACTCCATAGTTCTCATCTTTGATTATTTGCGATGGTAAAGCAGCTGTGATATCCAATACGGAACATTCAAAGAGCAACTTGGTAATATTATTGCTGGCTTTTGGTGAACGAATGATTAGTTGTTTGGGTATGATGGTATTTCCTGCATGGAAACTCAAGGAAGCTTCAGGTGTCAAACACCACTCGTCACCAAAGCGAGACTGTGCATAAGATGAGATAAATGCCCAATAGGAAGCATACCAAACGGTAGTGTCTCCTTCAGAACCTGGACGAGATGGAATATACCATCCGCGCAGTACTTCTTGCAAGAATCCACTATTCACTAATCGCTTGGTATGGGTATCTCCTAATACATCATTCCCCTTGATTACCAACTGATTGGTTTTGTCTTGTAATTCCTTTAGAGCCTCTAAAGAACTCGCTAATTTCTCTTGTGGTGTAGCCATATTGATATGCGTTTTGTTCAAGCATTAGTATTTTACCGTGTGGGGTTATTAGTTTTTAGCCTTGTGCGGTTATTAGTATTCTAACGCGTGGAGTTATTAGTATTTCGGTGCAAAGGTACTATAAAAATCACATATATGCAAGAAAAATAATAAAAAAAATGAATTTTGTTACATTTTTCTTACATAAAGGCTCGCATATCAGCATTTCAGCACAAGTATATCGCGCAGATTGGTCGTATAACAAGGAGAGAGTTTCTCACGTTTGGTAAGAGGTTTGTCCGTGTTGAGTACTTGCGTAGCTACTTTAACCGCCTTATTCCCATACTGACTATTGATACGATCGATGGCTTTCTGTAGGCGTTCGTCGCGCTCCTTGGGTCGCTCATCAAAGAGCATTTGTTGAGCGTTGTCTGCCGAACTAAGGTTCATCAGTACCACGCCTGCTTTCTTATATGGATAGGGCTTCCATTGCTTGCGCAGAGCAGCCAGCATGTATCCAATCAGTTCGGTGGTGATGGCTGTAGGGAAGGGTAGTGTCACTACCTGATGGATCACCTGCATATCTTCCTCGGCAAAGCGCGAGGTGTGCGCATATACGATAAACTGGCGGCAAAGACTGTGCTGCTTGCGTAGTTTCTCGGCGCAGTAGCTCATGAAGTCTGCCAGGGCTTTTTCCAAGGTGGCTCGATCGGTAATGCCTCGCTCAAAGGTACGCGACTGCGAAATGCTTTGTCGCTCGGTACGCTCAGAGATGTCTATGCAGTCGTAGCCGTTGAGTTCTTGCCAAGTCTGTAGTCCTGGTTTGTGCAGCAGGTTCTTGGCGAACTCAGGCAGTTTTTGGCTAAAGTCCCATGCGGTTACAACTCCAGCTGGCAGAAGTTTCTTTTGTGCCTGCCTACCTATGCCCCATACATCTTCGATGGCAAAGCCTTGTAGGGCTTTTTGCCGTTTCTCATCGGTGTCGATGATACAAACGCCGTTGTAAGCAGGATATTGCTTGGCGTATTTACTGGCAATCTTGGCGAGTGTTTTAGTAGGTGCCAATCCGATAGAAACAGGTATGCCCACCCATTTACGGATTTGTTTGACCACCTGCTCGTAATAGGGTTTGAGTTCGTGCACGGGCATGTGATCACAATGCAAAAAGGCTTCGTCGATGGAGTACTGCTCCAGTCGTGGCGTGTGCTTTGCCAATATGCTCATCACCCGACTACTCAGGTCACCATACAAACTAAAGTTTGAGGAGAACGCTGTTACTCCTTCTTTTTTAGCGAGGGCTTCCATTTGGAAGAATGGTGTGCCCATCTTGATGCCGAGCTTTTTGGCTTCGTTGCTACGCGATACTACGCAACCATCATTGCCCGATAGAACAACTACGGGTTTCCCTTCGAGGTCGGGGCGGAACACTCGCTCACACGATACGAAGAAATTGTTGCAATCGCATAGCGCGTACATCATAACTTATGCACACAATGGGTGATAACACCCCAAATGCAGAACTGATTGTCTGCGGTTACTTTGATCTTCTGAAAATCCTTGTTGTGTGGTATGAGCCACGCACATTGATTTTTGGCGTCGAATTGATACTCTTTGATGGTAAATTCGCCGTCGATGCAGGCAGCTACATAATTGCCGTTCTGTGCTTCCAGCGCACGGTCAATCACCACGATGTCGCCATCGTGTATGCCTGCTTCTATCATGCTGTTGCCCGAGATGCGGGCGTAGAAGGTGCTTTCAGGGTGGCGTACCATCTCCCGAGCGAGATCAATAGTCTCTCCCGCATGGTCTTGCGCAGGGCTGGGGAAGCCTGCTTGCAAGCCCTCGGCAATCTCCAGTTCGATGCCCATGTCTTGGGCAGTACTTATATCGGTTAGTTTCATATACTGTAGTTCGTTTTGTGAGTGCAAAAGTACTGATTTTTTTGCAAATAATCAATAGCTGAGAGAAAATTTGTATTTTTTTAAAGAAAAATGTAGTTAAAATAGCACTATTCCATACGTTTTCCATTTACTGGAAAAATCTATTGTGTAGGTCAATAATTTTTAGTACCTTTGCGCTCATAATGTAACTATAAACTTACACTATGAGCGCTTTTTGTATATACCT
>ERZ808048.251-NODE-251-length-11450-cov-6.741581_pt1 | contig 11450 bp, 9 predicted proteins | sample MGYA00380197_ERZ808048 | MGnify/ENA primary metagenome ERZ808048 (study PRJEB31490, sample SAMN06133377) | cow dung metagenome | isolation source: M1 | host: cow | place: China: Chengdu | collected 2015-05 ... | reverse complement strand
GATGGCGAAGTCCATGAGCAGACTCATCTGCTCAGATAGCAACTGATTGTTCGGTGCAAAGGTCTGATGAATGGTAAGCTCCTTGAGGTAGTTGATACTCGTTTGTACGGGCATCTGGACATCGATGCTGCGCAATGCACAGCTGGCAGAGTCGATGGTCATCTCGCCATTGAAGGTGGCGTAGAACGGATTCTTGGTCTTGAAGTGCAACACGTAATGCTTCTCATTGCCCACTTGCACGCTATCGGCCAAGTAATACTTATAATAGGTATTGCCCGATGCCGCCAACGGACTCAGCAGCGATGTGCTGAGAAAGGGTAAACTATTGTCGTAGAAATCAAATGCTGTAGGTATTTGTCCGAGTAGCAACTGGTAGTCGGTCAATGTCAGTAGTGTGGCTTCTTCTCGTACGCTGTCCGCCAATTGCTGCCGCCAATATAGCGGAATCAGATACGTGCTATCCTCTTGCTGGATCATACCACTTTGCAGGCTCTTCCATAGTGCCCGCTTTAGATGTTTGGACTGAATGTCCGATACGTATAGTGCCGTCTTGCTTGCTTGGCTGGGGGCTACGGTTGGTTTGTTGGTAGCACGTCGTGCACGTACTTTATCCATCAACGTTAAGGCAGGGTTGTCCCCAGGCACGACAAACACCTCCTGCAAACTGCCTACCTTCTCGCGTAACGCAATATCAATGCCCGATTGGGTATGTGGCTCAATCTTGAATCGTTCGGTATGATAGCCCACCGCACTCACCACCATCGTACGCGCTTTCTCCATATCCTCGCGCAGGAGGAAGAGCCCCTCTGCGTTGGTCGTTGTGCCCAACTGTGTTCCTTGTAGATACACATGCACATTCGGCAGAGGCTCACCCGTGTTGGCATCATATACTTCGCCCACCACGATGGTCTCCTGTCCCCATAGCCCATAGCCTATAGCCCATAAGCCGAATAATATGATAAGCAGCCGTTTCATCTATTCTCTGGATGGAATTTTAATACCGCCTCGCGCAGGTCATGGATATCCACATGCGTGTATATCTCGGTGGTGCTAATGCTTTCGTGCCCAAGCAGTTGCTGGATGATTCGTAGGTCGGCTCCGTTCTGCAATAGGTGTGTCGCAAACGAGTGGCGCAAGGTGTGTGGCGAGATGGTCTTTTGTATCTCTGCCTCGCGTGCTAAGGTCTTGATGATGGTGAAGATCATGGCACGTGTAAGCTGCCTACCATACCGATTAACAAATGCAATATCGATAGCTTCGGGTTTGATGTCCAAGGCACTGCGGTCTTGCATCCAATATGCGAACCACTCTACCGCTACGGGCGATACTGGAACCAGGCGCTGTTTGCTGCCTTTGCCCGTGATGCGCATGTATCCCTCCTGAAGGTACATGTCGCTCAATCGCAGATTCACCAATTCGCTTACGCGCAGTCCACTGCCATACAGCATCTCAATGATAGCGCGATTGCGATGGCTCTCGCTCTTTGACATATCTATCTGCGCAATCATTCGATCGATCTCCTCTACCGATAGCACATCGGGTAGGTGCATCTCTTTTTTTGGGGTCTCGATGAGTTCCGAAGGATCTTGCTCAATGTAGTTGTGATAGAGCAAGAAGCGGTAAAACGAATGTATCCCTGCCACCAACCGAGCTTGTGTACGCACCGAGGCGATCTCCTTGAAGGTATCAAACACGAATGCTTGCAAATCGTCGAAACTGGCATGTACCACATCTATCCCATGCTTATCAGCATACTCCTTTAGTCGCTGATAATCCATTAGATAAGCATCTACCGAATTAAGGCTTAGTCCTTTCTCTAACTTCAGATATGTGCGGTACTCTTTTTCTAACATAGGTACATTATCGATAGATGGCAGGACCAGTGTAGGTGGCGTGATAATGTGTGGAGTCTTCGGTATAGAGGTTGAAATCCAACACCACATCATCCGCCTCGTATGCTATGGTCATGTTGCCGCCAGTCATCAGCAGGATACGCTGTATTTGGTCTTCTGTGATCAGCAGCAAATAGGTGCCTGTCACATTTCCCTCAAAACTCATGCCACGCAAGAAAGTCATCTCCTTGGCCACACTGTCCATCTCGTAGTATCCCGCAGGCAAACGCTTGGTGCTGTCTTTGGCTACAAACACATCCGATAGATAGAGGTTGCAGCCTGTACCAGAGATATGCCAAGCGGAGTCATACTCCAATCCATCGGAGAGTAGGTCTATGGCATACACCTGATGACCACTATTGTAAAAGTCTGCGTATGCCCTGAAATCAGCGGTAGTATATACGCTATCCACCTGCTGTGTAGCAGGGCGAGTGGGATTGTTGTGTGGCGTACATGCCACGGCTAACATCAATACGATGATATATAGATATGCTTTCATGTCAAAATATGTAATTCTAAACTTTCACTTTTCTTGCTGGTATCCACGACGATATCGCGCCTAATGCCAATACCACTACGCATACCATTGCGATATCCCAGCCTTGTACTGCTACAGGATAGGCATTGAGTACATATTCTGTACCATTGCCCAACTTGAGTAAGCCAAAATGCTCTTGCAGCAGGCATATACCAAGTCCTGTCGCCAATCCGCCAATGGCGCCCAAGGAGTTCACCAGCCACCCTTCGAGCATAAACACCCTGCGAATCATCTGATTGCTTGCGCCGAGGTGTGACAAGGTGCGGATGTCTTGCTGTTTATCAATGATGAGCATGGACAGCGAACCGATGCCATTGAAGGTGGCAATCAGCAGTATGAATATCAGTAGCAACGCCGTCAATAGTTTCTCCACGCGCAAGATGCGGAAGAAGTCCTCTTGCTGCTCATAGCGGTCTTGCAGCACATACCCATCGCCCAATACCGCTGCTATCTCGCGCTTGGCATGTTTGATGCTATACCCTTCAGCGATAGCTACTTGCAACGCACTCACTTCTTGCTCTCCATAGTCTAGCAAGCGGCGTGTGAGTCCAATATCTACTAGCATCAAGTTGTCGTCGTACTTCTGTTGATTCACAGCGAAAGTGCCAGCAATGAAACATGCTTCTTGGTTGAAGTTCGCATCAGGACGTAGCATATTCACTTTTCCTTCTCGCTTAGGGGCATATACCTGCAATGCATGGATAAAGCGTGCTCCAATGCCCAATTTCCATGCCAATCCTTGTCCTAGCACGGCGCGATCGAAGGCGCCATCGTACACCTCATAATGACCGTCAGTAATGATATTCTCAATACCAGTCATCTTCCCAAACACCGAATCCACACCCAGCAACTGTACGGGCATTTGCTTATCCTCGAAATATACCAATGCGGTCTCTTGAATGCTCTCGCTCAGCATATCTACACATGGCAGGCCGAGTAGGGCATCCTTCTGCTTATCGTCGATAATGAAGGTTTTACCCGCTTTGACGGTGATACGCAAATCGGGGTCGAACTGCGAAAATAGTTGCTCTACCATCACGCCGAAGCCATTCATCACGCTTAGCACGCAGATCATGGCTGCAGTAACCACACCTACCGCCACCGACGATATGGCTGTGATGATATGGATGGCATTAAACTGCTTTTTAGCAAACAAATACCGCCAAGCTATTTTGAGCTCCGTCTTCACCTAAACTCTACATTTCCTTGTCCAACTAACTAACAACTCTCAACTGTCAACTATCAACTATCACTTGTCTCCCTTCAGCAACTCATCAATGCGAGCCATCTTGTCAATGGTTTCATCGAGGTGGAAGTGCAACTCGGGAATGATACGCAGCTGATGGCGTTGCATATGTCCCATCTCGCCGCGAATCTTCGCGGTGTCTTCTTGCACTTGTGCGATGGTGCTTGCCACTTTGTCTTGTGGGAACACACTCAGGTAGACGTGAGCTATACTCAAATCCGATGATATTCTTACTTCACTCACCGAGATGAGTGTTCCGCGCATTGCGCGCGCGTATTTCAATAAAATATCGCTCAAATCCTTCTGGATCAAGCGCTCAATCTTTTGTTGTCTTGTTGATTCCATATATATCTTATCTCTAAACTACTAAACTTCTAAAATCCAGAACCTAATCAACGCAATAAGGGAAAGGAGTGTATACTCTTTTCCCTATGCTGATGCCTTAGGAAAAAGCCCTAAGGTTGTCTAATCGTTGATTAGCGTTTGTGACGACCTTCGTCAGCTACAGTCAATTTCTTGCGACCGTGTGCGCGGCGAGCTGCCAATACGCGACGACCATTTGCGGTAGCCATACGAGCACGGAAACCGTGTTTGTTACGACGACGACGTTGACTTGGTTGGAATGTACGTTTCATTGTTTTATGTTATTTTATGCCCCATCTCGTGGGCTGGTTAATAATTTCGTGCGAAAAAGCGTGCAAAGGTACTACAAAAAAAGCAAATACGCAAGAAAAATTGCAAAAAAGTTTTATTTTAATGCGTTTTATTGCATGTTTGCCACATAAAAAATAATAAAATCAGTCAAAAAAGGAATTGAAAAACTATCTCAGTATAAAATTAGGGTACGTGTGCTCGCGTGCGCGCGAGAAATCAAGCAAGTAAAATGTAAATTTATTCGCAAAATTGAGCAAAAAATCATTGACTTTACCTCTTGTTTTCTTGCTTAATTGAAAAAAATGTACTACCTTTGCAGGCTGAAAATAACGTAAACAACGCACAGATGAAAATAGACTGGAAGAAAATTCTGCCCTATGCCGTGGCAATCGTAGCATTTGTGGTGGTAGCAATGATTTATTGTGCACCTCTGCTGGAAGGCAAAGTACTGGTGCAAGGTGATGTGAACAATTGGAAAGGTGCTGCGCAAGAGGCACTGGAATACAAAGCCGAGACGGGTAACGCTACATCTTGGACCAACTCCATGTTTGGTGGTATGCCTACCTACCAAATCACAGGTAGTTTGCCATCAAGTAAATTTCGTCAAGTAATATCGGATGCATTGCATCTCGGATTCCAAGACAGCAATCCCTTTGGACTAGTATTTGCCTATTTTGTAGGGTTCTTCATTATGCTTCTGTGTTTTGGCGTCAATCCTTGGTTGAGTCTCATAGGTGCTCTGGCAATGGGATTGAGTAGCTACTTCTTTATCATCATTCCTGCTGGACACGTTACCAAAGCAATAGCTATCAGCTACTTAGCACCTATCATAGGCGGATTCCACCTGATTATGCAACGTAAGTATTGGGTGGGCGCTCCATTAATCATATTTTATGGTTTCTTAGGTATTGCATCACACGCACAGATGACCTATTATATATTCTTATTGCTGGGCGTGATGGCATGCGCAGAACTCTATGTTCATTTCCGCGAGAAGCGTTGGAAGGATCTAGGCATATCGGTTGGCGTGCTGGCTATTAGTTTACTGCTGGTGTTTGGCACCAAGTTGAGTTGGTGGGAAATGAACCAATCCTATCTCAAAGAAACCATGCGTGGTGGACATTCGGAATTAAGTCAAGAGGCGAAAGGCGAAAGGCAAGAAGGCGATAAGGCGAAAGGCGGAGGATTAGATTTGGATTATGCTACTGCATGGAGCTATGGTGTGGATGAGACAATGACTTTCCTTATTCCTAACTGGGAAGGTGGCGCAAGCGGCTATAATGTAGGTGCGAAGTCGGATCTTTGTGAAACCATGGTCAAGAATCGTGTACCTAAACGTTCTGCAGAGCAGTTTTGTCAGCAAGTGCCTACCTATCGCGGAGAGAAGGCTTTTACTAGCGGTCCAGTATATATGGGAGCGATTATCTGTTTCCTCTTTGTTTTAGGCTTATTGATTGTGCCTGGACCATACAAGTGGGCATTGCTGGTGGCTACACTCTTCTCCGTGGCATTGGCATGGGGTAGAAACATGATGTGGTTGACGGAACTGTTCTTCAACTACTTCCCTATGTACAATAAGTTCCGTGCGGTGGAGAGTATCTTGGTAGTGGCAGAGATAACAATGCCATTGCTTGGAATCCTCGCATTGCAACAGATAGTGGATAAGAAAGTGGCGTGGGAGAAACTGCGTGTGAATATGTTTATAGCAGGCGGCGTGACTGCAGGTCTGTGTCTCGTGTTTGCGTTGTTTGCAGGTATGGTGGATGTTACCAGCAGTTATGACGCGCAATGGGTGAATCAAGTGCCTGCGTGGCTCAGAGATGCAATCTACGATGAGCGTGTAGCCATGATCAAAGCCGATGCTTGGCGTTCGTTTATCTTTATCGCATTGGGCTTTGCGGTGGTATATTTGTATGCTTGGAAATCTAATTCCGAGTCTCTAAACACTAAACACTCAACTCTAAACTATGTACTATATGCGGCCCTGGCAGCATTAGTACTAGCAGACATGCTACCTGTGAATAAGCGTTTCTTTGGTAGTGACCATTTTGTGAAGGCTAAAGATGCTGATGCGTATTTTGCGATGCAACCATACGAGCAACAGATTTTGGAGGACGAATCGTATTATCGCGTATTGAACTTGGCGACAAATACTTTTAATGATGCGCGTACAAGCTACCGACTGAAGTCCATCGGTGGTTATTCTGCGGCTAAACTGCGTCGTTATCAAGATTTGATAGACGAGCACATCTCACATGAGATGAACCCATTGATGCAGACGATTATGCAAACACAAGGTTTCATGCTGCCCGATGCGAACGAGGGTCAGGATTTCCCTGTGCTCAATATGCTCAATATGAAATACGCCATAGTACCATTGCAAGGTGGAACACAAGCTCCTGTATATAATCCATATGCGATGGGTAACTGCTGGTTCGTAGATGAAGTGATTTTAGTAGATACACCAGACGAGGAGTGCGCAGCATTAAGCTCATTGGACTTGCATAAGCAAGCAGTAGCCGATAAGAAATTCGCTGAGGCATTGGATATTACCAAACCAGAGGTGACACCATTGATGGCCTTTGATACAACCTTGATTCAATTGACATCGTATGCCCCCAATAGCCTCACGTACGAATCGATGAATGAGCGCAATCAGGTGGCAGTATTCTCAGAGATTTACTATCCATATGATTGGCACTTGTATATTGTAAATGCAAATGGCGAAAAGATGGAATTGCCATTGGCTCGCGTGAACTATACGCTGCGTGCTGCGGTAATTCCTGCTGGTCACCATCAACTCCTCATGGAGTTCCGCCCACATGCGTTGCAAACGGATAAGTGGTGTACATTGATAATCATTTTAGCGTTGCTTTTGAGTGTTGGTGGTTTCTCTTATCCACTATGGAAGAAAACTATTCGCAAGAAATAGTATGGTTAAAAATTCTTGATATATTCAAGAATAGAGGAAAGAACAACCTTTTTTAGGTAAATCCAATATAGTGTCCATCTATATTGTCGCATAAGTTGGTTTCGACGAGCGAAATCGAAAAGAGCTGTAAAGGCTTTGTGCTTTTCTTTTCCACGGAAGATGCCTTTGCGATGACTGATTGAAGTGGAGTGAATCACATAATGGTAAAATATATCATCTAATTGGGCGATATTATTCGCCACTAAATAACATTGTCCCATAAAACTACTATCTTCAGCACTACTAGCCTGTGGAAATTGTAGTTGATATGTGTTCAGCCAATCACGTCTAAATAACATTGTCGTAAAATTGCTGATATAATGGCGCAGAAGATATTTGCGTTTATTGCTTGTGATTGCCCCACTACCTACATGTGGGTTGAGCATTGTTTTATGTGAGCCATCAGAAAAATCTAATATAGCAGCGGAAGAGCAAATATCGGCGTGGTGTTCAATCGCGGTATCGTATAAAGTCTGCATCATGTTCGGTTCAATCCAATCGTCGGCATCTACAAAGGCAATATACTCTCCTTGAACTATACCAAGTCCTAAATTGCGGGCTAATGCAGGACCATTATTTTTAGAAGATGATATGATGTGCCAATTCGCTTCTAGATGATGTGAAGCAATATAATCTTGAATAATCTCAATGCTATTATCGTTTCCTTTATCGTCAATAAATACAACTTCTATGTCTTGTAATGTTTGTGATGATAAGGATTCAAGACAACGCATGACGTATTGAGCAACATTATAAACAGGCAATATGATAGATACTTTATAGGTCATCAATAGTAGTAGTGTTTTTTATAGTGATTGTAATAAGTTGTTCCAAAGTGTTGCTACATTTTCTACAGAGAAGCGGTGGCTTGACTCAACACATTGCATACTCATTTCGTGGCGGAGTTGGTCGTTGAGCATCAGGTTTCGCAATTTTTCTACGAATAAGTGTCGATTGTTATTTTCTACCAGTATTCCATTATTCCCATCCATTATGAGGTCAGTGGCGGCTGCGAAACTATTGTAAGCGATGGGTACGCAGCCACATTGTTGAGATTCAAGAATGGTCATCGGGAATCCTTCGCATGCAGATGTTACTAAAAAAATGCTTGCTTGTTGGTAATAGGGTAATGGTTTTTGTTGTCCCTCAAAAATGACGTTTGTGAGTTTTTTGTTCTTTACAAAGTCTTTATAGAAAGGCGCATCAATACCATCACCAACTATGCGCAATACCCAATCGCAGAAGCGATGGTCTTTTTGAAGGTTTTCCCATATGTAGAGAATTTCGCTAATGCGCTTGTGCCAATCATCCAATCTAGCTACTACCAACACTTCCTTGTTGCGGTATTTGTAGTGAGGTATTTCTACCTTATCAAACGAATTAGCATTGGGAATAGCGACAAAGTCGCTTGCTTGTCCGCTAGCAATGGATTGATAGTTACTGATGGTTTTCTGGGATAAAACTACTATCTTATGGGCTTTCCCGTAAGGGCGAGCGTACTTAGGACGCAGTTTTTTGCGGAAATACGATTTTGGTAGCACCATCATTGCCAATTGCAAAATGGCCTGCTTCAATGTCCAACGCGTATCAATGTTGTGACATAATCTATATCTGATAATATCCCATCGGAGGGGAACAATCTCAAATCCAGGTGTACCATGAAAAACATTGACTACTTTTATAGATGGTAGTAATGGTACGCAGTCAAAAATATCTTGCGCTAAAGTGCATGGTGATTGCACAATGACAATGCCTCCTCCGATACGATTGATCCAAGAGCAGAAATCTTCTTTGTTCTGCCAAAGACGGGTTTCTACAAAGGCTGGTGCAGGCGTAATTTGTTGAGTTGGAGTTGCGTAAATAGAATAGCATACATGCCCAAACTGTTGGGTAAGTGCCTCTGCCATGACATAGGAGATTCGTGCTATTCCACCTGATAGCGGATTGACGTAATTATCAGTAATATAGATTATGTTCATCGCTCGCTATAAAACTCTATTTTTGAATTATGTACTCTACGTTTATCTTCAGGTGGCAGTTGCATATAATCTCCAAATAGGGCTGTTAATACGGCATCGGGATTGTTGGGTACGCATGCTTGGAAATCTTCAAATGGTATTCGTTTGATAGGATAGTAGTCTTTTTTTGAAAAACCATTATATGCCATCCATCCATACACATGTGCTAATTGGTCAACACGACGAAACTTATTGGTTAAGCGTGTAAGAGCGGTGAGTCCCCATGCGAAAGGAAGTACAATCCATGAGAGTATCGTGTCTTTCGTATCAGCATAATGGTGGATACCACGCAAACAATGTCCGTACCAATAATCCAATTTTGCTTTCCACGCTAGATTGGGAACTTCTTCGATAGGAATAATGTCGATGAAGATGCCTTTTTCTTTGAGCCGGTCGGTGCAGGGTTCTTCGTACATATACGAATCTCTTTCACGCACTTTGGCTATGAGGGTAGGATAATATGGGTCTGTAAAATAGTCTTGATAAACTAGATGAGAGGGCAGTTCGCGAGGGAGAATCTTTCGCAATTTCGCTAAGTCGTCTCTTGTGACATTGATATCAATATCATCATCCCAAGGGATAAATCCACCGTGTCGAACAGCACCTATGAGTGTACCTCCGTCCAATGTGTATTGGATACCATGTTTGGTACATATATCATCTACCACTTTAAGTATCTCCAACATACGCAGTTGTGCTCTGCGGAGAGTGGAACCTTCGGGATTATAGTGTGATAAATCTTCCATTTATTTCTCTCCTCTCAATTTGTGTAATGTCTCGTTGATGAGTGTGCTGGAAGTGCCTTTAGTGTATGGGAAATACACGACCTTCGCACCTACGGCATTGAGGTCGGCTTCTATTTTGTTCCATTTGTCGGTACCTTTCCAATCGTCGCCCACGAACATAACTTGGAAGTGGTATTTTTCCCAGGCTTCCATCTTGTTCATATTCTCTTGTGTTACCACCTCGTCCACATACTTTATAGCGCCCACAATCTCCTTGCGCTCCTCGAATGGGATGACCGCATGTTTGTGTTTGTAACTCACGAGTTCATCCGTAGAAACGCCTACAATTAGGTAGTCGCATTGCGCCTTGGCTTTGCGAAGCAGATTGAGGTGACCGATGTGGAATAAGTCATATACGCCTGTGGTATAGCCAATTGTGATTGGCTCATACATATTGAGGAATTGCTCCAAGCAATATAGTTGCCATTTCTGATTGCCCGTGAGTTGGGTCATGTCTATATCGCGACGGAACTCTGGGCGAGTAGGACCTTGCCAGTCCTTGAAATATGCGTCCACAGGGCGAGGCATAGGCACTTTATTTGGCACAGGAATCTCAGGGTATTTTATCTGCATGAGTTCGCGGATGAGGTATTTAGATTCGCCATTGCGTACACGAGTCAAGTCCAATGGGTCTGCCATGCGGAGCAGAGCATAAGGATCGGTATATGGCATGTCGGCTGCCTTGAAAGCATTGTAGTAGGAACTGGATGACTCGCGACTAAACACATCATCCATGAAATGCAGGAAATCGATTTTTTCTCCTTGGCGATAGCACTCATAGAGATAGGACATATCCTCTGGCTCTCTCAATACGCGAGCAGGATCAAGGAAGGTATAGCGCTTCGCAAAGTCCTCTACTGTCCAATCTTTGGAGAGCAGTTGATCCATACCGCCAAAGATTAGGTCGCTACTCTCGCCCACAATCAAGCGGGTTACGCCATCTGCTTTGGCTTGTAAGGCTGCCTGATAAAGTTGTGGCTCGATGGAGTGAACTGGAGCGTTCTTTGAACGCATTACTGGCTCAAGACAGTTTTGTACTGTATTCCAATCTATGTCTACGTAGTGGAGGTTGAGTCCGTAGTACTTTGCATAATATTCTGCACGAGCTAATTCTTCTTTTTGGTATTCGCCACCAAGGAAACGGAAGGTATAGGCATCGCATCCTGGCATGTAAGCCGCCAAGATAGCTGAGTCCATGCCGCCTGAAAGACAGATACCAAGTTTCTCGCCTTTGAGGGAGTCAAAGACTTTTTGGATAGCGTTGTCAATATCCTGTGCGGTATGTACATGAGTGAATTGCTCTGGATTAGGTAGCGGTATATTTTCGTGATGAAGTCCTTCGTAAA
>ERZ808048.250-NODE-250-length-11452-cov-2.926505_pt1 | contig 11452 bp, 27 predicted proteins | sample MGYA00380197_ERZ808048 | MGnify/ENA primary metagenome ERZ808048 (study PRJEB31490, sample SAMN06133377) | cow dung metagenome | isolation source: M1 | host: cow | place: China: Chengdu | collected 2015-05 ... | reverse complement strand
CCCTCACCTCCATTCCATTTTACTCCACTTTACTACCATTTTACTCCAAGTATAGTCAGTATACTACCGCCACAAGGAAAAATCAATCTTTTTCTTCCTGTTTTTTCTTTTCTGCTTCTTCTTCCGAAGAAATTTCCTCCACCGCTTTTTTCTCCTCCTCGCTTTCGTAGTAGGGGTCATAGGACTTCAGCCAATCTTCACCCCCGTCTCTCTGGAAGATGTTCCATGCGGGCGTACTGCGGAGGTACACCCCGCGCCGCTCATATCCGTTGTACTGATAAACGTAAGTCTTCCCCTTGACCAGCATTCCGTGAATCCTCCTTTCCGCTTTCACTCATTACCATGCGCGGGGGGCAGAAAATATTCCACGCCAGGAAATTTTTTTCAGCGGAGGTACTGCGCCGTCACCTCCCGGAATTTCCTGCGCCACGTCGTTCTTGCCGTCTTGATTACGATGTACGCCATCGAACCTTTGGAAACCGAAATCTCATAGTAGGGAACGGTGGTGAACTTGTCCCAGTTCTCCGTCGCCGTTACCGCGACGCCGTTCTTCTCTTCCCTTGCGAGTTGCTTTACTACTGTCATCTCAGCTTACCCCCTGTGACCGACGAAATTCTTTCTGTCCCAGTACTCCAGAACCAGTTCCACCGCTTCGTCCTGAGTGATGTCTCCGTTGTCGCGCACCATTTTGAGCTGTGCGATTTTGCCCTCATTGGGCAGGTCGCTTTCCAGCACCCGCACCAGACGAACCACTTCCAGAATGTTCCTCATGTATCATTCTCCTTTCTGCCCATTACCATGCGCGGCGGGGCGAAAATATTCCGCGTTCCGAAATTTATTTTCTCATGGATAAGCGCCCCCCGTAAGATCTCCGGGGGGCGCTTGTTCCGCATCAGCATTCGTTATATGCCGGGGAGCGCGGGTCGGCATCCAGCACCTCGGCGCAACGACTCTCCGCGATTTGCGCCTGTTTGTGTTGCCTGAACGCATAGGTGATTTCCTCATCGCTGACATTTTGCGGGAGCGCGTCCAACTCATTCATCAGACGGACTCTTTCGGCGTGGACATAGTACTGCGCTGCCCGTATCGTCTGCGCGGCGAAGCGATACAGTTCCGTCAGCTTTTTGTAGTTCTCCATCAGCCCGTCGTACTGCTCAGAATGGAGTTTGGCGATGACTTCCATCTTGCGGATTTTCTCCCGCGCCGCCGCCAAGTCCTCCACAGGCGCTTCCCCCCAGTCGTTTTCGATGTTCGTCCGGGCGACATCGACGATTCCCCCGAAAGTCATCTCGATGTAGGAATCTTCCCCGGCGGACTTGATGAGCGCGTCGATTTTCTCCAGCACTTTCAGTTCTTCAGCTTTCGTCATTGTTATACCCTCCATTGTGTTGGTGTTTTTTCGTTCCGCCCTATGCTATACGCGGCGGGGCGGAAATATTCCATGCTCCCAAGAAAATTTTCGCGGGCATGTTCTGCCGCAAATTCCGGGCGCACTCCGCCCGCCATGCGCGGCGGATCAGAAATATTCCATCCGGCAGCGATTTCCTGGCGGGCGATTTCCGCCTCCCGGAAGCCCGCCCCCCGGAAGCCCGCCCCACGGAAGCCCGCCCCCGGAAGCCCCGCCCCGGAACGATGCCCCGCCGGGGAAAGTGTCCGCCGGGGCGGCGTGTTCTACCCCCCCCCCCGCCGCCGGGGAAATCCTGCGGGGCGTTTCCTCCCGTCGCCATCCCACCGCCGCCGGGGCGATGCCCGCCGGGGCGATGCCGCCCGCCGGGGGGCGCAGGATGCCCGCCGCCATCGCCCCGGAAGCGTTGCCCTTTTGACCATAATGGCAACGAATCGCCGCCGCCGCCCCCGCCCCCGGTTTACAGACGGAAACCCCAGGGCGATCGCCGGACAGCCCGAAGCCCTTACCGCGCCACAACCGTTCATCCGAACTTGGCCCGAACCTTACCGCCGTATGACCGTTCGCGATACCGCGCCACGGATTCGCCCGTACCGCCGCGAGATGGCGGGGGGTGCCGGAAAAAAATTGGCGCGTCCCCTTCGGGGAGGGGGGGTAGGGGGTAGTTTACGGTTGGGGGCGGAATCTTACGGAGAGGTGGGGTGCGTGGTAGCATGGGTGTAGCGGCTGGGCGGGGTATCGGCAGCGGTATGGCAGGGTAGCGTGAGCCTAGCGGCGAGTACGGAGCAGGAGGGCGTCAAGGGATGAAGACGATTTTAATACTGCTGGCGGTGATAGTTGGGCTGCCGGTTTATGCGTTTGTGGGCTTCCTGGTCTTCGTGGCGGTGTCGAAGATATGCGCCGGACTGGACGACGGGAACTGGCGGAGTAAAGGGTGGCGTTGGTACTGGCGCGAAAATCAGGGGACGGCGATAACGTTCCTGGTGTTTTGGCCGATGCTGGCGTCAATGGGAATCGTCGTGCTTCCATTCTACGGCGTGTACCACCTGATAAATAAACTTTTGGAAAGGCGGGGATCAAGCGAATGAACAAGATCATCATAGACGGGAAAGAGTACGAGCTGAGCGACGATCTGGCGGAGAAGATCAAGGCGGAAGTAGCGGCGCAGGAAAAGAAAAAGAGAGAGGATCTCAAGGAGCCGTTTGGTCGAGTACGCAACGAACGCTACTTTCTTATCAACGGCAATGGCCGGGTGTCTACCATGAGTGCTGATACCAACTCGCCTACGGATGAAGAGCTCTACGCTATTGGCAACTACTGCCGCGACAAGGGAATGATGGAGCAGCGAGCGCTGCACGAGACGCTGAACCGCTTGCTGTGGCGGTACAGCGAGACGCACGGAGGGGATAGCAACCCGTGGCCCCATGGAACGCACTGGTTCATCTACGGAGATACATCCAATGGTCTCAAAATGAACGTGTCGGCAAATGACTCACATAAAAAACAAGGAACTATTTATTTCAAAGATGGAGAAACGGCGAACGCGGCCATCGAAGAAGTAGTGAAGCCGTTCATGGCGGCGCACCCGGAGTTTGTGTGGTGACGGCGGATGAAGAAGGGAACGATATTCCGCAACCTGTGGGCCGGGCATGAGACGTATTTCGTCTACCAAGGGTCGATACCTGCGAGGGGAATGCGGTCAGCAACGTCGTATGGCTATAAGCTGATGCTTTATCCATACAGCGGAAAGTGGAAGGTTTCAAAAGCCTCCTACTACACGCACGACTTGGAGAACGACCGGGAGCATTTCCCGATTGTGGGTCAGGTGGATATGGACAAGGTGATTACGGACGCCATCTTGTCGGCGATTGGGAGAGGGGACGACTGATATATGGGGATCAATTACTATGCCTGCCGGACGCGGCCGACAACGGATGAACCAATCCATATCGGGAAGAAGTCTTGGGGCTGGCTGTTTTGCTTCCAGGATCAGTACGAGCCGGACAACGAGCCTCCGGTGGTCTGGCACAATTACGAAGAAGTGGTGGCGTGGCTTCGGAAGAACACGGTAGAGGAGCGTAGCTACGTCATTCTGGACGAGTATGACCGAGAGGTATCGTTGGATGACTTCATTGCGCTGGTGCAGGCGAGCCAAAACGACCCACATGATCTCAAGAACCCAGACAACTTCACCTACAACCGGAACGAGGGTGGTTTTCGGTTCTGCGACGGAGAGTTTTGCTAGAGGTGGGGATAGAGACATGGGTACGGACTTGACCATTGCGACTATTGTGACCGCACTAGGATGTTTGTCTTTCTTGGCCTCATTCTTCGCAAAGAAAGAAAAATGGTTCAGGTTATTCGTTAGCTTGGGTGGGTATTGGATAGCTTTGGGGGTGCTACACCTGATAATGGCGGTGAGAAAATGAAGCTGGAGACGAAGCGGAAGATCAGACGGTGGGTGTGCCGGAGGCTGGGGCTTCCGGAGACGGAGACGGTTCCGTATCCTGTGAACGTGTACCAAGCGACGCCGGTGACGCTGTGCGCAAGGGGCGCGTATCAGACGATAGGCGACGTTGAAGAAATGAAAAACATCACGAAGCGGCAACTGGCGGTTGGATTGGCGGAACTGCTGATCGGCGACGGTTACTGCGGAGTGGAGACGGAAGAATCGGAAGTGAACCCGGAACTGCGGATCGTGACGGTGAAGGTTCGGGTCGTGCCGTGGAAGGAGTAAGAGACGATGAAGAAGCACATGACGCAGGAAGTAGCCATTAAGTCGGCGTGGATGATTCTCGAAGGGCTGGGATTCAGCCGGGAGAAAAACGGCGATCTGGAGAAGACGGTAACTGCCGTGTATGAGAGCGCACCCGCCGCCGATGTGGCGGAAGTGCGGCATGGGCGGTGGATAAAGGACGGAGAAGATGGCCCGGTGTATTGCTCCGAGTGCGGAGAAGAACACGAATGGGAGGATTACCGAGCTTCTTACTGCGACACCTGTGGCGCAAAGATGGACGGAGGGCAGGACGATGGCGATTGATACAAAGAAAGTCATAAAACAAGCGGATTTCTGTCTTGAACTCATGCAAAGACTGAACGCGGAAATCAAGGCGGATAAAACGGACGACAAATACGCATACGGCTACGGCTTCTGGTATCACACCCGGAAGCAGAACGACATCATCCGGCTGCGGCGCGAGCTGAACAGGTTACACAAGATGCTGAACCCGTGGGGAGGGCAGAACGAATGAGACTGACACATCGAGATAAATATGGGCGATGGTGTTCTGACGGTAGCAAGGCATCGTTGCAGCTTGGCTATGAAGACTACCCTTCAATCCTGCGTGGCGATGCAGTGGACAAGCTCGCCTCCTATGAGGACACCGGGCTTTCACCGGAAGAGTTTCAGGAAAGAACCGAAAGTGTGCTCGAACTTTACGGGAAGCTGAAGCCATACGCGGACGCAGAAGAGCAGGAACGGCTGGTGATTCTGCCGTGCAAGGTTGGGGATAAGGTTCGGGATAAGATTGCCGACCACATTTTCACTATACAGACGGTTGAACTCGGACACAAAGCGGGAACGCTCTTCCGTTGCGGCAATCCAGGAACCGACGATTATGCGGCGTTCTACGACTTCGAGATCGGGGAAAGATTCGATGTTCTAGGCCACGAAGAAGCCGAAGCCGCGCTGAAAAGGATTCAAGATGAAAATAAGCGCTGGTGTATTTGGCAAGATGAAGACACAATCGGGGTCTACTGTACGGCTCACATACACGAGGATAGGGTGTTGAATTGCCCATATAAAAACTTGGAAGAAAGGCAACGTGCCAATTATCCATGCCAAGACTACACGCCGATGAAAGGAGTCCGAAAAGATGGAACTTAAAGAATGGGTACACACCCCGTATCACGGCAAACAATACGCCGACAGCACCTTGCGCGGCATGAAAAAGGAAGAGCTTATCCAGATCATCCGGGACTACGAACACAATTACAACGCCCTGTACGAAGCAAACGAGCGGGGAATCCAAGCGGCGACGAAGATGCTGGCCGAGACGGACAAGATTGCGGAATGGCAGTACAAGACCATGAGCGTTCCTGGAGGCAAAGGCCAGACCTACGCCAAGTGGCACTGCACCCACTGTAAAGCGAGGCGAAAAGAACGGTCAAAGTTCTGCCCGGAGTGCGGGTACAGAATGAAGAACGGAGGGTAGGACGATGCCTGACCGAAAGCGATGCTGCTGCAACTGCCGGAGGAATATCCGCACGGGGAAGGCGGGTGAGGTGACGTGCCATTGTGAGATAGACGGTCACTACATCAGCTATGTGATGGTCTTTGAGGGATGGTGCAAGCGGTGGGCGAGAGAGACGAAGTGGGATAAAGAGGAAAGACAGGATGACATATGATGAAATGGTAAAGCATCTGAGAGAAAAAGCGGGTGCTTTTGACTATCAAGGCTGGATTGAAACAGCAATCGACTATGAACTAGCTGCCGATGCCATAGAGAAATTGATTGAAGTTATCCATAATCATGACTTTCTTGAAAGTCTTATAAAGCCCCGCTGGATTCCCGCGACGGAGCAAAAACCTCCGCTTCCGGAGAATGAAGATGTTTGCTGTGTGCAGGTAATCGGAGCTGTTAAGGGGAGAAAAGAAGCCGAACCCGTTCTCTATAGCAGAGCTTATCGGCTTCGAGACGGGAAGCGTGTACGCATTGAGCGGTTTGTTGGTGATGGAGGGGTCTTGGAGGTCACACACTGGATGCTAATGCCGGAGCCTCCGCAGCCGCCGAAGGAGGAAACATGAGTCATTATGAAGAGCAACCACACATTCGCAGATTGTGGAGTCACGGGCATTGGGATGAATTGTCTCCTGAGTGCCAAACCTGCCAGAACCGAAAAATCATGTCGGTAAAAATGGACGGTAATCATTACTACTGTTGCGGCAAATACCCGCTTAGAGTCGGTGATAAATGCCCGAAGTATGAGCCGGAGCCGCCGCAGGAGGAAACAACATGACAGATACGACTAAACTCAGAAAACTATTCCCGCCGAGGGAACGCACCGTGCCACATTGGAAAGCGTGTGGGGATAATCAACCGTTTTCAACCGATATTGTTTATTGTTGCCCCAACCCTGAGTGTAATAAAGGTCGGCTGTTTGAATGGCAGCTAACAAACTATTGCCCTCATTGCGGATGGAGAGTATACAAGCCGGAGCCTCCGAAGGAGGAATGAACATGGCGATAAGCGAAGCAAAAATGAAAATAGTTATTGATAACTATTTCAAGAGCGAATGTGATGTAAACACATCAATTCGTGAAGCATTTGAGAAAGGTTTCCGCGTTGGCGTTCAGAAAGGGATGCAGACGCGACCGAAACCGCCGAAGGAGGAACACGATGGTCGGGAAGTATAAGGTAATCACGCTTTGTGGGAGTACCCGATTCAAGGATGCTTTCCTTGAATCTCAAAAGCGTCTGACGCTGGAGGGAAACATAGTAATCAGCGTTGGTCTTTTTGGACATTCTGGTGACAAAGAAGTTTGGGCAGAGGGAACAAAGGAAATGCTTGACGATATGCACAAGCGAAAAATCGACATGGCAGATGAAATATTAGTGATAAACATCGGGGGGTATATCGGCTCCAGCACAAGGTCTGAGATACAGTATGCAAAAGCTACTGGAAAAGAAGTCAAATATTTGGAGCCGCCGAAGGAGGAAACATGATGCCGGAACACGAACACACGCGCATCTTTCACGGCCCTGGTTATACGGTGAAAGCGCACCCCAAGAGCTGCTTCTTCTGCCAGCACTTGACGGACATCTTCTACGACTATACCAACGGTCCCTATGGATTCGGGTGCAACCTGGAGGGGGACATCGAAACGGGTATGCGCGGCGTGTGCCGGGACTTTAAGGAGGAAGAGGAATGAAGACTGAAATTCAACCGGGTCAGATATGGCGTCACTTCAAGGGCGGCGTCTACCGCGTCTTGTATCTGGCGAAGCAGAGCGAAACCAAAGAAGAATACGTCATCTACACGAGTGACGACGGAGACGGTACGGTATGGGCGCGTCCGGCGTCTATGTGGCTGGAGACCGTGGAGCGTGACGGAAAGAGTCAGCCTAGGTTTGAACTGATCTTCGACCCGCCCAGCAAAGAAGCGCCTGGTGAGGGCAAAAATGTCCCTAGCAAACCGTATGACTTGCTGTACGAGGAAGGGGGAGCGGGTACGACGTGAAGACCTGCGACACCTGTAAGCACTACAACCGGATTCTTGTCCCGTGCTATGGGTGCATAAACATGCGTGCATGGGAGCCGAAACCGCAGACCCGCGCTGACCGCATACGGGCAAAGAGTGACGAGGAACTGGCGACGTGGGTTGAAACTATAGCTGGCTGCGACCTTTGCCCTATGCTTGACGAACAATGTTCGGGCGGCGAAGTAAACAGCCGCGCAAGCTGCAAGCTTCACTGGATCGAATGGCTGGGACAGGAGGCGGAGGAAGGAGCTGGTACGACATGAATCACGACTACGCCCATTGCTGGGACTATGAGAAAGGCGTCTGCCCGGAGGAGTGCTTCCGAGCGAAGCTGACGGACGATTTGAAGAATTGGCCGCACCCCGTCACCTACTCCAAGTTCAAGGAAACGGAGGCTTGTCCGTTGACAAACCCGCAGCCGAAGCGCACCCACGGAGATAAAATCCGGGCGTCTACGGACGAGGAACTGGCGTGGGCCTATGCCTATAGGCTGGCGTCCTGCTACGGGTGCGAAGCCTCCACTATGGAAGACTGCGCGAAGTGTACGATGGAATGGCTGAGACAGGAGGCAACATGAGCGAACAACCGAAGCGGTGGACATTTGCGGCGCTGACGGGGCGTATCCCGCCGTTCTTCATGGTGCGGCGTCGCAGGCGGTGGCGAGAGACGGTACTTGCCATCCGAGACCTTGAAGGGCTGGTGGGCGTCACTCCGGCGGGTCCGGTGATGATGGTACACATGGAGACGGAAAACGACGCCATCATAGCGAAGAACCGCCTGCGTTTCCTTGGCATCCCGGTCAGCGAAGAAACGCACGAGACGGACATCCAGAAGTGGGGCATATATGTCTCGAAGAAAGATGGAATTCATACGGAAGACAAAGATGGCACCGAATAACGAGGGGGGGGGAACGGATAATGGCGAGAAAGAAAACGGAGAAGCCTGCGGAGCAGAAGTACACCGTCACGCTCAACGAGAGGCAGCTTCGGCTAATCTGCACCGCAGTCGAGGAATACGGACGGCTGCGCATGGGGCAGACGTGGGACTTGTCGGACGCCTTGGCGTTCCAACACTACGAGTACAAGCAGGATGACCCGGAGTTTGACCGGCGGATTCTCCGCAGGGAAGCCACGAAGGAACTGCTGGACCTGGCGATGCGGGCAGCCTGCAATGGGGACTACGCTCACTTCCGTAAGACCGAGGAAGTTCAGGTGGCGTTGGATATGTACTCGGTCATCCGAAACTTCTTCTGGCATCAGCTCCCGGAAGACAAGCGAGAGGACTGGACGGTTGACGCAGACCCCGTTTACATTTGGGGGCCGGAGCCGAAGATTACCGTAAAAAAAGAGGGGGAATAACGATGAAAAAACTTTCGACGATTCAGAAGAGAAACAATCTCAACGAAGTCTTCCGCGAAGGGGAGATCGGCCCCGGCGGAGCGTACCACGACTATTCGGTGGTGATGTGGCGCAGCACCGAAACTGGCGGCGGTAGTGTGACCAGCGTATCAATCAGGTTTCAGAAGGGTGCGAGGACTGACCCTGATGCGCGGACTGGTGTACTGGACGGAGACCTTCTGGAGATCGTGCGTGACCGGCTGAAAGCGTTTCAGGCCGGAGAGTTTGCCTGCCGGGAAAACGCCTGCGCCCTGACGCACATCGAGGAAGCCCTCATGTGGATGAACAAAAGGGCGGAGGACCGGGCGGAGCGGAACGTCCTCGGAACCTATCAGAAGTAGACCATTTTCGTGGCGTCACGAAAATGACGCGAAGGGGGTGATGCCCCGTGACTCCGGGAACGACGGAGATTAAATTCCCCCTTGAGTAGATACGGGGCGGAGGCGCAGGGAGGCGCGGCGACGTGTCGCTGGGGACAGTGATCCCCCGGTGGTTCGATTCCACCCCGCCCCGAAATCTTACGGAGTGCGAACGCGTGTGCTAGACTAAGTGTGTTGTTGACGTGTACCCGTAGCTCAGCCTGGTTAGAGCGGCTGACTCATAATCAGCGGGTCGGGGGTTCAAAGCCCTCCGGGTACACCATTTCTCCGTGGACACCGCGAGTGAGAGCGTTACGGCAAAAACCGTAGTAGCGGAGAAGTCGGATGGGTAAGGAAGTCCTGAACAAGCCCCTCAAGCCCCGATTGTGTAAATGCGGGAGTATCGTGCTTCCAAAAGCGGGGCATACAAACGATGACAGCCGGGAAAGACCGGCATTATGCCGGGGTAGCTCAGTAGGTAGAGCGCCTGCCCGATGAAGGTGGAGCTGTCACCGTTCGATTCGGTGAGCGTCTACGACGTGATGGAGCCTTGCGTGGGTTCGAGGCCCGCCCCCGGCACAATCCCCGCAAGCGGTGGAGGAAGCGCGAGAAGCTGGATTCGTGTCTGCTATCCGGATAGCGGCGGCTTGTTAAGCCGCGAAACGCACGAGGGTCGGTGATAAGGCCAAGCGCGGCGGGATACCAATGCCAATGACCCAGCCCAGCGCCGATGCAATATGTGCAGTCCCGGACGGACGAGCCGGGTGAGTATCGGAGGAACGCGGGTTGGTTACGAAACGACACCGATAGGAGTAGTGCAAAAAGGCAATTCGGGTGGCAGCACGGAACAGACGGCAACGAGGAGCTTAAAGGTATGCCCCGGAAGGGGGAAGCGTTTCGACCTCGTGGTAATCACTCGAAACGAATCGTATATGCCGACGATGGGACATAGGGTGTCCTCCGGGTAAAATCCGGGAAAGCCGGTTCGATTCCGGCAGATCGGCACGGGGCCGCAACCCGTGAATAGCGGTACGCTGGAACTGACGGTCGGACAGCGTACAGAGGAAAGACCGTACAAAGCGGATTGTCGTGGCGAATGTCCGCATCGCGGGGTGACAACCTATTCCCCGCACACCGGCAGACGTGCCGCCCGTGCGAGTCGGGCGCGAGGAGAGCGATAGACGACTGGGACGCATCACAGGGGGACACCAGCTCCTTTGCCCCGTGATCGACAAGCACAACGGCAGACGTGCCGCCTGTGCAAATCAGAATGGAGTCCACGCGGGACGGTCCCGCGAAGGTGTGCGAGAGTGGTTCGAGTCCGCTTGTCTCCTGGTTCGACTCCGGGGGGCGCATGGACTGCAATATCACCTTCCTCCATTTTGCGCGGGTGTAGTTCAGAGGTAGAACACCAGCCCTCCAAGCTGGGAGCGCCGGTTCAAATCCGGTCACTCGCTCCACGCCCTATGTGCTGCGCCTATACAAAGCGGCCACCCCCCTTTCACCGGTCGGGGCGCAGAAGGGCTTCACCCGCTCGGCGGCGCACAACATCGGCGGGTGATGAATAGTGGCTGGCTCCGGCCCTGTAAAAAAACGGATGCGACCTGTGCGGGCGCAGGGCTGAAAAGTTCCGTGGTAGCGGCGGGGGAAGCGTGAGCTTCAACCGAAGGTGAGGAAGTGGCGTGGCGACGCGAGCCAACTCGTGAGTGCTCTGGCGTGGTGTAGGGTTACAGCTACCGTTCCTCCGCCGATATTGTGAAACACGGGGATGTCGCCAAGCGGTAAGGCACGGGATTTTGACTCCCGTACACGCAGGTCCGAATCCTGCCATCCCTGCCAAAACACGCCGATAAATCAACAGGGGGAAATTTCAATGAGCTTTATCAACTACATCAAAGACTGCATTCACTTTGCCAAGCGTTTCCCGATGGGGGAGGGCGGCAATCGCAAGACCTGGATTCGCAACGTCCTGTACTGCAATGCGCAACCGATATACTGGCACGGAAGATTGATTACGAAGTTGCTCTGAT
>ERZ808048.249-NODE-249-length-11463-cov-4.268927_pt1 | contig 11463 bp, 14 predicted proteins | sample MGYA00380197_ERZ808048 | MGnify/ENA primary metagenome ERZ808048 (study PRJEB31490, sample SAMN06133377) | cow dung metagenome | isolation source: M1 | host: cow | place: China: Chengdu | collected 2015-05 ... | reverse complement strand
AAGGCTTCTCTTACCCGTCTGAAGCATATGGTGTCATGTCCTGGTGGGATTACGGACACTACATCACAACGATTGGTGAGCGTATTCCAAACAGCAACCCGTTCCAGGCAGGAGTCGCTGGAGAGTACGGTGCAGCTCAGGTCTTAACAGCAACGGATGAAGATGCAGTTGTTGAAAAGCTTGACTACCTTGGAACCAAGTATGTCATGACTGACTACCAGATGGCAGGAAGCAAATTCGGTGCGATGGCTATATGGGCAGATACCGAGTTACAGACAACTCCGTTCTACACTTATCTGTTACAGCAGAGCTCGACCGGTTCGTACTCTGTTGTCAGTGCTCAGACAGAAAAGTACTATAACACCTTAACTGCCCGCCTCCAGAACTTTGACGGTTCTTATACTGAAGCAGGCTCGGTTGTTCTTGTCTTAACCGACAGTTCTGCAGGATACGGATATCCGGTTATCACCTATACTAAATCCTACGTAAATGCTGATGATGCATGGAAGATGGCAAATGATTACAATGCACAGAGCTCAAACACTGCCGCAGGTAAGTATGCATACGTCATCTCTGTTCCAACACAGGTAACAGATTACTTCGATCCGAATGCAGATGTTCCTGCACTCAAGCACTTCCGTATTGTCCATGAATCAGACACCTATGTTATTCCGGCTGATGGATACTCTTATTATGTAACCGAACCAAACGGAGGGGGAACTGCCTGGGTTAAGACCTTCGAGTACGTAAAAGGCGCTGTCATCAAAGGAAACGGCATCATCTCGATTGATGTCACAACCAACAACGGCAGAACATTCACCTACAGACAGGTCAGTGAAAACGGTCAGTTTGTTGTACCGTACGCAACCGGACAGACTGGTGAAATCAAGACCGGTGTCTACAAGATTGAAGGAAGCGGCCAGACCTTTACTGTCTCTGAGAAGGCAGTACAAAACGGCCTTTCCATCAACTAACCCTCTATTTTTCAATCCACAACTTTATCCGCTTACACACCGAAGATATACGTATATATGAGCGGATTTGAAATCGGTCAGACGGTACGCTACTCTCGTACCGGAACCGTTGGAAAAATTGTCTCCTTCTCTGAAATCGACGGACACACATTCGCTGAAATCGACACAACAGGTCTTCTGTACAGAATCGACCAGTTAGTCGAAATCCACGAAGAAGTGCGTGCTGCATCTGCAGAAGTCGATGTCAAAAAGCAGATTGTCGACGAGCGCGAAAAACTTCGCGAAATGCAGGAGTCTGCATGGCTTAATGTTGATCAGAGCTGTGAGGGCGGCGGATAATCTGTAACCACACAGATATATCTGTCTTGAAGACAATTATATAAGGAGTACGGAGGTTTTGGTACTTTGAATGATCCTACAATACCCAATGTAAATATCGGAGTTGTCGGCCATGTCGATCATGGTAAGACAACCCTTGTCGGTCAGCTTACCGGCGCATGGACTGACCGCCACAGCGAAGAGCTTAAGCGCGGAATTTCCATCCGCTTAGGTTACGCTGACGCAACATTCTATAAGTGTGATAAATGCGGAGCAGACGGATGGTCTAACACTCCTGTCTGTCCAAACTGCGGAGAAAAGCTCGAGCCGGTTCGTTCAGTATCTTTTGTTGATGCACCGGGTCACGAGACCTTAATGGCCACTATGCTTTCCGGTTCTGCAATCATGGATGGGGCAATGCTTATCATCGCCGCAAACGAGCCGTGCCCGCAGCCGCAGACCAAAGAGCACTTAATGGCTTTAGAGCTTACCGGCATCAAGAACATCGTAATTGTTCAGAACAAGATTGATGTCGTCCCGCAGAAGCAGGCTCTCGAAAACTACAAACAGATTAAGGCATTCGTTAAGGGAACTGTCGCAGAAAACGCACCGATTATTCCGGTTTCTGCACAGAAGAAGATTAACTTCAACATGTTAATCGATGCTTTAGACACCGTCATTCCAAATGTTGACCGTGATTCCGAGGCATCTCCGATTATGCTCATCGCCCGTTCCTTTGACGTCAACCGCCCTGGAAGCTCCTGGAAGGAGATTAAAGGTGGAGTTATCGGAGGTTCATTAATCCGCGGAGAGTTCCACGAAGGCGACGAGATTGAAATCCGCCCCGGAAGACAGTACATGTCTGAGAATAAGGCAAAGTGGGAGCCGATTGTTACCAAAATCACCTCTATGAATAAGGCATCCCGCAAAGTGCCGACTGCAACTCCGGGAGGACTTGCCGCTATCGGAACCAAACTCGATCCGGCAATTACCAAGAGCGACACTTTAGTCGGACAGGTAGCAGGAGCTGTCGGTGAACTTCCGCCTGTCTGGGACAAGATGAAGTTCAACGTCCAGTTAATGGACAGAGTAGTCGGTTCTGCATCCGAGCTTCATATCGACCCGCTCCGCTTAAAAGAGCCGCTTATGCTCTCTGTTGGAACTGCAGTCACTGTCGGAGTGGTTACCGCATCCAAGAAGAATGTGGTTGAAGTTATCCTGAAACGGCCTGTTTGTGCGGAAGTAGGATCCCGTATTGCAATAAGCCGTCAGGTCGGTGGAAGATGGCGTTTAATCGGAATGGGAATTCTCACCGAGTAAACGTAGTCTTAGACACTAATGCATTAATGATGCCGGCGCAGTTCGGTGTCGACCTCTTTGGAGGTTTAACCGAACTGCTTGGAGCATACGACGCATGGGTTCTTCCGGAAGTTGTCGCAGAACTGCGCGGACTGACTAACAACTTCGGGAAGAAAGCGGCTGCTGCGCGGTTTGGTTTAACCGTTGCCGCCCGCTGCAAGCTTCTTGAGCCGTGGGATGAGGACATCCCTGTAGATGACAAAGTTGTCGCCAATGCACGTGAGATTAATGCTGTAGTAGTGACAAATGATAGAGAACTAAAAAAGAAACTCCTCGACCAGCAGATAGCGGTCGTTGTCCTGCGTTCGCGATGCAGGCTTGAGTTGATTGGAAAATAAAAGAGTCAGCGAGAAACATATGTATTACAAACTGAAATTAAACGATAAAGTCAGAGTTCCGCCGGAGCGCATGGGAGAAGACCTCAACACTGTAATTTTAGACGTCTTACAGGAGCAGTTTGAGGGCAGTGTCGATAAGGAAATGGGTATTTTCATCGCTGTAACTGGTGTCCAGCGTGTCGGTGAAGGCGAAATCATCTACAGTGACGGCGGCGTTTACTATGACGTTGACTTTGAAGCTGTAGTTCTGCGCTTAGCACTTCAGGAAGTTATCGAGGGAATTGTTGTGGAAACCACCAGCTTTGGTGCATTCATATCTCTCGGTCCAATCGATGCAATGCTCCACATGAGTCAGATTTCTGACGAGTACATCGACTACGATGAGAAGAACTCCCGCCTTGTCTGCAAGGATTCCGGAAGAACTCTCGGTGTCGGCGACACCGTCCGCGCACGTGTTGTTGCTCTCTCCTTAAACGAGCGCGACCCGCGCGAGTCCAAGATTGGTTTAACCATGCGTCAGCCGGGACTTGGAAACCTCGCATGGATTGTTGCTGACAGAAACAGCGAGAAACAGGAGACTGAGTAATGGCAGCAAAGCGCGCATCCCAGAAGAAGGTTCTTCAGGCATGCAGAAACTGTCACAAGGTCTTAGAGGCTGACAAGACTATCTGCCCGGAGTGTCAGGGCTCTGCACTTACTCCTGAATGGTTCGGTTACCTCGTAATCATTGATGCCCGCCACTCCGATGTTGCAAAGAAGATGAACATCGAGTACAACGGACGCTACGCACTCAAGGTCAGATAATGCTGACTCTTCCGCCGGAATGCCGCGGACTGTTTAAAGAGCCGTTCGGCTCTCTTTACCCTGATTTTTCTGAAATTACTGAAGAGCTTCGCGCACGTCATTTCTGCTGTGTGGGTGACGTTGTGACACAGAATGCTTTTCTTCACGGCCTGACTCCTGAAGTCTCGGTAATCGACGGAGTGACCAAGAGGTCAAATGTCGTAACACTTCCAAAGTTTTCAGGCCGCACCTTCGAAGTTGAAAACCCTGCAGGAACCATCACTGAAGAACTTGAGGGTGCGCTTTTTGAGGCATACTCTATGCGCCCTTCGCTTGTGCTCGTAGACGGCGAAGAGGACCTGGCTGTTCTTCCGCTCATCTTGATACTCCCTGATTCTTCGGTTATTTTGTACGGACAGCCGAATGAAGGGGTTGTTTTCTGTGAAGTAAACTCCACGCTCCGCAAAAAAGCCGAAGAGCTTCTCTCCTGTTTTGTGAAATCGTGACGCGGGTATTAAATAGCTAGCGCGCTAACATTTTAGGGATATCGAATGGAGATTAAGATCAACTCTAACACTAGAAACGAGCTTCTCAGCCGTTCCGAGATTGCATTCACCGCAACTTACGAGGGTGCAACTCCGTCCCGTATGGACATCGGCGCAAAGATTGCAGCTCTTCAGAATGTACCAATCGAGAACCTTATCCTTTCCCCGCTCCAGAGCCGCTTTGGTTTAAGAGCAGTTCAGGGAGTCGCAAGAATCTACGATTCTGCAGAGGCACTTAAGGCAACCGAGCGCGCATACCTTGTCGCACGCGGACAGAAGAAGGAAGAGGCTCAGTAATATGGCAGCAAAGAAAGCAGCAAAGGCAGCACAGAAGCGCAGCGACCTTTACACTGTCGACAACCAGGGTAAAGCAACCACCACCCGCCGCTTCTGCCCACAGTGCGGACCGGGCGTCTTTATGGGCGAACACAAGGACCGTTTCGCATGCGGAAAGTGCGGATACACTGAGTTCAAGCAATAAAATACACAAAATCATGCCCGGAAAAAGGGTTTTAGGCATTGAAGGGACAGCATGGAACTTCAGTGCCGCTGTTTTTGACGACGATTTAGTTTGTCTTCATTCTTCACCGTATTCTCCGCCGTCTGGAGGAATTCATCCAAGAGAAGCAGCTCAGCATCACGCAGCAGTAGCTTCGGATGTGGTGTCCAAAGCACTCTCAGACGCTGAGAACAGAATTGACGCTGTCGCTTTCTCGATAGGTCCGGGTCTTGGCCCGTCTCTTAGAACGGCTGCCACCACCGCGCGCACTCTCGCACTAAAGTACGATGTGCCGTTAATCGGAGTGAATCACTGCGTGGCGCACGTTGAGATTGGCAGATGGTACACGAAGTTTGAAGACCCCATCGTCCTCTATGCATCTGGTGCTAACACGCAGGTGCTTGGTTTCCTGAATGGACGCTACAGAATCTTTGGAGAGACACTCGACATAGGTCTTGGAAACGCGCTTGATAAATTTGCAAGAAGCCACGGCCTTCCGCACCCCGGAGGTCCTCTTATCGAACAGCTCGCAAAAGAAGGCTCATACATCCCGCTTCCATACACTGTAAAAGGAATGGATTTAGCATTCTCCGGCCTCATGAGCGCGGCAAAGGACGCAACAACGCGCGGAGCACGCATGGAAGATGTCTGTCACTCCTTCCAGGAGACCGCTTTTGCGATGTGTGTCGAGGTAACTGAGCGCGCGCTTGCCCACACCGGAAAGGACGAGGTTATTCTCGTAGGCGGTGTTGGAGCAAACATGCGCCTTCAGGAGATGCTTTCCATCATGTGTGAAGAGCGCGGAGCAAAGTTCATGGCCCCTCCAAGAACCTACATGGGCGACAACGGAGCTATGATTGCCTACACAGGAAAGGTCATGCTCGAAGCAGGCTCGACAATTTCTGTTGCCGACTCCGTGGTTAATCCGCATTACAGGTCAGACCAGGTCGAAGTTACCTGGAGAGCCGATGCCGGAGAGCTCTTCGCCCCCGGACAGTCCGAGACTGCAGAGCGCGGAGCAGAAGCCGCGGTTGATTTAACCGGAACTGATGCAGTAAAGACGCGCTTATCCAAAGGATACCGCACACCAGAACTTGACCGCCTGTTAATCACTGAGCGTACAAGAGCCGAAGCGCGCTGTATTGCTGCGGCACGCCGCGGAGGTGTTCCGACACCAATCATCCGTGATGTTACAGACACATCCATCGTTATGGAAAAACTCGAAGGAGATGTCTTAAAGTACGTCATAAACCCGGCTTATGCACATGCCGCAGGCAAGACCGTTGGAAAACTCCACCGCGCAGGACTGGTGCACGGAGACCTTACAACCTCCAACATGATCTGGAAGGATGGTCGCGTGTATCTCTTAGACTTTGGTCTTTCACAGATGACCGAAGAAATTGAACCGCGCGGAGTTGACCTCCACGTACTCTTCCAGACGCTTGAGAGCACAACTGAAACCCCGGACGTTCTTCGCGCGGCATTCATCGATGGTTACTGCGATTCATTCAAAGGCGCAGAAGCTGTTCTTGAGCGCGAACACGAAATCGAACTTCGCGGAAGATACCTATGATTACTGTAGTTACCGGAAACAAAGGAAAAGCGGCAGAGGTCGCGGCATTCTTCGACGGAATCGTCGAAGTAACTCACACTCCGTTTGAAGCGGTTGAACCGCAGGCAGAAAACATTGCAGATATCGCCCGCGAAAAGGCAAGACAGGCTTACGAGGCGCTTGGTGTCCCGTTAATCGTGGATGACACCGGGCTTTTCATCGAAGCACTCGCAGGATTTCCGGGTCCGTATGCAGCATATGTTCAGGATACCATTGGAAACGAAGGTATCCTGCGCGCAATGTCTTCCATTGAAAACCGCCGCGCATACTTTGCAACAGCTGTCGCTTACGCTGACGAAGAAGGCATTACTGTATTCGAAGGCAGAGTTGACGGCGAAATTACACAATCACCGCGCGGAACAGACGGGTTCGGTTACGACCCTATCTTTTCCGTTGGTGAAAAAACCCTCGCAGAGATGACCTTGAGCGAAAAAAACCAGGTTTCTCACCGCGCACGGGCGTTAGAAGAATTTAGAAAATGGTATGTCTCGAACCGTTGAACGGTTCAATCCAACGTAATCGTTAATATCACGGAGAGCATACAATATTAGCACGAAAATATCGGGGTAATATATCATGAGATTCCCAGAAGCAGAAGCAAGACTCCTTAATGTCAAAGTTTGTATGAAATGCAACGCCAGAAACGCAATCCGCGCAACCACCTGCCGCAAATGCGGTTCTTCCTCTCTTCGCCCGAAGAACAAGGAAAGAAAGGCATAAGCGTTTCTTCATACAATTATGGTGCGCGTTATCTGCGCACCCAATCAATTTATTTTCCGAGGTCAGATGAAATTCATTCCCGACTCTCATGCACGCCTTTGGGCGGTTTCCGTCTTTATCTTTATCGCGATTTTTGTATGTGTTATTTGCAACATGGCAATTGAGCGCGAGATGACATGGCTTGTATACCCGGTATGCTCCTTAATTTTTGCATGGGGTGTCTTTGGCCCGCTTATTTACCGCGGAAAAGACGGGCTTCTTCTTTCACTCGGACTTTTATCCTCGCTAATTCTCCCGTACCTTCTGGTCCTTGAACAGTGGACCCATACGGGCGGGTGGTTTATCCCAATCGCTTTCCCGATTGCGGTATTTTCGATTCTCTTTATCTGGGCAGTTTACTTTACTATAAAGAGAATCAGAAACCCGTGGGTTGCATCCTCTGTAATTATTGCCTCAGGTGGAGTTTTGTCTCTTTTCACCTATCTGGTAATTCTTCTCCTCTCTGAATATGCTATGTTTCCGTGGGGCTGGATTTCGTCTGGTTCAGCCCTCGGCTTAGCCCTTCTCCTTTTGATTGCAGGACGCATAAGACGGGAAGCGAATAACAATCTCTAAATAAATTCTAGTGCATAGTATCATTTATGTATGAGGATGAGCAGATTGCCGATGAGGAATTAACAGCAGATGAGCTGACCGATTTGGCATTCGGCATGTTTACAATCTTCGCTGAACAGCATCTGGAAGCCTGCGGCATGAGGCTTTTTGAGATTGTTGAGTCAGGAGAGGATATTCTCGAAAAAATCACCGCGCTTTGTGAGGCATTCTCTCTGGAGTGTCCGCTCCTTGCAGAGCCTCTTTCTATGTTTGGAACTCCGGCAGATATTCTCTCGTTCTACCGCTTCGGAGAGGCTGTTCTTCCAACCAAAACAACTCACTCCTATTGGATTCAGCAGAGCAAACCTGGAGTTGCTGCGGATGCCTGCGGAAGCGAGCAGGCAGGAAAGTGGCTTATTTTCCTTCCGTCATCAGATATTGATGAGGCATGGATTAAGGTTCGAAACGCAACTGTTGCAGGTGAGCTTGGAATCGGTGCCAAGGTCAGTACATTCCGCGACAACGAGGACTCGCGTGATGATAAGAAGGTCATCTATGTTTTCACAGCAGACTGGGCTGATGAGGCGGATGTAATGCGTGTTCGCGAGCGGTTAAAGGAGCTTGGATTCGTTGACAGAATCGGATACAAGAGAAATCTGGATACGTATGCCGGAGAGTACCGCGAGAAAGGCAAACGGGTAACTTATTACTCGGTCTAATTTTTTTATTTGTTTAATTCCTAAAAAAAGTATTTTGTTCTTCTGAAATCACGCACGTTTTGGAAGCGGCTTTGCAACACCGATTCCAAGGATATCTTTAGCCCCTTTAAAGACATCGCGTGCAGCGAGAGCCATACCAAGAGATGCTGCCCATTCATCAAAAACAGCGACCGGCTTTTGCAGAAGGGCGGAAATCTCCTCGGCGAGCTTTGGTGCAAGGCTTCCTGCAAGGGCGATTGATGCCTCAGGTGCGAGGAGAAGAAGGGATGCGCACTCCATAGCCGCCCAGAGAGCGATTGCCGGATTCTGGTACTGCTCCTCTAAGTGATAGGATGCGCCGGCAGTGGTGAAAGCATCATTTGCCGACATCTCGCCGTCGTCAACTTTTCTGATGGCATCAACATCGAGCGCACCGTGCTTTGTTCCCGGGGCAAACACACAGGCATCGAATGCGCCCACAATCTTGTTCTTCGAGACAAGGAGAGAGACGGTGTTCGAACTGATATCAGAGACAACAAAAGTATCCTCGTTTAACTTCTGCTTCACAAAGTATGCAATACCAAGCTTCTCCGGGCTTGTCTGGTGAGAATACACCTTAAAGCGCGGGTCGGTGTCTGAACCTCTGTGGATTCCCGGGAAAGCAACAGCCGGAATGCCTGATGCCGCAATCTCATCAAACACCTTTGTACCTCCGCCGATATGCTGACCTGCACCCTCACGGGTGATGACACCACGGTTTTTCAGCTTTTTCACATCAGTGATTTTTGTGAAATTGTCTCCCATCGAATAACACAGCGCAATGCCCTCGATTTCATCTAACGGACACAGACGCTCAAGCATCTGAACGGTGAACTCCTTTGCCTCCTCACGGGTGATTTTAAAATACTCGCCGGTATCTGCTGCAAAACGAAGCGAAGTCGTACCGTGATCAATGCCTATATACATAGAAGATATTTATGTGTCTGCCTCCTATATTAGCTAAATGGGCGAAGACAGCCATTATCAGGTTTTAGGGGTTGGAAAAGACGCCTCTTTTGCAGATATCAAGAAAGCCTATGTGTCTTTGGTAAAACAATATCACCCGGACAAAGCAGGAGACAGTGAGGCAAAAAAGGAAGAGTATAACGAGCGTCTTCTAAAAATAATGGCCGCATATGAGGTCTTATCAGACGATAGCGCACGCGCTTCATATGACGCTGAACTTTCAGCTGACAAGGCTGGTATTCCTGCACAGGCAGGTCCGCGCGGAAAGAAGATGTCCGGGATGGCCAAAAAGAGCGGAGACATCGAAACTGACTATCCAATCTCTTTAGCTCTTGCTGCATACGGAAAAGGAAAAATCCCGATGAAGGTCGCAGGAGAACACGTGGCTGTCAAGGTCTATCCGGGTGTTCGAAGATACCGCGTCGAAGGCTTTGGAGTTCCTGTCGACGGAAAACCAAGAGGTGACCTCTACGTTAATCTCAAAATTGTGCCTGAAGAGAACTGGGAGATGGATGAAGCAACAAACAATCTCATCCACACAATGACAATCCCGAAAAAGGTTGCAGAAAACGGCGGCCAGATTCCTTTAGAGCTTCTCTTCAAGAAGACAATCAAAATCACTGTCCCTGCCGGAATCAAAACAGGCGACCGTTTTACTCCTCCTGAAGGAAAAGGGCTTGGTGTTATGTCTCCGAAAAAGAAGGGAAATATCGTAATCGAAGCAGTGGTTGCAGAGAAGAAGGGGCTTTTTGGATTTCTGAGATGGTAATATGGCTGTTCTTGATGCTGTAGAAAAGTTTGCTGTGTTTCGAGTACGAATTATTCTCCTTGCTGTTGGAATCTTCTGTATTCTGTTCCCGACAACCTTCTGCGACTTCATTCCGCTGATTGTCGGTGTGTCTATGATTATTGTGGGAGCGTTTGGTGTCTTTGCTGGGTTTGAGACAAAGAACTACAAAGTCCCTGAGATATCAGGAATAGGGGATTCTGTGGTTCTCACGCTTCTTGGACTTGTAATTGTTATCTCGCATAATGCATCTCTTCTCCTCATTGGTGTTATCTGGGGTCTTCTTGGTCTTGGAAAAGGTGCAAAAGAGATTAACACCTTTATCTTCAGGCTCTTGAACAAAGAGAACTTCATCTTCCCGCTTGTTATCGGAATTTTAGAAATCATCTTCGGTCTGATTCTTATTCTGGAACCGACAGAACATATTGCATTCCATGTGATTATCCTTGGAATCAACATGGTGCTCTTCTCGATAAAAGACCCGGCACCGCATAAGAAAGAACTTCATCAGATTGTAAAAGAAGTTCTCTAAATCTTTTTTTGGCACATTTAGTAAAAACGCAGACCACACAGACGAGGCAACGCGTCGCTCTCCGAGACGGCGGGCGATGAATGCACTTCGGTTTTCTTCGACTGCCCGCACGCCCTTTGGTCGTGCTCAATGGCTTGAGCGCACTCTCGCCCCCCGCCTGAGCACTCGCTGTCGCGGTGCTCCGAGACGGCGGGGAGAGTTAAGAAAGGTTTGGGATTTGGCTGTTTTGACCGACTCGCCTACAAAAAACCGCAAACACCGAAGCCCTGTTCTTCTCTCGGCTGTCGCCTCGTTCATCACAGGTCTGGCGGGTTTGCTTCCGACTGCTCCTTCGCCTTCGGCTCGGCGCACTCGTCTTTTTTGTTTAACGGCTCGCTGATATGCAGAAAGGGGCGGGGCACAGGCGTTTCCCCGCGAGAGGATAACCTCGTCGGTCTTGTCGCTTCGCTCCAATCCCGCCAAGGATATCGTCTCGCGGTTCACACCTTCGCGGCGTTGCCGCCCGGACTGCCCGGGCAGGCTTCGGAGTTATACTATGAAAAGATTAGATGACAATTCGGATTTACTGAAAATCCTTCGCTGTGCTTTTGAGACATACAACACTTTAAAGTCTGGTTATCTTGAATCGGTGTATGAAGCAGCTCTCGAATACGAACTTTTGCAGGCGGGTTTTTCTGTTTCCCGTCAGGTTCGGATTCC
>ERZ808048.248-NODE-248-length-11473-cov-7.344419_pt1 | contig 11473 bp, 9 predicted proteins | sample MGYA00380197_ERZ808048 | MGnify/ENA primary metagenome ERZ808048 (study PRJEB31490, sample SAMN06133377) | cow dung metagenome | isolation source: M1 | host: cow | place: China: Chengdu | collected 2015-05 ... | reverse complement strand
TTCTAAGTTCGCCACAGGAGTCACGACACCTGTGCGACCAACTTGATAGGTGATGGCATTGAGGCGGGTGAGTTGTTTCTCTGCAGGAAATTTATATGCTATTGCCCAGCGAGGTGATTTGGCAGTGTAACCCAATTCCTCTTGGGTGGATAAGTCATTTACTTTCAGTACAATACCGTCGGTGGCTACGGGCAAATTCTTGCGCTCGGTATCCCAATAATGGATATACGCCATCACCTCTTCCAGCGAATGGCAAACCTTCACTGCATCGCTAATAGGGAAGCCCCATTGTTTGGCAATCTGTAGGCGGTCGTAGTGCTTGGTTGCTGGCAATTCTTCGCCCAGCATATAGTAGAGATAGCAGTCTAGACCACGACGTGCTACCTCGTTAGGGTCTTGCAATTTCAACGTTCCTGATGCTGCGTTGCGTGGGTTGGCAAATAGCGCATCACCTTGTGCTTCACGCTCTTTGTTTAGGCGTTCGAACGACTCCCATGAGAGCAGCACCTCGCCTCGCAGTTCCACGAAATCAGGAATCTGGACTTCGGACTCCAGTGCTTGCATATGCTGCGGTATCGCAGCGATAGTCTTGATATTGTCAATGACATTATCGCCCTTTACTCCATCGCCACGCGTGAGCGCTTTGGTCAGCACGCCATTCTCGTACCAAAGGGAGATACTGAGTCCGTCGTACTTGAGTTCGCATACGATTTCCACATTTGCAGGCAGTTTCCTGAGCCAATCCTCTATCTCTTCTTGTGAATAGGTATTCGCCAATGACAACATCGGATACCTGTGTGCCACTTGGGCGAAGCCCTTTGGGCTACGCGTTATGTGCTTCGCGTTGCTTGTGCTTTGCACGTTATCTGCTTCGCGTTGTTGGGTTGTATGTTGCTCCGCAACGTTGTCTTCGTTGATAAGGTCGGAGCCGACATGCTGTGTAGGAGAATTAGGGTCGAACATGTCGGGGTGGAGTGCCTCCAAGTCTTGCAGACGACGGAGCTTCTGGTCGAAGTCGTAGTCCGACATGGTAGGGGCATTCAATACATAGTATTGATAGTTCGCCTGCTCCAGTTCTTTGCGCAGAGCAAGTATCTCTTCGCGTTCAGGATTTTCTATTTGTGAAAACAAGTCCATATCTAAACTCTAAACACTAAACTCTAAACACTACTTCACCATAATCTTCGTTTGCAGGCAGGTGCCTTGTCCATAGACATTGATGATGTACAGTCCCTTTTGCAATCCCGTGATAGGCTCTTCGTTGGATTGGATACTAACTGGGTCTGGAGTCACTTTGTATCCACTTGGTAAGTACAGCATATATGCGCCACCTTCGGCGTTGCAGATATAGGGCACGAAGTCGCGGAAGTTGACGCTCACTTCAGGTGTCATAGTGTCTGGGGTAGTGCTGTGAACCGAATCCAAGCGTAATCCCACCAACACAGGGTCGTGGTCGCTACAGCGGAACATGGTTTGGTCGTTGGACTTGTCGTAGGTATAACTATCGCTCTCGTCTGAGTTGATATGGTATGCCACCATACCCGTCACGTGTGGATACAAGGTGCTGTTGCATAACGCATGGTCCAAGTAACCTGCTTGCCCGCGATATACATACGAATAACTACTGTCGGCATGGAAAGCGCGATGCAGATCAATCATTCCGCCCTCGCGCAGTACCTTGATGGGGTCTTCCATCGCATAGGCGTTGAGGTCACCCATGATAAGGATATCATCGTCGTCGAAATAATAACTATCGTTCTCATAATGGCTCAGCAATGAGCGTGCTTCACGTACACGGTCGCCGTTGTACGTGCCTTGCCCATCGCCTTTGTCGGCATTGTCGCCGCTACCTCTACCGCTTTTTGCTTTGAAGTGATTGACCGAAAAGAGGAATTTCTCATTGGTTGCTTTCTCTACAAAGGCTTGTGTTTTCTTGCGGTTGGTAACACCTGTGTTGTTCTCGCGGAGTTTGCCATATGGTGTTACGACATCCGAACAATATACGAATCCCGACTTGGTGTATGTGCCACTTGCCGAACCGCCATCATCAACGTAACTGAACTTACGTCCTGTGTTTCTGCTCAAGTCGCTCGCAATCTCTGCCAAGGCAGTTTGCCCTTGTTCTATCTCTACAAAGCCGTACAAATCGGCATTGATCTTCGCCAATGCTTTGCTTACTTTGGCGCGTTGCTTCTGGTGTTCGGAGTAGTTGCTTGCGCCCATGTCGCCGCCCAAGTTCTCCACGAGGTAATACTCCAGGTTCATGCAGCAGACGAGCAAGGTGTGTTGCCCACGCATGTCGATGGCATCATAGTCTGGTCCTTTTTCCATGTCAGCACGCGTGTTGCCTTGCCAATCGCACGATACGAATGACACGTTATTTGTGCTATTTACCTTTACGGTCAGATTGTGCAATCGCTCGCCTAAACGATGGTAGCCACTCACATTATTGAGTGTGATGTTTCCTGTGGAATTGAGCGAGAGTATCGAATAGTAGTTGTCGGATAGTGGCAATGCTTGGTTCGTAGGCGAGTAGGTTCGTCGTGGTGAGATGGTCAGTCCACTGTAATTATTGCACACGTAGAATGGCGCGTCAAATTGTACGGTTTGTCCCACGTATTGTTTGAGTTCGGAGTATGTCCATGTTTCGGGGTTTGCTATGTGTACAATGGTTGCGGCAATGCTTATTGCATTGAGACCAACAAGGGTGATAATTATTAGAATGAATTTACGCATACTATCCACTATAATGAATTGGCGACAAAGGTACAAAAAAAATCGCACATGCGCAAGCACTGTGCGATTTTTTTCTTAAACGGAAAGCTGAAAGGTGAAAACTGAAAGGTGATATCTCCTTGCCCTCACGGGCAGAAATCTTATTAATCTTTTCCCTCCCGAACTCCCTTCAAAGGAAGTTTCCGCAGTACTCCGTAATCAATTACCACCGCTCCTCGTATCGGAAACAACCGATACGACTCCGCTTAATCTTAATAAATGAGAACAACTGTGGTGGGTTACAATTATTTGACTTCTGCGCCCATGACAGTGTAGGTCTTGCCATCTTGCAGGATGTACACTTGACCGTTGCGGAGATGTTTGTTATAAGTATGTATGTCTCCAATGCTTACGTCATCACTTGAAGTTGGAATATCATTTTCTCTTTCAATGATATATAAATCTTTCCATTGGTCAGTTGCTGAAAATAAATCGCTTTTACCTTTATCAACAATTAATGTGGTATTACAACCATAGTACATACCATATCCCGTATCTAAGGCTTGACTTCCTACATAACATGGGGCAGGTAAATGACAATCAATCACGCGCAATGACATGCATCCACCAAATGCGACATCACCTATGTAATTTACGGATTTACCCATTCTGACACTATCCATTTGCTGGCAATTAGAAAATGCCCATTCCTGAATCTCTATTACGTTATCAGGAATATCAATATATCGCAATTGTTGACACATACTTATAGAATAAGGACCGAGAACTACCAATGATAAAGGTAATATAATCTCTTGCAAATACATATTCGTTTCAAAAGCACCATAATGTAATTCTTCTACTCCCTCCAAGACGGTATAGGTTTCGTCAAGACGACCACAAGGATACGCCATGAGTTTGTGATGATTCTTCGTATATAAAACACCATCAACCGATTTGAAAAAAGGGTTATCTGAATCTATTGTTATCGATTGAAGCATATCTGAAAGTGGGAAAACAGAGTAGCCTAAATGAGCAAACGATTTTGGAAGATGGATAGTTTCTAGTGAACGACATGCTTGAAAAGCAGCCATGCCTATGGATTGGAGATTGTTTCCTATAGAAATAGACTGCATACTTTCACAAGCTGCAAAAGCATTTCTTTCGATTATTTGTACTGAATTAGGAAGGGATATGGATTGCAATTTGTTACACCACTCAAAAGCAAACATACCAATATACTCTAAATTTTCAGATAATGTTATAGTACACAATGAAGAACAAGAGGAAAATGCGTAATCTCCAATATATTTAACTGAATTAGGTAGAGTGATATTTGTCAAATCACTTGCAAGCATAAAAGCATTTGAACCAATAGCTACCGTACCTTCTTTGATAGTAAAATCTTGAGGTATAGCACCTCTATGTTTGTGTAATACTTTTCCCAAATAATGGCTTCCGTTCGGGAGAGATGTCTCCCATGCTGTTCCATTAAAAGCGTAGTGTCCGATATATTCAACATTTTCTCCACCAGTTACAGAACGTAACTTTGAGCAATAACCAAAAGCACTTAGTCCAATATATTTTAACGAAGAAGGTAATGAAATAGCAGTTACTTTGCTACTTGAACAAAATAAAGGTGAAATGCTAATTGTTCCCTCACGTACAACAAGTGTTGTATCTGAATTAATGATACCTTTCTTGCTATATAAAACATTATTGATGTAAACCAAACCATCAGGCAGTGCTTTAAACCATGCTGTATTCATAAATGCTCCTTGCTCAATGATAATTACAGATGTTGGAATGTCTATGTCAAGCAAACTATCGCAATGAGCAAAGGCATATTCTTTGATTATTGTTATAGTTGATGGCATTTTTAAAGATTTTAACTTTTTGCACGAACTAAACGCATTTTCTCCAATACATGTAACAGAATACATTTTGCCATTGTAAGATACCGTAGCAGGGATTTCTAAATCAACGTAATCATCGTATGTAGCCAATGATGAAGGTGCAACTACTTTGACGGTGCTTTCGCTTGTAAAATCATAGTGTAAACCATTCATACAAAAGTCGTACGCAAACAGACGACAAACTGCACAACAAATGATGCAAAGTAAAGTAAATCTTTTCATAATCAATAATATTTATACAATTCTTAATTGTCAAAAATAAAAGCGTGAACTTTCATTCGCTTCAATTTGATGACTTGAGGTCTTCGACTACCTTTGTAATTCAAATTTACGCACAGAAAACTCACGCGATTACGTGAGCGTGCATAAACCGTACTTGAATTACAATGTGATTTTTTGAAGTTGTCGAAGTTTCAAACCATCAAGTTTGGGCTTATAACGCTATATTAATATGTAGTGATGGGTAACACTTTACCAAATCGGTTGCAAAGGTACGGAAAAATTTGCGTTTCTGCAAATTTTGAGTAGAAAAAGTGACTGCGATAAATATTTGAACAAAAATACGGGCTCGGTGAGCCCTATAGACAGGTAGCAAGGCACGGGGAAGGTACAGGATAGTAATGGACTGGTAACGAAATGGTATCGGAGTGGTATCGAGAAAGAAAGCGGAAAGATGCAGGCAGAAGGTAGGAGAAAGACAAGAGAAAGATAGGAGGGAGATAGGGCATTCTCAGGTTAACAACCCGATTATCCTACGTATATCTTACGTATATGTTACGTATATCCTACGTATATGGTACGTAATTGATAAGGAAATGAAAAGGGAAAGACAAGGGGAGTTAAGAATTTTGAATTAAGAATTATGATGTGGACATTATGAATTGAGAATGATGAGATAAGAGTGGGAAATGCAAGTCTTTCGAGGAAAAATGCAAATTTGCAGTGAAAAAACTTGCAAGTTTGCATTTTTTGCACTATCTTTGCAAACGATTTCAAAAATTTGCGAAACAAAACGATAAACCTAAATGATATGGAACAAAATGAAAAGGGAGCTAAACTCCGTAAAGTGTTGATTAACAAATATGCAATCACGCTGTATGTGTTTGCGGTAATCCTTATGTTTGTGGGCGAACAGAGTTGGTTCAACCAAATCAAACGAGGCATAGAGATTCGAGAAGTGAAGCGAGAAATTGAACAAGTCAAAGAACAAACCGCCAAACAAGAGCAAGTGCTGAGAAATCTAGATAATGTAGATAGCCTTGAGAAATTTGCCCGAGAAGAATACCATATGCACGCCGATGGCGAAACGGTGTATATCGTGGAATAGAGAACGCACCAAAGGTGCTGTTGGACATTAGACCACTGCGTTGTTAGAAGTTAGACCTCAGCATCTAACAGCGAAGCGATCGAAGGGAATAACAAGAATAATTTTACACTTTTTACATTCCCACTGATAACACTGATTGGCACTGATCTTATTTGTTAGCTGTATTATCCGTGGTAATCCGTGAGATCAGTGGGAATAACAAGAAATCCGTAAAATAAAGAATTATGAAATGGAGTAATATTTTGCTAATCATTGGCATGGTGGTGCTGATTGCAGGCGCTGTGATGAGCATCATGAAGCTGCAACCCTATTCGGATTATGTGCTGGTGGCTGGTGCTGTACTGGTCATCTTCCGCGGAGCTATCCGCTCACGAGAGAAGAGTGGGGGTGTTTAGTGTTTAGAGTTTAGTGTTTAGTGTTTAGAGAGATGAAACCTATAACAATCAAAGATATTGCACGGGAGTTGGGCATTTCGGTTTCTACCGTCAGCCGTGCGTTGCAGAACCATCCCGACATCAGCGAGCAAACCAAAGTGCTCGTGCGCGAGTGTGCACGCAAACTCAATTATAAGCCCAATGTGATGGCGAGTAACCTCCGTACCAATAAGAATACGACGATTGGAGTCGTGATTCCAGAACTGAACCACCACTTCTTTTCTTCGGTATTAGATGGTATCGAGCAGGCTGCCAATGATGCAGGATACACCATACTGATATGCCAAACGGGCGAGAATGTGGAGAAAGAGAAGCAGAGCGTACAAACACTCATCGGCAGCCGAGTAGCGGGTATGTTGGTGGGCGTGAGCAAGGAAACAACACGCCTGCACCACCTACAAGATATCATCGACAATGGTATTCCATTGGTGCTCTACGATCGTCCTTGCCCTTCGCTCAAGTGCGACCAAGTGGTGTCGGATGATTATACGGGAGCGTTCAATGCGGTGGAATACCTGATTCAGACAGGCAGGAAAAGAATCATGTACCTCTCTTCTTCCATCCAGTTGGAGGTGTCGCGACGTCGCTATCAGGGCTGGCGCGATGCTTTGCTCAGGTATCATATGCCTATATTGGATAGCATGATGGTAGAGTGTGATACCCGCGCAAAAGCCATTGTGGCATTGCCTAATATTATGCAGGGCGACAATCGCCCCGATGCCATCTTCTGCGTCAACGATGATTGCGCTGCGGGCGTGCTACATGTGGCGAAGATCATGGGTATCAAAGTGCCCGAGGAATTGTCTATCTGCGGATTCTCCGATGCGCCTGTATGCCATGCCACTTCACCCATGCTCACCACCGTGCAGCAACATGGAGCGGAGATCGGCAAACGCGCCATGGCACGACTACTCAAACGATTGGATGGCGATGAGCGTATCCAACAAACAGAGATGGTACCTACCGACTTAATCGTTCGCGAAACCACCATGTAATTTATAATCTACGAAAATCATGTTGCAGTATAATAATTGGAGTATAGAGCAAGGCGAATGGTTGCCTATGCAAGAGTCGGAACTAGAGCAGCAACTCACCTTTTCGAATGACTACCTCTGTCAAACAGCGCACTTCGAAGAGCATTACTCTGGAGAACGACGACTCTGTACATATATTAAGGGTGTAGAAACACCCATCCTGAATATCTCCGCTATTTCAGTGCGTTTGCACGACGAACGCTTGGACCTTAACGAATGGAAGGTCGAGCAGTTCTCGCGCTGTTTGCACAAGAACGAGGCCGTGCTTGAGCGGGATTTTATCGCCACTTCGCCTTGTGGCAATACCCTGCATGTTACGGCTGTACGTCGGCTCTCTGCTGAGCATAAAGAGCGCATGCAGATTGTCTATCGCATCCAGTCGGTCAATTATACGGGACCTATCACGATCCTATCCCTCTTGCGCGGAGGGGAAGATGCCGATAAATGGTACACCTTGATCAATCATGTGGGCGACAACATGTGCTGGCAATGCGCGCAATTGCCCATTAGCAACCTGCAAGTGTGCTGCGCCATGAACTATGGGCTAACCAAAAACGGTGTCGCGGTGGACAAACGACCTATCAAAGTGGAGAAACAAGATGTAATAGGTTTTTCGATAACCCAAAGCATCAAAGAAGGAGATGTGGTTGAACTGACCAAAAACGTTGTGGTGCAAGACTCGCTGCACCATCACAAGGACTTGCTGATTGATAATACCATATCATGCTTGACAAACTGGTAAAAGAACATATCATCCTCGGCGTGGACCCTGGTACACTCTTCATGGGATATGCTTTGCTGCATACTGTCGGTAGCAAGGTCGAGATTCTTGACTTCGGTGTCTTCGATGTCCACAAGCTCGACGACCAATATGCCCGATTGCAAAAGGAGTTCTTCTTCTTACAGGAGATCATCGACAAGTACCATCCATCTGTCCTCGCCATCGAATCGCAGTTCGTGGACAAGAACCCACAAACCATGATTAAGATTGTCCATGCACAAGGTGTAGCTATCGCAGCAGCTCTCTCCAAAGACGTGCCCGTCGTGGAGTACTCGCCTATGAAAGTCAAAATGGCTATCACAGGCAACGGACATGCCGACAAACACCAAGTGGCAGACATGCTCCAACGCTTCTTGCATATCCCCGAAGAACGCATGCCTAAGAAACTTGATGCCACCGATGCACTCGGTATTGCCTATTGCCACTACCTGCAATTGGGGATGCCTATGCGCGAGAAAGGTGCCAAAAACTGGACTACCTTTGCTAAGCAAAAAGGACTGGTTGATAAGGGATTAACCGGACCAAATGCCCAACTACTGGCTGCCATGCAAAGCGTGAAAAAGAAAAAATAGCGTCTTTTTTTACAAAAATTAATCCCGAATATTTGGTATTTTGATTTTTTTGTTGTACCTTTGCACTCGCATTTGAAACATTGAAACTTTTTTAACAATAAATTAAAACGATTATGGCTTACGTAATTTCTGAAGATTGTATCGCATGTGGTACATGTATCGATGAGTGCCCAATGGGCGCAATTTCTGAAGGTGACATTTACACAATTGACGCTGACTTGTGCACAGAGTGCGGCACTTGTGCTGATGTTTGCCCAAGTGGCGCAATTTCTAAAGGATAAATTGCAAAATTGCTTTTAGCAAAGTCCTCAAGTTTCGGCTTGAGGACTTTTTTTGATGTTTTTTTGTTAAAAATGTAATATAGATATTGCAAATTTGGAAAAAAAGTAGTACCTTTGCAGCGTGGAAAGAATGGTTTCGCAACAACGTTCAAATATATAAGGTATGTTAGAGGCATTTTACAAGACACATGATTATCTCGTAGAGCACGTGCAAGTGCCCGCACGACGAGTGCTGATGGACGAAATCAATTGGAACGACCGATTGATAGCCATCAAAGGCGGACGAGGAGTCGGCAAGACCGATTTCTTGCTCAACTATCTCAAGGAGCAACGCCGCATCAATCCAGATGCTAGCAAACGTACCCTATATGTCAACTTCAACGACTTCTACTTCACCGAACATTCGCTCCTGGAGTTCGTCGGACAATTCGTTGCAGCTGGCGGTAAGACTTTGATCATCGACCAAGCATTCAAATATCCCAACTGGTCTAAGGAGATTAGCCAATGCTTCTATCGCTATCCTTCTTTGCAAATCATCTTCGTGGCATCATCCGTCATGCGACTCATCGAGGATAACCATGACATCGGCAATATTGTGCATTCCTACAACCTGCGTGGTTTCAGTTTCCGCGAGTACCTCAATGTCACACTCGGTCTCAAGCTGCCAGTCTATTCGCTCGAGGATATCCTCAAGCACCATGTGGAGATTGCGCAGAAGATCTGCCAATATGTCAAGCCATTGCAGTATTTTGATAACTACCTTCATCATGGCTACTATCCGCTCTTCCTCGAGCCGCACGACTTCTCCGAGTCGCTGCTGAAGATGATGAATATGATCCTTGAGGTGGACGTGCTGCTCATCAAGCAAATCGAGGTAAGTTCTTTGCCAAAGCTGCGCAAACTGCTCTACCTCATGCTCCAGCAAACCCCATGCAGTCTCAATGTCAGCAGTTTGGCTGAGGCTATTGACTGCTCACGCTCAACCACAATGAACTATATCAAATACCTCAAGGATGCGCGCCTGTTGAATCTGCTCTATCCAGAGGGCAAACAGTTCCCGCTCAAGCCTACTAAGGTATATATGCAAAACCCTAACTTGTGTTACGCCACTTGCACACGCGAGCCAGACAAGCAAGCCATAGCGGAGACATTCTTCTATGCCACCTTGCACGGCAACCACAAGATCAACGCCACCGACCGTAGTGCGATGTTCATCATTGATGGCAAGTACTACATGGACGCCCTGGCAACCACACCACAAAAGACCGGCATCCGCTATAGCGCCATCGCCGATCTCGAAGTCGGCAGCCAAAAGAATATCCCGCTCTGGCTCTTCGGTTTCCTGTACTAAGACTATAATTGCTAGACTCTCTAGACAATCTAGACCCTCTAGAACGACATAATTTAAACTAACTTAAAATACAAAAAAGATGAAAGAAAAAAAGTATTTAACCCTTGATGGTAACGCTGCTGCGGCGCATATCGCGTATATGTTCACCGAGGTAGCTGCCATCTATCCTATCACCCCATCTTCTCCTATGGCGGAGAACGTGGACGAGTGGGCTGCAGCAGGTCGCAAGAACCTCTTCGGCGAGACAGTGTTGGTACAAGAGATGCAATCTGAGGCAGGTGCTGCAGGTGCTGTGCACGGCGCACTCAACGCAGGTGCCCTCACCACTACCTTCACCGCCAGCCAAGGTCTGCTCCTGATGATCCCTAACATGTACAAGATCGCGGGTGAGCTCATCCCATCTGTCTTCCACGTGTCTGCTCGTACATTGGCTAGCCACGCTCTTTGTATCTTCGGCGACCACCAAGACGTGATGTCTTGCCGCCAAACAGGTTTCGCTATGCTCGCTGAGGGTAGCGTACAAGAGGTCATGGACCTCGCTGGTGTAGCTCACCTTGCTACTATCAAGAGCCGCGTGCCATTCCTCAACTTCTTCGACGGTTTCCGTACTTCTCACGAGTACCAAAAGGTAGAGGTAGTGGATATGGAAGACTTGCGTCCACTCGTAGATATGAAGGCGCTCCAAGAGTTCCGCGATCGCGCACTCTCTCCTATGCGTCCTGTGATGCGTGGTATGGCTGAGAACCCAGACGTGTTCTTCGCTCACCGCGAGAGCTGCAACCCATACTACAACGAGGTAGCTGACATCGTTAGCGACTATATGGACGAGATCTCTAAGATCACCGGCCGCACCTATCGCCCATTCACCTACTATGGTGCTCCTGATGCAGAGAACATCATCATCTGTATGGGTTCTGCGTGCGAGGCTATCAAGGAGGTTATCGACTTCGAGGCAGAGAAGGGCAACAAGCTCGGTATGATCAACGTACACCTCTATCGTCCATTCTCACTCAAGTACCTCAAGGAGGCTCTCCCTGCTTCTGTGAAGCGTATCTGCGTGCT
>ERZ808048.247-NODE-247-length-11485-cov-3.820652_pt1 | contig 11485 bp, 18 predicted proteins | sample MGYA00380197_ERZ808048 | MGnify/ENA primary metagenome ERZ808048 (study PRJEB31490, sample SAMN06133377) | cow dung metagenome | isolation source: M1 | host: cow | place: China: Chengdu | collected 2015-05 ... | reverse complement strand
CAAGGATTTCCAGTCAGAGGCACTGCTACATTCATCCCGAAAAAGCCCGCAATCAAAGTCGGCACAGCCAGAAGAACTGTTGCGAAGGTAAAATTCTCTATTTTTCAAAATAAGGGGTTGTTAGAAATTATAAAAGAGAAGGATTACTCCTTACTCTCATCTTTTGGGAACATATAGAATCCGGTGAAGGTCTTCTCTAATGCCTCATCAGAGTTCTTCTTGGTAAGCAGACTTACAACAATCATTGCAATGATTGCGATTGCAAACGAGTAAATCGAGAAGTGCATCGGAAGAGCCGGGCCGAGATTGAAGTAGCTGTAGCATCCAAATCCGAGTGCTGCAATAATACCGCTGGTCATCGAAGCAATAGCTCCGGCGGCAGTTGCTCTCTTCCAGTAAAGACCTGCAAGAAGCGGAACAGCGAATGCGGAAAGCATCATACCGATACCAAGCCAGATTAAGAATGCAAGCATCTCCGGCGGATTGATTGCAAGGACAAGCGAAATTGCTGCCGCTAAGAACACACAAATCTGACTGATTCTGACAACCTGTCTCTCAGTTGCCTTTGGCCTAAGCATCGTCTTGAAGATGTTCCAGGAGAAGTCTGTTCCGATTGTAAGCATTAAGCGGTCAGTGGTGGACATAACAGCCGCTAAAACAATCACAGCAAAGAGAGCCGTAATCATAATTGTCGGACTTGCAGCCTGGATACCATAAAGCAGAGCAGCACTCGGATTTGCCATCACAGCAGCAGATGCCTCAGCTCCAAGAGCTCCTGTCTCTGCCATTGCACGAACCGCAAAGCCGCTGATTTTAACCAGCATCATGATTACAACATAGATACCGAATGCTACAAGCGGAGACCACTTAAAGTATGAAGCCTTCTTTGCTGCAAACACATTGGACAATACGTGCGGAGCACAGGCAAGACCAACCATCAGCATAATACCAAACGATACTAAGTATTCAGGAGTACAGTAAGCGTATGCTGCATAGTTTGTCTCGAACCACGGCATAACAAGATTCGGGTCAATAGATGACAATACATCATTAATTGCGGTAAATCCTCCTGCATAGCTGATAATAAACGGAGCCACCAGCAAAACACCGAAGATTAAAATCAGACCCTGCACAAGACCTGTCCATGAAACAGCATAGAGACCTCCAATAACCGTGTATACAGTAATGATAACACCTGCGATTAACAAAGCCTGCCAGTGCTCAAGACCAAATGCCCACATCAGAACAACACTGATTGCAGTGTACTGACCGACTAAGTAAATCAGAGAGACAATAATACTTGCAAATGCGGATAATGCGCGAAGCTCACGATTGTTTTCATATCTAAGGGCAAAGTAGTCCGCAACAGTCATACATCCTTCTTTTCTTCCAATCCTGTTCAGCTTTGAGCCAAAGAAGATAATACAGAAAGATGCTGCAAGAGGTACAAAAATCTGTTCCCAGACACCAGGCCATCCTGACTTAAATCCAAACTCGCTGGTTCCAATAAGTGTCATGCCGCTGCAGATAGAACATACTATAAGAAGCGTAAAGAGCCAGAAACCAAGATTCCTTCCAGCTAAAATATAGTCCTCGGAACTCTTGATTTTCTTTGAAGCCCAGACTCCGATACCTAACAGTACAACAAAGTACACAACCATTAAGACCAGAGTAATCAGAGTAGTTCCTTCTCCAAGTGCCATAATTAATCCTCCACCTTCGGGTATACGATACCCCATATTATCAGGAGAACAAGTACCAGAAGAATGGTTCCTCCAACGGCAAAGACCGTTAGCTCAGGTAATCCCAATATCATACATACATATGACACGTGTTGACATATAACATGAGCGGTTCGACTGATAAAAAAGTCTCAGAAAAACGTCTGAAAAAAAGAGGATGCGGGGTTAAATACGGATGTATTTTCCAACGCGCAGGATTCCTTTGGCATTTCTGTGTGCCAGGTCTCCTTCGAACTCGGTTAAGGTATGTCCCTCAACAGAAACAGTACCTCTCTCACGGAAGGTTGCAAGGAAGTCTGTAACAGTTCCAAAGATATCTGTCTCTCCTGCAAACATATCTCCGCACGGCATTACAGCATCGCCCTCGATGATTAAATGTCCGCCTTTCATGTTTGCACCTGCATGGATTCCGGCATTTCCTTTAACGCGGACAGTACCACCAAAAAGACACTCGGCACAGTAATCGCCAACACTTCCTTCAACGAGAATTTCTCCGCCTCGCATTCCTTTTCTGCCGCCGCGGTATCCTGAACCGCAGTAGTTTGCGGCATTTCCGTGACAGACAATTTTGCCGCCAAGCATTTCACGGCCAAGCCAGTCGCCTGCATGTCCCATGATTTCAATCTCTCCGCCGGTCATGAAATCACCGCAGTGCATGCCTATATCACCTTCGATGATGATTTTTCCGGCAGTCATATACTCGCCGACACGCTTGACACGTCTGCAGTCACCAACTAAGATAATCTCAGTGGTTGCAGGCCCTGCTGCTTCTCCGTCAACTCTGATATCGAAGACTTCTGTAATCTTCTTCTTCTCGTTTCCGACAAAAAGTGAGAGGTCAATGGTTTTTGACATCGTCTCAGGACAGATTGCTTCTGCTTCGATAGGCAGATTGCATTCTGCCATCTCTTCCCTCATGATAAGAGTGATTCGTCTCATAATGCGGTCTCCGTTTCAATCTTCATACTGCGTTTGATGTAGTACTTCTCGTCAACCGGGTAGTTTTCCATTCTGATTGTGTAGTACTTCTCAAATACACTGATAAGTTCAGGGTCGCGACTCATCTCATATGCGGCCGGAACCTTCGGGGAACACCAGAAAGTTCTGTTTAAATCATCTGCGAGGATTACATCATCGCGGGAAACAAGAACTCCGCCTTTCATGGTGAACTTAGTCTGAGCAAATCCGCGGATGATTTCTGCGTACTGCTTGGACGGGTCGATTCTATCCGGTCTGATTGGATAGACTGCGATATCTGCATCCGCACCAACGCCTAAGTGACCTTTGCCGAACTGGTCAAGACCAAGTGCTCTGGCCTGTCCTGCACGGGTCATGACTGCAATCTCCTCGAATCCGAGCTCGCGATCGAGTGCGGCTAAGCAGGTGCGCTTTCCAGTACTCTTGTGAACAGTTGCAAACTCTTTGTCACGGTACTCTTTGCTCATGAGAAGTCCGATAATTTCCGGATACTTTACAAACGGAGCACCGTTTGGATTGTCAGTTGTAAGCAGACACTGCCACGGGTTTTCGACGAGTAAAGCAAGCTCTAAACCAATCGCCCACATGATACTGTTGACGAGGTTCTTTCTGCGGTACATTACAGGAATGACACCAGATGCAGTCTCCATCTCGACATCGTGGTTACTCCACTTATCCTGGTGAAGACGGTAGAGGTTGAACTCCATCGGACCGTCTGCGGTCATGGTGGTGGTTCTTCCAAACATGACCTGTCCCATATCGATTGTCACCTGAGGACGTCTGTTTACCATGTTGGCTACAGGCTCACTCTTGGAACAGAAGTCAGACCATCCCGAACCTCCGTAGGAGTGGAACTGTACGTGGGTTAAGTATGCGGTCTGGCGTTTCTCATTTAAGTCAGGGACAAGTCCCATCGTTCCAATGGTACAGGTGTAGTTTCCAGGCTTTCCTAAATTATTGCAGTGGAGGTGAATCGAGTGCGGAAGACCAAGCATCTCGTTTGCTTCAATCATGCCGGTGATAAACTCAGCCGGAGATAAATTAAAGTTCGGGATTGGCTTTCTGATACACTCAACGTTCTTTCCCCAGCTCCACATCTCAGCACCCAACGGGTTGGTGAGTTTTACACCGTATCCTTTGACCGCGTTAAGTCTCCAGGCAATAAGTCCTGCGGCACGCTTTACGTCTCCGTTGGCAATTGCACGCATGACTTCCCAGTCACCGTCGAAGAGAGTTAATACAAGTCCGTCCTGAAGCGGAGTGTGTCTGAACTCCTCGTGAGTGTGACGTGCCTCTAACGGAGCCATAGCACCTTCGGTTAAGGTGGTGTATCCCATATGGGCATAGCGGTAACTGTTTCCGTAAGTGGTCGGGATACTGTATCCGGAGACAGCACGCATTCCATTCTTTCTCGGAGCACGGCCTGCCCGCATATCCTCCGGGCTCATGTAGCGTCCGAAGTTTACCTTAGTTCCGCAGATGTGAGTGTGAGAATCAATTCCTCCCGGGAGTGTAAGACATCCGCCAGCGTCGATTACTTCTGCGTTTGCGGACGGCTCTTCTGCGATTTTTCCGTCAACAACAAAGATATCGCGGATTTCTCCGGCAACATTGTTTGCCGGGTCATACACGCAGGCATTTTTGATGATATAGTCAGTCATTTGTATGCCTCCTGTACAGCCTGAACGTTTCGAACAACATGTATGGACTGATTCGGGCAGGTCTCCATACAGACCTTACATCCTTTGCAGAGGTCATTGTGGAGAACCTTGTTCTTTCCCTTCTCAACACGCATTAAAACATCATCAGACATGGCAGTGCCCCCTGCTCCAATGTGCGGGTCGATTTCACGGTTTGCAGGACATGCCGTACTGCAGTTTCCGCATCCCATACATGTCTCTTCATCAACGATTACTTTGTACTCGTGGATGAACTCAAGTCCTTCGAGACGCTTTTTGTCGAGGATGTTTCCAGAGGTTAATACCTCTTCAGGGCATGCTTCTACACAGTATCCGCAGCGTACGCAGTGTCCGTAGGTGATGTGCGGAACCCATACTCCGTTTTCCTGAATTACATCGATTGCACCCTGACACGGGCAGATCATCTTACATGAAAGACAGTTGGTACACTCTTTTCCTGTAATCTGCGGGAAGTCGCGGAAGTATGGCGGGTTGTTCAGCGGTGCTGTCTTTGCGAAGAAGAACGTCTTAAGCCACGTTGGGCGTAAGAACTCTTTTACGTAAGAGAGTAAAGACATGGTTCAGCGCTCCGCACATGCAATACACGGGTCGGCACTGATGAAGACTGATGTTACATCTGCAGCAGATGCCAAATCTTTCATCATTATGTGCGATGCGACTTCAACGTTCATAATCGACGGGGTCTGGATGGCGACAGATATAACTTCTCCATTCTCATCGACTGCGATGTCATAGGTTAAGTCTCCGCGTGGTGCTTCGATTGTGTGTTTCACATGACCTGCAGTGACTTTTCCGCCAAGACGAATCGGTCCTGCTTCAAGTTTTCCGATTGCGTTTCTTACAATCGTTGAGGACTGGAAGAGCTCGTCGAATCTGAGCATGATACGTGCGAAGTTGTCTCCTTCCAAACGGGTAATCATGTGCCAGCCAAGTTCTACGTAAAGCGGGTCATTTGCTCTTGCGTCACACTCCATGCCGGATGCTCTGGCAGTAGGTCCTACAACACCTGATGCCTTTGCATCCTCAACAGAGAGGATTCCGATTCCTTTTGAACGAAGACCGATGAGTTTTCCGGTCTCAAACATCTTGACATAGCGTTTAAGCTCGGTCTCAACCTTGTCGAGAGCAGATAAGATGTCAGAAATAACTGCATCCGGCACGTCCTCGCGTACCCCTCCCGGCACTACATATGCGGACATGATGCGGGTTCCTGTCATCTTCTCAATTGCGTCCATTACAGTCTCACGGAGATTTAACAGGTACATTGCTAAAGTCTCGTGCTCGATTGTGTAACAGTACGAGTAGTTTGCAAGCAGATGGCTCTGCATTCTGTCGAGTTCGTTTAAGATTACGCGAAGAAGCTTTGCACGACGCGGAACTTCGATTCCGCTGATCTCTTCAAGAGCTCCAACGATTGCTGTGTTGTGGACAACAGAGCAGATACCGCAGACTCTCTCTGCAAGGAACATGGTCTCCTGCCATGGGCGGCCTACCATAATCTTCTCGATTCCTTTCTTGACGTATCCAAGTTCTACCTCGGTTCTTAAGATACGCTCGCCTGCGGTTTCGCATTTGATACGAAGCGGTTCTTTGAAGCATGGGTGAACCGGCCCTACCGGAAGCGAGACATCAACTACTTTCTTCATTTCTTCGCCTCCTTTTCCTCATAGTTTTTGAAGAGAATATCAGCCGCGGAGAGAATTGCGTTGATAATCTCTGTCGGTCTTGGCGGACATCCCGGAACTGCGGCAGTAACAGGAATGTATTTGCTCACCGGCGGGTCGATGACACATCCTGGTCTGTTGAAGACACAGCCTGAAATCGGGCAGTTTCCAATAGTAACAACTGCTTTTGGTTCAGGCACTCTGTCGAAGAGATCGGGAAGTTTGTCAATCCACTGCGGGGACATGCCGCCTGTGACTAAAATGACATCTGCCTCACGCGGATTGTTGTGGACGTAAATTCCGTACTGTTCGAGATCGTATCTTGGGGATAAGCATGCAAGAATCTCGATATCACAGCCGTTACAGGAGCCGGTATTTACGTAACATACATGAATGGAACGTTTGCGGACGCTGTTTTTAATGCTCTGCAGAAGACTCATGCGAGTACCTCCATTATTGCTTTTTTCACTGAATCAACACTTTCTCCTGCTTCAACACGGGAGATGAATGCTTTTCCTTCCTCATCTGAGAGAAGTCCTAAAGCGGTTGTAAGATGCGGGATGGATAATACATCAGAGATTCCTTCTGCTGCCTTGTCTGCGGCAAGAAGGCGAGGTGCGATGTTTTCCAAAGTCATCATATCGCATCCGTTAATCAGGATTTTTCTCATATGCTGCCTTGAGATTCCGAGGCGTCCTGCAAGGGATAAGACTGCTTCATCCTGGCTTGTTCCCTTGAGGATTAAGAGTTTCATTGAGCGAAGGTCGCGTTCATAGACTAACTCCATTAGAACACACCTCCGATGAAGAAGAATACAAGACCATATGCTGCAAAGAGCAGAATCATGGTCCAGAGTACGATAACTTCGCCAATGTGTACTGTGTGTTCGTTTTCCCAGATGAAAACGGTTGCAAGAAGTCCGAGAATCACAGCTCCAACGGCTGCAGCAGGCAGGATTGCCGGATGCAGAGCTCCTTCGAGAATCATCAGTGCGATGTAGAATACAGCACCGATAAGTACAGCTTTAAAGATAGGGTTCTTCATAATCCCATCACCACCCATACGATTACAGCATAGATACAGACAACTGCAGTCCAGATGGTCTGGATTGTGACTGTCTGATATGGTGTCAGCATCGGAGTTGTTGCACAGACAAAGGAGATTACAACCATTAAGATAATCATCGCGATTAAGAACAGCCACCACGGGAGAGCTCCAAAGAAGAGCATGACAAATACCGAGAGAAGTACGACTGTCTTTAATGCGTTTGCAATGTTTAAGACTGCTCTCCATCCTCCGAAGTGTTCAGTCCAGTATCCGGAGACCAGCTCTTTTGCCTCAATTACTGAGAACGGGCCGTAGTGTGCTTTCGAGAGGATAATCAGGAAGAGAGACACAGCGGCAGGGATTGCAATCAAGAAGAGAGGTCCATTTACTGCTTCCCATGCGGTGATTCCAGATAAGGAGAGAGTTCCGGTGAAGAGGTAGACAACAACCACTGTGACAAGCAGCGGAAGCTCTGCTGCTGCAGACATTACAGAACGGATTGCTCCAAATTTGGTGTACGGGGAGCCGGATGAAAGACCTGTTCCGTGCTCAACAATTTTGTGGAGCATGTAGCATGCGAAGATGATGAGAAGGCTTCCGCCTGTCCATACAGTAAAGAGTGCTCCAATCCAGATTGCAAGGGACAGGCAGATTACTGCAACATAAACTGTCTGACTTGCGGTTCTTGGAATCCAGGTCTGCTTGAAGGCAAATTTGAGAGTGTGTAATATCTCCTGCCATACAGGCGGCCCTGGTCTTTTCTGGATTCTTGCGATGACTTTTCTGTGCAGTCCGTGAAGGAGAAGGCCAAAAATTACTGCTGCTATTAGAAGCGGGATAAAGGCCAGATTAAGCATAAATGTCATCATATATCAGTACCCCACGAAGGGAATGTCTCCCTCTTTTCTTCCGGCAGATACGCCAAGCATAAGTAAGACAAGAGCTGCCGGGAATCCAATTAAGGTAAGCACTAATGCATATCCTGAAAGGACAAGGCCTAAAACCCCTGCTGCGAAGGCAAGCAGGGCCAGTAAATAATATCCTGTTTTACTCATGATTACACCGTCAGAAGGATTTCAACAACACGCAGGAAGAGCAGTAAGGAACTTACGTGAATCATTAAGATGTACGGAGCTCCCGGAGCTCTTGTGATTTCTGCTTTTCCGATATAGAACGGAGCCATACCTTCTCCTAATACTCCAAGGAGAATGAGGAGTTTGGAGATTAACGGGACTGCTCCAAGACCTGCTAATTCCCAGATGGATAAGGTTCCGGTTGCGGCAACAGCGATGGCTGCCCCTGCAAAGAGCGGGACTGTTCCCATCATGACAACCAGACCGTAGGAGAATGCAGAATCTAATACATGCCGGTTCTTTACTCCTGCAACAATGCCGATGTTTAAGATACCAATTAAGGCTGCAAACAGGGTAAAGTTGAAGAGATCTCCTGATATGATAGCACCAACGGTGGCAACTCCGCAGGCAATAGCCATGAAACGCTGGAATTTCATGGTGTCTTTCGGAATCTCTTTTAACGTGTATCCGTCTGTACCAAAGACGATATCAACCGGCTTTTCGGGCAGGGAGATAATGGCCAATACTACGAACAGGGCGGCAACTGCGAAAAGCAGAACCGTGTATCCTGAGAGGTAGTGAACCATATCTCCGAACGGAATCTGAACAAGAATACTCTCCATCATTCTTCATCACCTCTCATTGTTCCAACGAGTGCCATCTTTGCCATGACTTTTATCATGATACCGACTGCGGCCATCATGACTGCAAGGAACCACTGGCCTGGGAAGACCATGAAGACAAGGAATGCGATAACCCATAATCCCCATGCATAAACGCTGGCGTTCTCGATGACTGCAAAGCGTTCGCGAACGTTTTTGCCGAGGAAGAAGAGCATCATTCCAAGTCCTGCGAGAAGACCGCCGGTAAATCCAGTACAGAAGATACCGTATGCGACAAGGATTGCTCCAAGGATTGGCGGGGCTGTTTTCATTACTTCGATGTCGAGGGTTCTTGCCGGTTTCTGATTCTGAAGGCCTTCTTTTGCAAGCCAGAGTTCAGAGACTGCGAGAATTTCTGCGATTCCAACAACAAGGCCTGGAAGGATTAATGCTTCGGCTAAGTCTGTTGCGATAAGTGCGATTACGACAAGGCCTGTAATCTCGATTAAGTCTACGAGAATCAGTTTGTGGACATCCTCTTTTTCGCGGAACATTGCAAAGAATGCGATGATGACGGCGGCAAAGGCAACTGCTAATCCTACAGGGTAGAGAGATACGATGTCAATCATGTTCTCGACCTCCGGTAGAGGAATGATGCGATTGCAAAGGCACAAAGGAGGATGCTTGCTTCAACGATTGTATCAAATCCTCTTGTGTAGTAGAGAATTTCATCGAGGATTCCTCCAGGGTGGGCAGCGATTGTTGTTCCAAGGTATAAGGTATTGTCTGCCATCCACTGTGATGCCGGTGTTAAGTATGCGGTAACAAATCCGATTGCCGGTGAGTTTTCCGGATACTGTGCGATGATTTCTGCCGGTTCTTCAAACGGCACTCCTCCTCTGTCATATGGAGAGAGTGAACTTGTCATGTCAACGCTCTTTGGGTAGAGCTGGTCTGCATCGTAGGTGATTGCAGGAATCATGCAGAGTCCGATTACTGCAGCGAGGCATACTGCAAGTGCATAGATTTTTGGCAGGTTGTCTGTTTCAGAGAGGTATCCTGCAAGTTTCTGGATTATGTTCACTGCATATCCCTCCCTTCTTTCTTTTCGATTAAGCGGACGAAGATGAATGTGGAGACTACGTTGACCGCAACGAAGGTGACAAGAGCCAGTACTTCACTGAATGACAGCATGATAAGTACCAGTCCGAATTCGGCAACTTCGATGTTGATTAGTCTTGTGATGTATCTTCTGTCACGCGGGAATGCGGTAAATAATCCTCCGGCGATTAAGAGGATACATCCTAAGATGAACTCAATCATTCTTTACCTCCTTCTTTTTTCCAAGCAGGAAGAGGATGAAGAGTGTTCCAACCGGCATCAGAAGAGATACGGCGATTGCTGCATCTAAGTATCCGTCTTTGACAAAGAGCATTACAGCTCCTGCTGTTAATACGCCAAGCAGGATTAGTTTGTTGAATGCTGATTTGGAGATAAGGGCTGCGATTCCACCGATAAGGATTAAGAATGCGGCCATGAGGGTTAAGATATCCATTATTCCTCACCTCCTACAGCGAGAGTGCTTGCGATGGCGTTTGATTCGAGTGTTGCTCCAATGAAGTATGCAACGGCCGCAGCGATTGTTATCGGATGCGGGAGAAGGAGTACAATGGCTCCGGCGACTGCGAAGTTTAAGACGTTTAAGTATGCAAGTTTCTTTAAGGTACTCTTTTCCAGGAGGACGCGGATTACGGAGTAGACCGCGGCAAGGGCACAGACTGCTTCAACAATCATGTTCTTTTCCCCCAGAGTTTTCCGATGATTTTCGAGGAGAGCTTTAAGGACAGTCCTTCGACAATCAGTATTGCAAGTACGATTCCGGCGATGAATGTTTCAGGTGCGAATCCGAGGAATGTTGTGCATGCCCAGATGACAGCTGTTGCAGCGAGGGCTCCGGTGAGTCCTGCGTATCCTTTGTCAGCACAGATTCTGGCTCCGATGAAGACAAGGACTGCTGCGATGACCGCGCCTATTACGCCGTAAATGAAGAATCCGCATGCGGCAAGAAGCGTTCCGGCTGAGGCATCCGGAGAGGTTATGATGTTGCCTATCATGTACCCTCCGTGTTTGTTACCGCCGGTTGCTTCGATATCATTTGCGATTGCTTCCGCTCCGCTTACGCCTCCGATTTTCGGAAGCTTGAAGATAAAGTCGATTACTACAAAGAGAATCAGACATATTGCGGTTGCGGCTGCAATGTATGGCAGTTGTTCCAGCATAGATTTAATCTCACGTGATTAGCTAAATGATTTAGCTAGTGTTGTTATTGTTTGTCAGGAAAGGTTATTAATTGTACTCTCTTGTTGTTTCCATTGGGTGGAAAAAGAGTGCGAGACAGATATTTGAGTGTTCGTATTGATATGACAAAAGAAACCTTTTGATACAATAAAAAACAAAAACAAACCATGCAAAAACGCGGCATCTTACTTATAGGACACGGAAGCAGAAATAAAAACAGCAGCGACATCCTGGAAAAAACAGCCGCAATAATGGAGAATAAAACACAAATCCCGGTACAGCACTGCTTTCTCGAATTCAATTCACCAGATGTAAAAGAAGGACTGGACCTCCTCTTACAAAAAGCTGACACAATATCAGCAGTCCCGATGCTTCTCTCAT
>ERZ808048.246-NODE-246-length-11508-cov-7.631966_pt1 | contig 11508 bp, 6 predicted proteins | sample MGYA00380197_ERZ808048 | MGnify/ENA primary metagenome ERZ808048 (study PRJEB31490, sample SAMN06133377) | cow dung metagenome | isolation source: M1 | host: cow | place: China: Chengdu | collected 2015-05 ... | reverse complement strand
TTCTTGATTGTGATGGACTTTATCCGTGCAGCACGTGAGGAGTTGAGTGTGAGCGTAGGTCCTGGTCGTGGTAGTGCAGCAGGATCGGTAGTAGCATACTGCTTGAGAATCACAGACTTAGACCCATTAAAATACGATTTGCTGTTTGAGCGATTCTTGAACCCAGACCGTATCTCCTTACCCGATATCGATACCGACTTTGATGATGCTGGTCGTGGAAAAGTGTTGGATTGGGTGAGCGATAAGTATGGACATACACAGGTGGCACATATCATCACCTATGGTACGATGGCAACCAAATCTGCCATTGCGGATGTAGGACGTGTTCAACGTATCCCTTTGCCTCGCGTGAATGAGATTAAGAGTTATATCCCAGATCGCAGTTTCCCTGATAACATTAAGGATGAGAAAGGCAAATCGCCTAAGGTTAATCTTAAGAACTGCTACAAGTATGTGGATGAATTGCGCATGCTGCTGAATGGTGATGAACCACAAATTCGCAATATGCTCACCTACGCAGCACAATTGGAAGATACGATCCGTCAAGTAGGTGTGCACGCCTGCGGTGTGATTATTGGTGCGGATGACCTGACTAAGTTTGCTCCACTAAGTACGGTGGAAGATCGCGAATCGGGCAAGCGTGTATTGGTGACGGAATACGATGGCCATGTGGTAGAGAGTGTGGGACTGATTAAGATGGACTTTTTGGGGCTAAAGACACTGACCATCATCAAGGAGTGTTTGCAAAACATATACAAGGCACATGGCATCAGTATAGATATCGACCATATCCCCATTGACGATGCAGAGACCTACAAATTGTTCCAAGAGGGACGAACAGTAGGTGTATTCCAGTTTGAGTCGGCAGGTATGCGCAAGTATATGAAGGAGCTGAAGCCTACTGTGATAGGTGACCTGATTGCTATGAACGCCCTCTATCGCCCTGGTCCTATGGACTATATTCCGCAGTTTATCCGTCGTAAGCATGGTCTAGAGCCTGTGACATACGATATCCCTGTGATGGAGAAATACCTGAAGGACACCTATGGTGTGACGGTATATCAAGAGCAGGTGATGTTGCTGTCTCGTCTGTTGGCCAACTTCACTCGTGGTGAGAGTGACCAGCTGCGTAAGGCAATGGGAAAGAAGATCATGGCAATGCTGGCGGAGTTGAAACCTAAGTTCATCAATGGTGGTAAGAGCAACGGACACGATGAGAAAGTGCTGGAGAAGATTTGGGCAGACTGGGAGAAGTTTGCATCATATGCGTTCAACAAATCGCACGCTGCTTGCTACTCGTGGGTGGCATACCAGACCGCTTATCTCAAGGCTCACTACCCTGCCGAGTTTATGGCAGCCAACTTGACCGTAGCGAAAGATGACATCAAGGATGTGACGAAGTTCATGGACGAGTGCAAGGCGATGAAGATATCCGTGCTTGCACCCGATGTGAATGAGTCGGAGATGAACTTCACCGTCAATAGCAAAGGCGATGTGCGTTTTGGTTTGGGCGGAGTGAAAGGCGTTGGCGAAGGTGCTGTAGAAGCTATTATCAACGAGCGTGAAAAGAATGGTAAGTATAAAGATTTGTTCGACTTCTTAGAACGTGTTAATCTACAGTCATGCAACCGAAAGACGGTAGAGAGTTTAGCACTGGCAGGTGCGTTTGACTGCTTTGATGGGTTCTATCGCGAGCAGCTATTTGATACCAATAGCAAGGGTGAAAATATGCTGGAAGTAGTGATGCGCTATGGTAACCGCTATCAACAAGACAAACAGGAGCAATCCATTACGTTGTTTGATGGTTTTGGAGGATTAGGTGTAGAGGTGCAACGTCCTGAATTGCCAGTCGTGCCTCGCTGGTCAAGCATCGAACGACTTAACAAAGAAAAAGACCTTATCGGCATTTTCCTCTCGGCACACCCATTGGATGAATGGGAATTTGAAGTGCGCGAGTTGTGCAATATCACTGCTGAAGAGATGCATCAGTTTGATGCATGGAGTTCACCAACCGCGCGCAACGCCGCTACCTCACAAGACAACGATAGTGAGGAAGAAGATGAAGAAAAAGAGAAACTCACTCCTAATCAGTGGATTGAGAAGCGTGCTGGACAACCATTGCATATGGGCGGTATTATCGTGGCAGCAGAAGATCGTATGTCGCAAAAGGGTAACCCATGGGGTAAATATACGATTGAGGACTATACTGGCAGCTATCAGTTTAGCGCATTTGGCGAGACTTACCAACGTTTCGCTGCATTGCTCAAGCCCAATGTATATGTATATTTATCTGGCGTGATGCAACAACGAGGTGCACATATGAAGTGGTTTAAGCCCAAACCTGTAGAAGAAGCTGAGTATGAGTTTGCATTGCAACAAGTACAACTGATACAAGAGGCGCAAAAGGATTTGCAAAGCGTTACCTTGCAAATACCAATTGAGAATGTACAACCAGACTTGATTGATAGTTTGTCGGACATGACCCAACAACATGCAGGTGCAACTCCGTTGCGTGTGCAGATATTCGACACCATCAAACAAAATGTGATAACATTCAATGCAAGCCCAATCCGTATGAATCAAGCGTTCTTTCATTGGTTGAAAGAACTGCAAGCGGATGAGGTACTGCAATACAAGGTGAATTAGGAGAGTAAAAAACTCTTTGATTTCGAATCTGCTGAAACTATCTAAATACGACAAATTCCCACTTAAGAGTGAACTTTTGTTTGTTTTGTTTGTATATGTGCGTATTTTTTTGTACCTTTGCGCGTTTTTTGTGTTTCAACAAATTCGAAAATAATAATAGATAACAATATAAAGATATAACAGAATGGATAAAAACACGTGGATTGGCTTTCTTTTGATAGCCGCAATTATTGTAGGATTTTCATTTATCAATCGCCCCTCAAAGGAGGAATTGGCTGAGCGTCAACGAGTACAAGACTCCATAGCGATGGTTCGTCTCCAAGAGGCAGAGGCTCAATTGCTATCGCAGCAGATTGCTCAAGAGCTTGAGAGCAAGAATGCGGATAACGTAAACGAAGCTCAATTGGCAGAGCAGGTAGCAGCCTTATATGGTGCGTTCGCTCCTGCTGCAAAAGGCGAAGAAGGTATCATCACATTGGAGAATGAAAAAGTACGTATTGGCATTGCTCAACGAGGTGGTCGCATCGCAAAAGCTGAATTGAAGGAATACAAAGCTTATGGCGATAGCGTAAACAACCTCTGCCTCTTCCAAGGCGAAGAGAGCAGTTTGAACTTTACACTCATTACCAATAATAGCCGTATTCTCTCAACCGAGAATCTATATTTCACTGCTGTAGACCAATCAACCGATGCTGATGGCAACACAATACTCACAATGCGCCTCCATACGAATATAGAAGACTGCTATATGGATGTGGTATATACCTTGCCAGCAGACGATTATATGGTGAGCATGAGTATCCAGCCACACAATATGCAATGGGCTTTGGCACAAAACATGGCAGCGCTGGAAATGCATTGGAATCAAATGATTCCTCAACAAGAGAAAGGTCGTAAGTTCGAGGAGAAATATGCACAACTACAATATATGTTTGTAGGTGGTGATATCGAAAAACTCTCTGAGGTCAAAGCCGATCGCGCTAAAGAGTCTGCACGTTTGAAATGGATTGGCTACAAGGATCAGTTCTTCTCTACGGTATTGATTGCTCAAGATGGCTTTGAGTCCACACAGATGGAATCAACTCCACAAAACGCGTTGAGCCGCTATATCAAGGAATATAAGACTATTGCAAGCTTGCCATTTGATATTACAGGCAAACATACAACGGACTTGAAATACTATCTCGGTCCTAACCACTACAACACCCTCAGAGCATACGATAAAGATGTAGAGAAAGGTGAGAAATTGCACCTCAACGAGCTCGTACCATTAGGATGGAAGTTGGTATCTTGGATTAACAAAGCATTGGTGATTCCTATGTTCGACTTGTTTATGTCATGGGGCTTGCATATCGGTATTGTCATCCTGCTTATGACATTGGTTATCAAGCTGATTATCTTGCCATTTGTCTTTGCATCTTACAAGTCAAGTGCCAAGATGCGTGTCTTGAAGCCACAACTCGATGAGATCAACGAGAAATATCCTCCAGAGAAGATGCAAGAGCGCCAACAAGCCACTATGGCATTGTATCAGAAGGCAGGCGTTAGTCCTATGTCGGGTTGCTTGCCTATGCTATTCCAATTCCCAGTATTGATGGCTATGTTCTGGTTCTTGCCAACTGCTATCGAATTGCGCGGTCAATCACTCTTCTGGGCTGATGACCTATCCACCTACGATGCCATTCTCTCTTGGAGCACGCCATTGCCACTACTCGGCTGGACGCACCTTAGTCTCTTCTGTTTGCTTATGACGATTGTCAATGTAGTATATACCCATATCACCATGCAAAGTCAATCCGGCGGACAAGAGATGAAAATGATGCGTTGGATGATGTATCTCATGCCAGTGATGTTCCTCGTCTTCTTCAATGACTATGCTGCAGGTTTGAGTTACTACTACTTTGTCAGCCTACTCATGACTATCATCCAAACGATGATATTCCGTTGGGCTATTGATGACAAGAAAGTATTAGCAGAGATGGAAGCCAATGCCAAGAAAAAAGGCACACAAAAGAAATCTGGTTTCGCTGCACGCTTAGAAGCTATGCAACGTGAGCAACAACGCCTCGCTCGCGAGCAAGCCAAAGCACAGATGAGACGATAATCTTGAAGATTCACTTGGTGAATAATCGTTCGAGTGAAGCGAGATAAGAATTATGAATTTTGAATTAAGAATTATGAACAAGATTCTTACATTGGTCCTGTGCTCAGCAATGAGCATGGGACTTTTTGCTCAAAACAGCCATGTGAGCGAAGCAAACCAACCACACGCAACCGATAATGCGCCCGCCAACAACGTGAGCGAAACGAAAAAGAAGTACACCTTCGGAGATTTCTTTGATGCACTTGATTTGCCTACTGTATTGGGAGTTGGCATTACCCCAAATGGCATTGAAGGAGCTACCTTTAATTCCGCCATGCGACTGGGTTGGCGTCACCATAAGAATTATGGTACCTTCGTATATATTACCTATGATACCCATAGCAACACCTACGAGGACCTCGATATGCAATTCGCAGGTTCTAATTTCCGCAATGCTGAGGTATGGTATAACGAAGTGGGTATGAGCGTGGGTTATCGCTTCCCCTTGGTGAAAGATATCAAGGCTTTCTACGAGAATCCATATTTCCATCCATGGGACTTCTATATCAGCATGCAACCTGGTGTGTCAATCGCTACGGTTAAAAATGCGACGCTGATGGAAGATAATACCTCCTATGAGATGACCAATATCGACCATATCGTACCTACCCTGCGTTTCTCAGCAGGTGTGGAATGGTTTATCTTCCATAATTTCGCAGTCTTTGCTGAGGCTGCCTACACCCAACACTTGATGCCTACCCTCATCGAACAAGCAGCACAAAAGCAAGGCAAGATTCAACATCCATCCGGACCGCTTACCTTCTCTATCGGTTTGTCGCTATTCTTCAACTAATCCCTATGAAATTACGCCTTTTTCTTGATCGATATGCGCTTATCATCGCCATGCTTATTGGTGCGATAGGCTATCCTTGGTTTAGGCATTTGGATTGGCTATTGCCCCCGCTGATATTCTTTATGCTCTTTTTCACGTTTTGCAAAATCAATCCACTTGATTTGCGTCTACGTGCGTGGCATTGGCTTGTATTGGGTATGCAATTGCTGCTGACTGCCGTGGTCTATTATGGTTGTACGTTTATCTTTTCAACGTTCAAAGATCAACTTTCAACGACTGATGTAGCTATCATCTCACAAGGTTTGATGGTGTGCGTAATTATGCCTACAGCCACAGCAGCACCTATCATTGCAGGAAAATTAGGCGGCAGTATTCAAAATCTCACCACTTTTAGTTTGCTGAGCAATATTGCTACTGCTATCATTGTGCCAGCCTTCTTCCCTATTGTCAACCCATCAGCAGATATATCCTTTGTTCCCGCTATGTGGCTGATATTGCGCAAAGTAGGTCCGATGTTGTTAGGACCATTCCTCGCTGCATGGGCATTACGTTTGGCATATGAAACTTATTATCGCAGCAAGGGAGAAACGCGACCATTTACCCTCACCCCCACATGGGCTTCCATGCCGTTCTACCTATGGGTGGTGTTGCTGGTGGTACTGATTGCTCGTATTACCTATACGCTCGTTACACAGGAGTATTCGGGTTGGTCGATTGCTGTGCTATGCGGCGGTTCGCTGGTGGCATGTCTGTTGCAGTTTGCAATGGGCAGATGGATTGGATTCCACTTCCCAGCTACGAGTCACGGTACCGACTATCGCGATATACTGATTAATCCTGCAGCAGCTGAATATACGATTAATCAACGCAGCCGTATTACCGCAGGACAAGCATTTGGTCAAAAGAACACAGCACTCGGTGTGTGGATGGCCCAAGCCTATTTAGTGCCATTGGCATCAATTGGTCCTGCGGCATATATCATATGGCAGAACTTGCTCAACTCGTTTCAACTATGGCACGCCGGTAAACAATCTCGTAAGCAATGACCTATCAAGAAACAATACAATATCTCTACGCATCGCAACCAGCATTTCATCTTGTTGGAGCAGCAGCCTACAAGCCAGGATTAGACAACACCTATCGCCTTATGGCACATCTTGGTAATCCGCACGAACGGTTACGTGCGGTACATATCGCTGGTACCAATGGCAAAGGTTCTACTTCTCACCTTATTGCTGCCACATTGCAAGCACAAGGCTACAAAGTAGGTTTATTTACATCGCCACACTTGGTGGATTTTCGTGAGCGTATCCGTATCTCTGGAGAAATGATTCCAGAAGAAATGGTCATAGAGTTTGTGGAAAACAACCGTGCTTTCTTGGATGAAGTACGTCCATCATTTTTCGAAACAACGATGGCATTGGCTTTTTGGTATTTCGCTGAGCTGCAAGTAGATATAGCAGTAATTGAAGTAGGATTAGGGGGCAGATTGGATAGTACCAATATTCTTACTCCCCTACTCTCTGTTATCACGAATATCGGCATTGACCATACCGAGTTTCTAGGTACTACCCTTACGCAGATAGCCCACGAGAAGGCAGGTATCATCAAATCGCATATCCCCTGTGTGATAGGCGAAACTCACCCCGATACGCAACAAGTATTTCTTAATCGTGCACACGAGTGCGATATATTAGGTGATGGATTAGAAACGACTGATTGCCGAATATGGTTTGCTGATCAATGCGGTTTTATGCGCCGTCGCCGCTTGAAAGAAGCACCCATATGTCAGTTACAAGGCAGTTATCAGGAGAAAAACCAACAAACAGCTTTTGTTGCGTTGCAAGTGCTGCGTAACCATTGTAATCTCAAAATAAGCACTGAAGCGATTGCCACTGGCTTTGCTCAGGTATGCAGTTTAACAGGTTTACGTGGCAGATGGGAAATCCTATCCGAATCGCCACTCACCATCTGCGATACGGGGCATAACTCCCACGGTATTCGTTATGTGGTGGAGCAACTGAAAACTGAAAACGGAAAACTGAAAGGTGAAAACGGAAAGCTGCATATTGTTTTTGGTATGGTAGCGGATAAGGATATTGATGTGGTGTTGAACCTTTTACCTGAAGAGGCTGTGTATTATTTCACGCAACCTAATACCTCACGTGCATTGCCTGCCACTGAATTACAAGCCAAATGGCACGCACTCCACCCTATGCACAAGTACAATATGTGCTTTTATTCGGTCTGCGATGCTATTGCAGTAGCTAAACAAGAAGCGACATCGGAAGACATTATCTTCATCGGAGGTAGCAACTATGTCGTAGGTGAAGCGCTGTGTACGAAATAGACTTTCGTAGTAGGCTATATACTCATCAGAGAAGATTAAGGTATTATCACTCAATTATGTCGATTTCTCCTTCAACGGTTCAAGACCTTTCTGGCAATAATCATCAACTTTGATTTAGACCCCCTTATAGAAACCTGAGATAGGCATCAGTGTTCGCGAAATATTCACGAGCCCGAAGGGAATTTGAAAGCCACAGAAAGCCCATAGATCTCCCACAGATCTCCTATGGTGGTCCCGAAACTTGCAGAGAATTTATGATACACCATGTTTCAGGATCCATACACCAAAACACACTACAATCTACACTACCCCACACCATTCTACACAAAACACTTGCATATGTGCAATATTTTTTGTACCTTTGCGGCCAAATTTAGAAAAGTGAAAACTGAAAACATATGATAACAATAGAACAACTCAAAGAGATTCAACAACGTGCCGATAAGCTCAAGCAATACTTGGCTATCGACGAGAAACGCGTACAACTGGAGGAAGAAGAACTCCGCACACAAGACCCTGGATTCTGGGAAGATGCCAAAGCCGCTGAAGCACAAATGCGCAAGGTGAAAGGAATCAAGGCATGGATAGAAGGATACGAAGGTGTGCGCGCAGCCACAGAAGAACTACAACTCGCTTTCGACTACTGCAAAGAGGAACTCGTGACAGAAGACGAGGTAGATGCAGCATACGCACATGCCATCAAAGAGGTAGAAGCACTCGAGATGAAGAACATGCTCTCGCACGAAGAAGACCAGATGCCTGCCGTGTTGAAAATCGTTTCTGGAGCTGGCGGTACCGAGGCACAAGATTGGGCTGAGCAACTTATGCGCCTCTATCAACGCTATTGCGAAAAGCACGACTACAAAGTAACCATCGCCAACCTACAAGAGGGCGATGAAGCGGGTATTAAGACCGTTACCTTCAATATCGAAGGCGACATGGCATACGGCTATCTCAAGTCTGAGAACGGTGTCCACCGCCTCGTACGCGTGAGTCCATACAATGCACAAGGCAAACGTATGACCTCCTTCGCATCGGTGTTTGTAGTGCCACTCATCGACGATACCATCGATATCCAAGTGGATCCATCAGCGATCTCATGGGATACCTTCCGTTCTTCGGGTGCAGGTGGTCAGAACGTCAACAAGGTGGAATCGGGTGTGCGCTTGCACTATAAATTCATCAACCCGCTCACCAACCAACCTGATGAGATTGTGATTGAGAACACCGAAACACGCGACCAACCAAAAAACCGCGAGAATGCTCTCCGTCACTTGCGTAGTCAACTGTATGAATTGGAATTGGAGAAACGTCGTCAAGCCGCAGCCAAGGTGGAAGCAGGCAAGAAGAAGATCGAATGGGGAAGCCAAATCCGCTCCTACGTCTTTGATGACCGCCGCGTGAAAGACCACCGCACGAATTACCAAACCAGCAATGTGAATGCCGTGATGGATGGTGATATCGATGAGTTTATCAAGGCATACCTCATGGAGTTTCCAGATTAACAATCATAGCAATGAAGATAGCACTCATCGGATACGGCAAAATGGGACATATCATCGAGTCCATTGCTATTGAGCGTGGACATGAGATTGTGTGTGTCATTGATAAAGATAATACGGAGGACTTCCACTCCGCTGCATTCGCCTCTGCAGATGTAGCCATTGAATTTACTACCCCTCAAACAGCAGAAGCAAATGTATTACGTGCTTGGGCAGTAGGCGTACCTGTAGTATCTGGTACAACGGGATGGAATATTGAGGCGACAAGGCTAGAGGCCATAAGACAAAAAGCGGGCTTAATGTGGTCATCCAACTATAGTATTGGAGTAAACCTTCTTTTCGCCCTCAACAAACAATTGGCGAAATTCATGGAGGCATACCCTAATTATACGCCCCACATGACCGAAGTGCATCATATTCACAAATTAGATGCCCCAAGTGGTACTGCCAAAACCTTGCAAGAGGCCATTGGCGAAGAGCGTCTTCCTGTAACCGATATTGAGTCTATCCGCGAGGGCGAAGTACCAGGCATACACACCATCACATGGGATAGCGAGGTCGATACCATCACCATCAGCCACTCAGCCAAATCACGCAAAGGTTTTGCCCTCGGCGCCGTGATTGCCGCCGAATGGATGAGAGGCAAGACAGGTTGGCATGAATTTTCTGAAGTAATCCTTAGTTAAATACACACATATAGATGATGAAAACTTTTCAAGATAGAATCAAAGATGTGACCACCAAAGGGTGGATTTCTTGCGGCGTATGGTGCGCCATTTACATCGCTTTTGTTGTTTGGGTAGCTTGGGGCGACTGGGCAAGTCTCGGTTGGCTCGTACTTTTGCCTATCATTGCCGACATGTTTACCACCAAGTATATCCCTTGGAACTGGTGGAAGAAGTACAAGCCCCTCACCAAAGAGGAAGAGGCTGCAGGCAAGAAGAATCCAGATGCCAATAGTACCCTATACACCATCTGCTCGTGGATTGATGCCATCGTCTTTGCGTTGGTGGCGGTGTATTTCATCAATGTGTATATCTTCCAAAACTACCAGATACCTACCTCTTCATTGGAGAAGACCTTGCGTGTAGGGGATTTCTTGTGTGTAAACAAGATGTGCTACGGAGCTCGTGTGCCTAACACTCCACTCTCTATGCCATTGGTACAACACACATTCCCTTGGGGAGGAAAAAGTTATATTGAAAACCCACAATGGGAATATAAGCGTTTGAAAGGATGGGATAAGGTAGAGAAAGGCGATATAGTGGTATTCAATTTCCCGACAGGTGATACCGTCTGCACCAAGATGCAAAATCCAGATTATTACACCCTCTGTCACTACTATGGCAAGCGTACTGTGGAGAATCGCAAAGATGTGTTTGGTGAGATTGTAGTACGCCCAGTGGATAGACGAGAGAATTATGTAAAGCGTTGTGTGGGTACTCCAGGCGACAGTTTGCAAATCATAGACAACGTGATTTATATTGATGGTGTGGCAGAGCCAAAGCACCCATATTTGCAATACAACTACATCGTTAAGACCGATGGTTCTGTGTTAGGCAATAATTTTATGGCTAAACTCGGAATCTCCAAAGAAGATCGCGCTAAACTGGCGGAAGGAGTATATCACCTCCCATTGACAGCAGAGATGAAAACTGAGTTGGAGAAGAATAGTCATATACTGAGCATTGAGATAGAGCCAGAAGAGAATGGTGGCGAGGTTTATCCATTAGGTTACAACGCATGGACACGTGATAATTATGGTCCGATTTATATTCCAGCGAAGGGTGATACTGTGATGATTACGGAGGAAAATTATTGGGTGTATAAGCGTATTGCAGATGCGTATGAGAAGAAGCCAATGAAAGTGGGTGAGCCATATGTGTTTGAGATGGATTATTATTGGATGATGGGTGATAATCGCCATAAGTCGGCAGATAGTCGCTATTGGGGATTTGTGCCAGAAGATCACATTGTGGGTCGTCCGATGTTTGTATGGCTGAGCATTGAGAAAGATAATGCGCTGGGTAAGGGGCGTATTCGTTGGAATCGTATTGGATTGAGCGATTTTGAG
>ERZ808048.245-NODE-245-length-11551-cov-10.988757_pt1 | contig 11551 bp, 13 predicted proteins | sample MGYA00380197_ERZ808048 | MGnify/ENA primary metagenome ERZ808048 (study PRJEB31490, sample SAMN06133377) | cow dung metagenome | isolation source: M1 | host: cow | place: China: Chengdu | collected 2015-05 ... | reverse complement strand
TGCAGTGGGAAGAAGATGTTTCAGCGACAAAATTGTAGAGAGTGATCCGTTTTTTGGATTGCCTGAGAATGCACAGGCGCTCTACTTCCATCTGAATATGAATGCCGATGATGACGGGTTTATCAACAACGCCCAGAGCGTCGCAAATAAGGTTAAAGGCGGAAAAGCTGCTCTGCGCAAACTGGTAGAATGTCGATTCCTGCTGCAATTTGGTGAGGTTTATGTAGTAAAACACTGGAGAATTTCCAACAGTTTGAAGAATGACCGCCTGAAACCGCTTGCTTATGCTGGAATTGCCATGAAGATCTGGGTGAAGCCGAACCGGGCATATACCGACCATCCTGTGCCCAGCTCCACTACGCTGTATGAAATGCGGACTGGAATCCGTTTGGATTCCAACGGGAATCCATTTGTAATCCAATTGGAATCCCAACCTAACATAACCCAACCTAACCTAACTCAACCTAACATAACCCAACCTAACATAACCGGTTTGGAGGGGTGTTTTGAGCGCATGGTGAATTTGTATCCGGAAGGAAGCGTCGGCAATGTGGAGTCCGCAAAAGAAGCGTTCCGACAAGTGGTTACAAGTCAGGATGTAGCGGAAACCGCGGTTGAGAACCTGAAGCTATGGAAGAGGTCAGAGCAGTGGACAAAGGATGGGGGTAAGTATATCCCGTATCTATGCAACTGGCTGCTCCGCGGGACCTGGCGAACTCAACCAAAGAAAGTCCTGGAGGGAGGCCCCCGGGAACTGGATGAAGAAGAGCTTGCGGCGGTCAGGCGGATGCTGGAAGCCGATTTCGGGGACGAGCCCTGATGCCTCCAAGAGGACTCTGCCATGGCAAGCGGCTCTTACAGACAGGCTGATGTGCAATGCCCTTTCTATAAATACGATGATGGGAAGCGGCGCATCACCTGTGAGGGCATCATAGATGACAGCAGTCTGGCCCTCATTTATCACAACAGAATGGACTATGAGACACAGATCACGGTGTTCTGCTGCGAGCATTACAAAAAATGTGAGGTATACAACATGATCATGAAAGCGAAATACGATGAGGAGGATTGATTATGTACACCATGTTAGAGCATCCCGAAATCGCTCACATCGAGAGAACGGGCTATCCTTCATGGATCAAGGATCTCGATGTCGATGAAGAGGAGGAAGACTATGAAGATGAAGAATGGGAATAAGTACGGTGCCAAGAAAATCAAAGATCCTGCATCCGGCTATGTGTTCGACTCCAAAGCTGAGTTTATACGATGGTGTGAGCTGCGGATCATGGAGAGGGGCGGTAATATCTCCGGTCTTAAGCGGCAGGTCAAGTATGAGCTGATCCCCAAGCAACCTGGCGAAAGGGCCTGCAACTACATTGCTGACTTCACCTACATAGAGAATGGCGAGCTGGTGGTGGAGGATGTGAAGGGCATGAAGATTGGTATCCCAAGAGACTATTTCGGTGAGGGACTCGACCCGGAGGTAAAGGCAGGAGTACTTGCGGCGGCAAAGGCGCTTGAGGAGAAGGGCGCAATCGTCGAAGAATTTGATTTAAGCCTTGTTGAATATGCGATTCCTGCATATTATACGATTGCAGCAGCAGAGGCAAGCTCAAACCTGGAGAGATTTGATGGAATAAAATACGGATATCGTGCAGAAAGCTTTGAAGGACTTCACAATATGTACAAGAGAACACGTTCAGAAGGATTTGGTCCTGAGGTAAAGAGAAGAATAATGCTTGGTTCATTTGTTCTCAGTTCAGGTTACTATGATGCATATTATATCAAAGCAATGAAGGTAAGAGCTTTGATTAAGAAGACTTTTGACGAGGCAACGGTAGAGAAGATCAATCTGATGCTGGCAAAAGTGGATACCGCCTACGAGGTGATGATTGCCAACTTAACAGCAGCGCACGAAGGTAGATTGACGACTATCAAGAACGCGTATGATGCTGAGGAGCAGATTAATGTGCTGCGTAATGAGTTGCGCGAGGCAGAGATAGAGGCGCTTGAGGATAACCAAAAGAACTACCAAACGAGCGTGTATTACATCGATATCATCAACGAGCTCGAGCATATGGGCGACTATATGATCAATATCTCGCAGAGCTTGGAGAGAGCGTTTGTGGGGAAGTAGGCTTAGGCTCAAAAAATAGGTGGCAAAATAAAAATAAGAAGGAGAGGAATTAACCCCTCTCCTTCTTATTTTGAGCCACTGGCCGGACTCGAACCGGCGATTTACGTAAGCGAACCCCCGATTTGGTCCTCCCGTGGCGCTATAACTGAATAGCTACATTCTATAACTAACTATCTTATAAGGTTTTACCCCTTGATGTAGTTAATGTTTAAAGATCACCCTATATTTGAAGTGCTTTGTGCGTGCTATCATTTTTGGTAGCATTTTTGGTAGCACTTGTTGTATCACTTTTTCTGCTGCAAAGGTACTGCTTTTTTTTGATATACACAAGTTTATGAGCAAAAAAAGTTACACATTTTTTCCATTTATTTTCCATCGGGTAACAGTTGTACTATCAACTATGGTATCAGTAAGAAAAAGTGCTAGAAAATAACAATCGCAGACACATTTGTTGAGCCTGCGATTGTTTTGTTATTTGCCTCTGCTTTTTAGTCTTTCTTTCCTTGCAAGGTTCTCATCAATACCTCTACTTGGGCGTTGAGGCATTTGATCTCCTCATCTTTTTGCGCAACTAAGTTCTTTAGTTCCGCTACTTCTACGTGAGTAGTGAGATGCTCATGCTTCTCCTCTGATACAAACATATTTCCTCTACCCAGCATGACCCACTCAAGGCTCAGCTGTGGGTAGAGTTCTATTATTCCATTGATGGTTGATACCGCTACTCCTCGTTTGCCAGATAATTGTGCGCTCAAAGTTGCCAATTCCATGTTCAACTTTTTGCTCAATTCTTTGATGGTGATGTGCTGTGATTTGCGAAAATCAGTCAGCCTTTTTGCAATTTCTTCGGCTTTCATACTATAAAATTGTATATTTTTTGCAAAAAATGCACAAAATGTTTGCTATATTCAACAAAATGTACTATCTTTGCGCTGAAAATTTGCTGCAAAAGTACACATTTTTTCCAAAATATGCAAGAAAAAAGCAAAAAAAATTGATTTTTATATGAAAAAAGATGATTTTCGCCTCCGAACTTTTCTACAAAGTGTTGAAAAGTCGCAATACAGGGCAATTCGGAGAGCTATAATTGATTTGTGCAAAGTGACTAAATCAAGTTATTACAACTGGCTCAATGGTGTCGCTACTCCAAGTCCAAGGAGAAGAACAATAATCAATGCCGTAGCAGTGAAATATGGTTATTCTCCTGTATACCCATATAATAAAATAAGTACTATTAAAATACCTAATTTTATATACAATGAGTCTGAATCCTGAAATACGTTTGTACTACTCGCGCATGGATCGCGATTTTAAGGCTAACTTCCAAATGTTGGTTTGCAACCGTACCAATTGGAAGAAATCGCGCTTCTATAGTCGTATGCGTGGCGATACGGAATGGTCGCCTGCTGAGTTAGCAGTTGTTGAAAGTGTTTACAAGTCCTTTAAGGAAAGATATAATTTTTAGTATGAAACCAAATACCCCACAATACGCCGTATTCTCTTCGACTGAAGAGGGATGTTGCTATTTGCTTTGCACGGATATTATCGGCTATGCCCCATTGATGGATTCTTTTCTCGGTAACGAGATGTTTGAGGCAGATGAAGTTACCTGCCACCATCAGTTTGTCCTGGGCAATGAGCGCTTTGGTAAATGCAATGTGCTTCATTTACGCTACATCCTCTCGGATGATTATCAAGATATCGAGGTAAAAGCCCTCGCAGAGTTCATTAGGATAGCCGAGGAGAGGTCATGGATGATGTTGCTACAATAACCCCCACAGAGGAGCGTTCGTACTTCCAGAGGCGCGTTTTTGATGAAATGGGGCTCACACCAGAGCAGAACAAAGTTTTGCTCAAGCGCGAAAGCGATGGTGATGAGTTCCGAACGGCGCGTGGTCATATGGATATTTTCTCTGAAGATAAGGATGGGAATATACAAATTCTTGTATATACCCTCAATGGTTGGGCAATCACTTATCCTGATCCCAACCAAGGGAAAACATACGACCATAGTAGTATTACTAGATTGAAGAACTACTATGTTACGCGCCTTCATCCCGATAACATCAAAGAGGGTGGGGGTAAGTATCGCTTTCCTAAGGGGCAACCTACTTATCCATTTTTTCCTCCCAGTTTGCTTGAGAAGTTCGAAAAAAAAGAGCAGATTGATACCCTCATCTTAACGGAGGGTTATTTCAAAGCGATGACAGGCTCGCTTTATGGCTTAGATGTTGTTGGATTGGGTTCAATTACTTTGTTTGCTGATTCCAAAACAAAGGAACTCTATCCCGATATAAAGCTGCTTATCAATACTTGTAAAGTTCAAAAGGTTGTGCTTTTATACGATGGCGACTGCCTGAATATCTCTGAAAAAGCACTTAAAAAGAAGTCAGACCTTGCTTTGCGCCCTAAAACCTTCTATAATTCCATCAGGAATACACGTGATTTGTTGGTAGATTTCTCAAAAGTAAAGATTGAGTTTGCTTACATCCGTACGGAAAATCTCATCGACCACCCCAAAGGGCTTGACGATCTGCTACTCACTCCCGCCTACCAATCGCACATAGATGAAATAGTCCAGGATATAACGGAAGACGAGATAAACTCTAAATTCTTCTTCCGTATGAATATCCGTGACCAAATCAACCGCCTCAAGCGACAGTTTGCTTTGGATTCTGTTAAAAGTTTCTATGCGCGATGGGAGAATCAAATCGGAGATGAGGAGTTTGTATTTGAGCATATGCTCTATCAATACAATGCCGCCGAAGATAAAGTCATACGAGCGATGCCTTTAGCTATCCGCGATTTTATTCGTGTAGGCGATGATTATTTTGAGATGATCAAGGTGCCTAATATACGCACAGATGTGTTAGAGATAAAACTTGCTCCTCGTCGCAAAGGTACTATTGTGGATGATTTTGGGAAATGTCAATTGGTTAATGTGCGTAAATTTAAGGCATTTGTCAATAAGCCAAGCCATATAGATTATAAGGCCATCATAAATGATTGCTATAATCTCTACCAACCAATCAATTATGTAGCCGAACCTAATCGTCCTTGGCCACATATTCAAAAGCTGATGGAACACATCTTTGGCGAACAGGTAGAACTCGGGTACGATTATATGCAATTGCTATATCTTAAACCTATGCAGATTTTGCCTATACTTTGTCTCGTGAGCCAAGAACGCGGCACAGGAAAGACTACTTTCCTCGATCTGCTCCGTGAGACATTTGGCAATAATGCAATCATCGTTGGTAACTCCGAAATCACCTCAGAGTTTAACGCTCTAGTCAGTGGTAAACTCATAGTCGGAGTAGATGAAACCTCGTTGGAAGATAACACCAAGGTAACAGAACGCCTGAAGATGATGTCCACAGCCAAGAAGGTTCCAATGCAGCGCAAAGGTAAGGATCATGAGGAGATAGAGAACTTTACCAAGTATGTGTTGTGTTCTAATAATGAAACACGTTTCATTTATACACAAGAGGATGAGGTCCGCTTTTGGGTGCGCAAGATTGCCCCCATTCCAGAGGAAGATGCTATCCCCGATATTCTTCCTATTTTAGGTGAAGAAATCCCTGGCTTTTTGTCGTTCTTATTATCACGTCAAATGCACATCCGTGAGCCTCAATCACGTATGTGGTTTTCTCCAGCTGATATTGAAACTGAGGCATTAATCAAATTGAAGCAAAATCAGCAACCAAAACCAGTAAAAGCCATCAAAGATAAGATACATGATTTGTTCTTGGAGTTTCCTGCCGAAGAATATCTCATTTCCGTGAACATTCTTAAACAAATGATTCCTGATATTCAGCGGCTCACTTCTGATGCAATCTGTGATTATTTGAAGGTAAACTTGCATTTGTCAGTAGCGCTTACCGATGGAATAGCTAAAACCAAATATTTGAAAATCCCTTATTCTTTTGAGTCAAGTGATGGGAACTACATCACTTGCTATCATAAAGATCGTGGAAAAGGCTTTGTTTTTCGTGCAGAAGATTTTCTTAATGAAGTAGAATTGGGGTATGTTCATAAAGTGCTGAAGGCAAAAGATGAAACATATTAGTAGTTACCTAAACTTTAACTTTTCTTCGGTGGGGTGCGCTGGCTCGTGAGAGTAGGCGCACTTTCTTTTTGTATTGTTTTTGGGGGAGAAAAAACAAACTATAATTTGGTTACTTAGTTACTTTAGTTATATGTAATTTTATTTCAATAAATTATATAGTAACCTATTTGGTAACTTTTAGTAACCTATGGTAACTTTTGGTAACTCTTAGTTACTGAAGGTAACTTAATTTGTTACTTTGATAATCAGATGATTATAAAGAATGTAACCAATGTAACCAAAAATTCCCCTTATGATTATTTCGCATGCTTTGTGTCCGTTTGGTTGCTTGTGAGGAATAGGTTGTTGATAAAAGTTGTATGAATTGTCTTTATTGAACATTGGCAAGCAGAGGGCGCTGATATAATACACCTTTACGCTGCAAAGTTAGTTACGCTCCATTATCCAGAACAAGGTTGCACAGAGTTTTGAACCGTGTACCTCAAAAATCTCCATCCCACGGCTGACTCGCTGTGGGTAGTATTTTTGTCAAAAACCTTGTGCTGCTATTCCGCTACTCTGATAAAGCACCGTAAAGGTTATATCATACGCTCACTGCTTTATACGCAAATGTTCAACAATTAAATTCAATTCATTATGTCACAACTTTCATTCTACAACGATCTCTTCAATTCTCACAATGAGGCAACCACATCCACAGCAAGCGAAAATGTAAAGGTTGATCACCGCTTCAGCATTACCGCAAATGTTCTAAAATTTATTGTTTCACAAGATTTTTATCGTGATTGCGATTGCGATGTGTTGGAGATTGAAATGCCCCGCGAGGAGTTTGAGGGTGTGGCTGTTAGTGCCTTGAGAGAGCGAGGTTTGGAATATACGCCTTATCTGTCACAAGGCGAGCGCATAGAGTACGATTACCAATTAGAGGAAGAACTCCACCAATACGAGCAAGCGTTCAAAGCTTGGCTTGCAGCTATTGATAGCGAGCGTAGCCAATATGTCCACGCGTTTGATGTGGAGGAGTTTATAGAAGATGTTTTCTATCACTATAGCATAGAGAGCCGCTACTATGGTGTTCCTGTCTTGGCGCACTATGAGTACAAAGAAATTTGCAAAAACTATTTACAAGAAAATAAATAATACGAACCCTAAAATTTGGAGGAATTACCATGTCAGAGGCTAAGTCAAGAGAGATTTTGCATAATCTCAACAACCAAGTAAGTTTTGTAATCGATGAAATCGAAACGGGCGGTTTGCAATGTACCCTGAAAACGCAAATGTTGCTCTATGATTTGATAAATGAAATTTGGAACTATTAAGCGGCACCGCCCATCTCCAGCGAGGTGGGCGGAACCCGACTGATGGTGTGAAAAATCGCGCTCGCTCCCTGACGAAAGCTCGCTATGCTTTACTCTGTCAATTTCATTTACACCCAATTGTTGCATGGAGATGTTTCTTACCAGTATTTTTATGTTTTGCAGCAGGTTTTATGGGTGAGGTATTGCATATGCGAGATTTTATTTGTACCTTTGCAGCGCCTTGTTACGATTTTCGCTTGTTTTCTAATTGCAACACTAAGATAAGTGAAAAATCTGACACGGCAAAATCCTAGGCAACTTATTGTTGCTCAGGAACTTATAAATAAAGTTAAATTATAGTGTTGCGGAATTAAGGATGTTTAAAAATCGTAGTATGAAAAAAAGTAGAAGAAAACGCCTTGTAATTTTGTGTATAGCTTTAGTTTGTATCATAGTTTTAGTTTTTTTATTGTTCTCTAAATCAACTTCTAATAATAGTACAAATCCACCTTTGACAGATGTTTTGACTGATAGCATTTCTCGGATAGTATCAGCTTGTCCTGGTGAAATTGGAGTGGCAATTATTATTAATAACACAGATACAGTTAAAGTTAATGATAAGAGTGTATATCCTATGATGAGTGTATTTAAGGTTCATCAGGCATTAGCTCTTTGCAATGATTTTGATAACAAAGGGATTTCACTTGATACCTTAGTAAAGATAGATAGGAATAGACTTGATTCAAAGACTTGGAGTCCTATGATGAAAGATTATTCCGAGTTGGTTATATCATTAACCGTGAGAGATTTACTTCGTTATACTATTGCTCAAAGTGATAATAATGCAAGCAATCTGATGTTTAAAGATATGGTCAATGTTGCTCAAACTGACAGTTTTATAGCCACACTTATTCCTCGTTCAAGTTTTCAGATAGCTTATACAGAAGAGGAAATGTCGGCTGACCACGATAGGGCTTACTTTAATTATACATCTCCTCTTGGTGCCGCAATGTTGATGAACCGTTTGTTTACCGAAAGTATTGTCAGTGGTGAGAAGCAAAGTTTCATTAAGAATACATTAAAAGAATGTGTGACAGGTACAGATAGAATAGTCGCTCCGCTTCTTGATAAAGAAAGGGTTTCTATTGCACATAAGACGGGTTCTGGTTATGTCAATGAAAATGGTATTCTTGCAGCTCACAATGATGTTGCCTATATATGCCTGCCTAATAATGTCTGCTATACTTTAGCGATATTTGTTAAGGATTTCAAGGGTAATGAATCACAAGCATCACAATATGTTGCGCATATATCAGAGGTCGTATATTCTTTATTAATACAAAATTCGGCAATTCCTTAAGTTGCGTTTACTTTGAAGCTTCAATGGTAAACATTATATAATTTATACAATATAAAAGCACTTCGTAACTATCAGAGTGCTTTTATATTGTCTTTTTTTTCTATTATAACTTGAATCCTCTACTTTTTCTTGGTTCTTCCGTTGGTTGTCGCAAACCTTGCCGAAGTTTCGGCTCAGTCTGAAATTCCGGTGGGGATTAAAAATATTATGCAAATATTGTAGCTAGGCGGAATATAAAGAAAGGTATATCAGCAACACCACGGAACTGATTTCTAAATGCCTTGACTTTTGCATTGAAACTCTCAGCTGAAGCATTAGTTGATCGGTTCTCAAAGTAGTTTGTAATCGTAGCGTAGTTATTCTGCATAGTTTGAATTACAGAGTTGAAGTATTTACAGTCTAGCTTCTCTACCTCGTCATACCAGCGTGCGAGTTTTGTTAGTGCAACACTTCTATTGCACTTGGCATTAAATATCTCGGTTAGTTTCATTGACACACCATAAGCCTCTTGGATTGCAGGATATTCTCTAAACAATATTGACGCTCTACGCTTTTGCGACTCTGTCCACTTAGAGTGATGTTTCATCACGATATGGCGACTACGAGCAAGGAGCTGTCGACGAGTGTCGCCATTCTCAAAAGTGTGAGGTATAAACTTCCGACCTATCTCTTTTGCAAAGTTTATCTCCTCATTCTCCTGATCTATGGCTTGCCAACGGTAATCTACTCTGAGGTCACTGATAGCCTCGTTCATTAGTTTCTGCACATGAAAGCGATCGGAAACAATTGTTGCATTAGGGAAAGCACGTTTGGCTATTAAGCGCATTGATGGGCTTAAATCAATTGTTATCTCTTTTACTTTGAGTCGTTTAGCGCGTGGCAAATGATTAAGATAGTAGATGATATATTCACTCTTGGTGCCTTTTATCATGGCTACAAGCGAACCTTTGCCACCGTGAGCAGATTTATTGGTTACGATAGTATATAGTTCACCTTGTGATAGACATGTTTCATCCATCGAGAGCCGCTCGCCTATATTCTCTTTGAATAATACATAGTCCGCAGCGTGATAACGCTGATTCCACTCTTTGTAATTACTAAGAAAACACTTATACCAGAATGACAACTTCTTACCATCAACACCATACATACGACCTATGGTGCGGATGCTGAGCGTACTACTCTCTATAGATATCTTTTAAAAAAGTTGCGAACTCCGCAGTGATTTGTGTGCCTAAATGTGTTAGGTCGTAACTATTTGTCAACACTTTGCCCGTGCTCTTTTCAAGCCACTTGCGACGACGAATATGAAGAAAAACGGGCTTACCCCTTAGTGGAAAATCTTGGATAATACTCTGCTCGGTAAACCCCTTGCTCTCATACCCAACAGCCTTAGGTGGATTATGCTGCTCATCTAAGAATAGATGTACATCTACATTTGACACTTCGGTATGTACCAACTCAAAATAGTCGTATATCGCACCTGGCAACAACAACTTCAACGGATCCTCTATATTATCTTTATGCTTTCCCATAATACAAAGATACAAACTTTTTTTCAATTATCACCCCACCGGAATTTCAGACTGATCCCTCAATCTGCTCAACACTCGTGATGGTAAGTATTCTTTAAGGGCAAGTTGCGCGGATATGATAACGATATATTGCTCACCCTATGGGTTGCGCTTATTATTTAATGGTATCCGCGCTACGGCTAAAGCCGTTCGAATCTTGTCATCCCGACCAACCATAAGCCCTGATAATCACACGATTATCGAGGCTTTTTCTTTTTACACTACTCTGCGGATAGTGCGGTTTTAAAAAAAAGAGTGCCCCGTGGGACACTCCATATCATATCAGTTAGGCAGATAGGACTACTCCTCTGCGGTCTCCTCGTTGTCGTAACTGGGCAACTTGAACTCTGTGAAGCCAGCCTTAACCAAGAGGTTGTACCATGCGAAGCACTTTTTCATATCTGATACGTGCACGCGGTCGCGGTCGTACTCAGGCAGCACCTTTGCGAACTCCGCAACGATCTTGTCTGCAGACTCCTTATGAGAGATAATCTCCTTACCCTCAGTATAGTTCCAGATGTTAGTGAAGACATCCGCAAGAGCAATATCCTCGCCCTCAGTAAACATAGAGATCTCTGAGAGTGCGCTAACGCGTGAAGATGCAGTAGCGTTGCTACGCTTACCATCAAGAAGTGACTCTACGATAAAGCCAGTGCGAGACTGTGCGATGTAGCGGTAAAGACCGGGCTGACCGGCAATAGCCAAAATATCTTTCAATTCCATACTTATATAATATTATTAGTTTTGTTTAATATGAACATCCATCTGTGGGAATGGGAAGTGAATACCCTCGGCAGGGAGTTGTTTGTACATCTTCTCATTAATATCCCAGAACAAACCCCAATAGTCGTCATTTGCACACCAAGCGCGCGCCTTGAGGATTACAGCTGAGTTTGCAAGCTCCGCAACAACAACCATAGGCTCTGCGGGCTCTGTAAGCACCCTCTTATCGGCCGAAAGCATTGCAAGTATCGCCTTGCGAGCAACATCTACATCGTCACCGTAAGAGATAGATATGTTCCAATCCACACGGCGAGTAGTTGGCTGCGAGTAGTTATCGACAATCGAGGTAGAGATTGCGCTATTAGGCACGTAGATAATGCGGTTATCAGGTGT
>ERZ808048.244-NODE-244-length-11553-cov-3.655891_pt1 | contig 11553 bp, 10 predicted proteins | sample MGYA00380197_ERZ808048 | MGnify/ENA primary metagenome ERZ808048 (study PRJEB31490, sample SAMN06133377) | cow dung metagenome | isolation source: M1 | host: cow | place: China: Chengdu | collected 2015-05 ... | reverse complement strand
CCACATATATGAATGATATGTGATGCTCCTCAAGCATTGGATGTGCGACACTTCCGACCTCAACCTTGATAGTCTTGTCATCAAGCTTTGTCACCACCGGAAGATGTTTTTCAACGCTTGCCTCAACTGTTCCCGGTACAAGTTCCTCCATCTTCTCTGCACAGCATACAACCGGCACCTTCTTGTCAACTATCTTCTGGATTACGTTGCCGCAACGACGGCATCTATAAAATTTCACTGCCATGATTTTCCTGTTTAATGTTATCTTATTTTGAATTATTCTAAATTGTTTCTGATGCAAAGGTAAGGATATTTTTGGAATCTCCAAATTTTTATTTAGAATTTTTCAAATTTATTTAACAACTTTCCATCTGAGTCTCCAGACTCCGTCGGCATAGGAATGACTGATGATCCTGAACTCCCCTATCTCACGTGTATTGTTGACATGTGCTCCAATGCAGGCACAGGCATCGTAATCACCGATCCTGACAATCCTCAAGGTCTGGGATGCATCTTCGGGCAGCTTGCTCAGATCGACGATCAATGCAGCTTCCTCACGTGACATAAATTCGACAGTCACATCCATCTCACGCGAAATTGCCTCATTGACACGTGACTCTATCTCGGCCACCTGAGCGGCATCAGGCTCTGTTTCCAGCAGATAATCACATTTGGACTTCTTCCTCTCAATATGCGCGTTCTTTGAGCGGGGACATCCGAACATCTTAACCATAGTGGCGTTAAGCAAATGTTCGCAGCTATGGGCTGGCTCGTACTCGGATTTGTTATGTGCATTAAGTATAGGTTCCATCTCAAGATTTCTATGTGTTTCAACAAAGGTAGTGAAAACTGATTAAGTCCAACAATGTGTATAGGCATAAAAAATGAAGAACTTCCGGAATTTATCACTACCTTAGCGATATCAAAAGGAATAAACTATGAACTTTACAGGAATTATCGTTGGGCTTGCGACCTTTCTCATAATAGGAGTTTTTCATCCGATCGTCATCAAGGCAGAATACTATCTCGGAACCAGGTGCTGGTGGATGTTCCTGATCGCAGGTATTGTCTTCGGGGCGATATCATTGATGGTCAGCAACCTGATTCTTTCCACCATTCTTGGCGTAACGGCATTCTCTTCATTCTGGAGCATCCTTGAACTGAAGGAACAGAAGGAACGTGTCAGAAAAGGATGGTTCCCTGCCGGCCCGGGACACGATAAGAAATAACATAGTCACAGGCGGACACTGAATATCTTTACCATAATCCAGCTGTCGGATCCGAATAAAAATGGCACACTTTGTGACTTGCGGGATTCAGACAATAAAAAAAACAGAATTATGGTTAAAGATTTCAAGACAATAAGAGATGAGGCTGCCCTCATTTTCGGATCACACGAAATGAAGGAGCCCGCACCTGCGGAATTCATTCCCAAGCATAAGACTCCGGCTGAGATAGCATATCAGATGGTCAAGGATGAAACATTCCCACAGACCCAGCCACGACTCAATCTTGCGACATTCGTCACTACATATATGGACGACTACGGCACAAAGCTGATGAACGAGGCTGTGGGAATCAACTACATTGACGAGACAGAATATCCACGCGTGGCTGTCATGTGCGGAAGGTGCATCAATATGGTGGCAAACATGTGGCACACACCTGAAAAGGGAGACTGGAAGACCGGAGCAGTAGGCATCGGTTCATCAGAAGCATGCATGCTCGGCGGCGTTGCCGCATGGCTGCGATGGAGAGAACGTCGCAAGGCACAAGGCAAACCATATGACAAGCCTAATCTGGTGATGAGCACGGCCTATCAGGTGGTATGGGAGAAATTCTGCCAGCTCTGGCAGATCGAGATGCGTACGGTTCCCATCACTCACAGACATCCGACTCTCGACGTAGAACAGACAATCAGGATGTGCGACGAAAACACAATCTGCGTGGTACCTATCGCCGGAGTTACCTGGACTGGCATGAATGACGACATCGAGGCACTGGATTTTGCTCTTGACGGATTCAACGCAAGGACAGGATATGACATACCGATTCATGTGGATGCCGCCTCAGGAGGTTTCATCCTGCCGTTCCTGAACCCGGCAAAGAGATGGGATTTCAGGCTGAAATGGGTATACTCGATATCAACTTCAGGACACAAATACGGTCTCGTATATCCGGGACTCGGATGGGTCATCTGGAGAGGCAAGGAATACCTTCCTAAGGAAATGTCATTCAGCGTAAACTATCTGGGAGCAAACATCACACAGGTAGGACTTAATTTCTCTCGTCCTGCGGCCCAGATTCTCGCCCAGTACTACAACTTCATCCACCTGGGAGAGGAAGGCTACAGAGAAATCCACTCAAACTCGATGGCAATCGCAAGATACTGCCACGACGCTGTAGGCAAGATGTCCTGCTTCAAGAATTACTCTGAGCATCTGGAAAACCCTCTCTTCATCTGGTACATGGATCCGGAATATGAGAAGACCGCGAAGTGGACGCTCTATGACCTTCAGGACAAGCTGATGCAGCATGGATGGATGGTGCCGGCATATTCGATGCCTAAGGATATAGAGGATATGGTGGTAATGAGAATCGTGGTACGCCAGGGCATGTCGCGCGATATGGCGGATATGCTCATCGGGGACATTCAGGATTCTGTGGCCGAGCTAGAGAAGCTGGAATACCCTACTCCTACACGAATTGCCGCTTCCAAGAGTGAAAAGACCAAGGGTCGTGTATATACACATTAGACGTTCTGCAGGCTTACACATAATATATCGTGAATTATGAATACTGATAACAAAACTGCAGGCAAGGCATTCAAACTGAGTGTAGCCACGCTTGCAATCATGAACATAACTGCGGTAGTCAGTCTGCGAGGTCTGCCTGCCGAGGCAATCTACGGTCCGTCTTCCGCATTCTACTATCTCTTTGCGGCAATCGTCTTTCTGATTCCGACAGCAATGGTTGCGGCTGAACTCGCTGCAATGTTTTCCGACAAGCAGGGCGGAGTCTTCCGCTGGGTCGGTGAAGCGTTCGGAGCACGCACAGGATTCCTGGCAATATGGCTGCAGTGGATAGAATCTACCATCTGGTACCCTACAGTGCTCACCTTTGGTGCCGTTTCACTGGCATATATAGGTATGGACGGAGCCTCGGATGCAGCTCTTGCCTCCAACAAGGTCTTCACTCTTGTTACTGTACTTGCAATATATTGGATCGCTACCTTCATCGCTATGAAAGGCCTTGACTGGGTCGGCAAGATCAGCAAATGGGGTGGAATGATCGGAACCATCATCCCGGCAGGACTTCTGATTGTCCTTGGACTTATATATATCCTGAGCGGAGGCCATAACAACATGGATATGTCCCAGGGATTCTTCCCGGATCTCACGAAGCTCGACAACATAGTTCTGGCAAGCAGCATCTTCCTGTTCTACGCAGGTATGGAGATGATGGGTGTGCACGTTATGGACGTGAATAACCCTTCCAGGAACTACCCGAAGGCAATCATCATCGGCTCTCTCGCCACTGTTGCGATATTTGTTCTGGGAACCTTTGCACTTGGTTTCATCATCCCGGCCAAGGACATCAACCTCACACAGTCGCTTCTGATCGGATTCGACAACTATTTCAGGTACTTCCACCTTTCGTGGGCAGGTCCGGTGATTGCAGTCGCGCTGATGTTCGGAGTGCTGGCCAGCGTGCTGACATGGGTTGCAGGTCCTTCAAAAGGTATATTTTCAGTCGGCAAGGCAGGCTATCTCCCTCCATTCTTCCAGAAGACCAACAGCCATGGAGTGCAACGCAATATCCTTCTTGTCCAGGGAGGCATCGTGACACTGCTGTCACTGCTGTTCGTCGTGATGCCGTCTGTGCAGTCGTTCTACCAGATCCTTTCGCAGCTTACGATTCTGCTGTACCTTATCATGTACATGCTGATGTTCGCTGCAGCCATCGTTCTGCGCTACAAGATGAAGGACACCCCTCGTCCGTTCCGCTTAGGTAAAGGCAACGGCTTGATGTGGCTGGTGGGAGCTGTGGGATTCGGCGGTTCACTGCTGGCTTTCGTACTGAGCTTCATTCCTCCAGGCCAGATCCAGACCGGAAGCAATGCCGTATGGTATTCGGTTCTGATCATAGGCTGCGTAGTCATGGTAGTGATTCCTTACATCATCTACGCAATGAGGAAGCCGTCATGGAAGGATCCGGCAGCTGACATCGCTCCATTCCATTGGGAGAAGTAACGTGCACAGGAGGCATTTATCCATACCCTCGTGCACAGCAACAGGCCTCCAAGGGACCCCAACATATAACAAGCGTGCACAGGAGTCAGCAAAAACGCCTCCTGTGCACGCCTTATATTCTGCAATGTTCTATTCCTGCCCGGTAAGTTCAGCCATTCTGAGGAGTGCTGTAACTGATGCCCATGTGCAGTTGGTCCAGAAGGTGCGTCTGAGTTCACGTTCAGGGGATCTCAAATCCCAGGTTGTAGGCATCTGGCCGCTACATTTGTTCTGAACTATTGTCATGTTGTCGATGAGAGCCTTGGCCTTGGCAAATGCAAGCTGATCGCCTGTAGCCTCATACAGATTCAGGAATGCCATCGACACATTATGGGCGCTCGCATCTACAGGAGTCCAATACTTATACTGCTCCACAACACAAGGCGCAGCAAATCTCTTGATTCCATGATCATTAGGAACAATATCCCAGAATGTGAACTGGTCTTCACTCATTCTTATAAGATCCTTCGCATTCTGAAGGTCCATATCTGTCATATTTTCCTTCTTGAGAAGATACGAAGCATACGGAGCCGCAGTGCAGTTGGTAAGGTTCTCATAAGGCTCAAGGCCAAGCACATTTACATCTTCGAACTGACCTGTCATATTGAAGGTCTCCACCGCCACTTCATTCATCCATTTCTCTCCCTTCTCTGTAATGACATCATACTTGGTCAGACCATATTGACTGCGTAATCGCTGCATGTAGTTCAGAAGCGGATGGAGCATGGCCTTGACATCATTCACAGGTTCTCCTGTAACGAAATCGACCTTGATAGGATATGAACCATCCTCTCCCTGGAGCTTGAGATATGTGTCAGCAATTCCAATAGCTCTGTCATAATAAAGCTGCTCTCCAGTGTAGTCATAAAGGTCCAGGAATGCATGACCGGCTGCACAAGCCTCCAGGGTCATGGTCTTACCCTGATTCCAGTCACGCTTCGAACTTACATAATCAAGATAGTATGTAGGCGGAAAAAACGCCAATGGTGATCCTTCCGGCTGACTCATGTCAATCAGGAACGTGGCAGCATTCTTTGCTATAGCAATTGCCTCATCTGCCAGAAGCGGGAACTCCTTGGCAACAAGGACCTCATTACGGATTGTCGCACCGATGATCTTGCATGGATAAGTATTGTGGTCATATGACATATCCGGAACAGTCTGTGTCTTCCAGCTCTGGATTGCAGGCATCCTGTGGATATAATAGATTGCCATTCGGGCAGCCTCCTTGTAGTCGCGCACCGCATCAGGATAAGGTCCTGTAAACGGAAAATCTCTCAAGAATTTACGTTCGCCCACCTGAGCCATGACCTTACCATCGGCATCGAGAGCCTCAACGGTCAGGACGACATTTCCCGGAGTAATCTCATTCCAGATCGGACTGAGAGGAGCCTTTGGACACTCTGCAGTGAAAGTCCACTCCTGAGCAGCGCCTTCAGCAGCAGGCTTCACGGTAAACTTATAGGCCACTGCACCCTCAACCTCAGGAAAATCGAATGCCGGAGCATAAATGAATTTCTTGGCGAACTTGTTCCAGAATGGGTTTCTACCCTCATAGCCCGGACGGATCGGCTGGAGATATTCCTCTGCAGCCTGTGCATTCAACTTCTCATGTTCAGGAACCTCCTTGCAGCCGGCAAACAGCGCACCCGACAGCAAGGCAGCAATCATCAGTCTTTTCATATCATTAATCATTTGGTTACAGCAAATATAGAAATAATTCAGGAACTAAACTCATAAGCACGCAACCTATGCATATATGGCATGAGTTGCATTTCATCTGCTTGAGCCTTCATTCAGATGACTTCCTGGGTCACGATCACATAGCCACATCGGACGGTTCGCACCCTACAGACCTCGGCTTTACCCGTATGCTCGACTCCATAAGTCCTAAGATTCTCAAAATCCTTCGTAAATATGGAATAAGGTAAATTCAGGACATATCTCCGAAAAGAAATAATAAAACTCCTAAAATTATTAGGAGTTTTATTGTTTTTTGCTACCTTTGCCACAGATAAGTTAAAAAATCGACATGAAACAGAAACTTACAGCAAAGGAAGAAGAACTGATGACATTGTTCTGGGAACATGGTCAGATGTGCATCAGAGACCTTGTGAACTGGATTCCAGAGCCGAAACCGCATTATAATACGGTTGCCACCCTCGTGAAATTCCTTGAAGAAAAAGGGTTCGTAGTAAGGAAACCTGTAGCTAATACTTTTCTTTACTCCCCTGCCTTTTCCGAGAAGGAATATCGCGGAGCAACCATCAGCAATGTAGTCAGACAGTATTACAACAATTCATATGCAAGCGTTGTCTCGCAGTTTGTGGAAGAGGAAAAAATGGATCTCGAAGAACTGAAGGCATTGATTGCAGAGATTGAAAACAGAAGAAAATGACGGAGTTCCTTATATATGTAATCAAGAGCACCGTCTATCTCACAGTGTTCTACGCCTTCTTCATCCTCTTCATGAAGAAGACCACGTTTTTCAGGTTCAATCGAATCATGTTTATGGCGGCATCGGCACTTTGCTTCATCCTTCCGGCAGTTGATGTTTCACCTGCCATCTTTGCCGGGATCGATATGCCTATGAACGCAATCGAGGAGGCGATGACTCCGGCGTACAAACTCGGTATAGATGAAGTAACAGTGAAGGCTGACAGCGGTATGATATGGCTGATTATCATCAGCACCATATATTTTGTCGGATTATTCTCTGTGCTTGGATCTAATATTGCATCGTATATAAGGTTATACAAGCTTCTCCACGAGGGTCAGGCTGAAAGGGCTGGTGAGATGAAGGTTTTGACAGTTGATACAGACATGCCGTCATTCAGCTGGGGCAAACATATAGTTATCAGTCGAGCTGATATGGAGACGAATCAGGCTATCCTCACCCATGAGAGAATGCACATAAAGTGCAGACATTCAATAGATTTGATGCTGTATAGCCTTATAAGCACGATACATTGGTTCAACCCTCTGGTGTGGGTTGCCCGAATGGAACTTAAGATGCTGCATGAGTATGAGGCTGACGAGCTTACGCTCAAGACCGGCATCAATCCGGCACAGTACCAGCTGCTCCTTGTCAAGAAGACAGTGGACTCACAACAGTTTCAAATGGCAAATGGATTCTATCATTCAAAACTCAAAAATCGCATTATTATGATTAACAAGAAAAAAACAAACAGATGGATGCGTTTGGCTTATGTAATCTGCATCCCTGCGATTATCGGCGCTATGTGCTGCTGCTCACAGAGAAAAGGCAATAACGCGCAGACTGGAACTCCAGCGGCAACTGAAGCTGCAGCTGAAACCGTAGCCACAGTATCATACAGCGAGATTTTCGAGAAGCCGACCTTCAATGGCGGGGATGCGAACAGCTTTGCTCAGTGGGTATATGGTCAGATCAAATACCCTCAGCAGTGCATCGACGAGCAGATTCAGGGAAGAGTTGTTCTGCAGTTTACCATCAATGCAACGGGTCAGGTATGTGATGTAAATGTATTAAGGGGCGTAAATCCTGCAATTGATGAAGAGGCAGTTCGCGCCGTGAAGGAATCACCGATATGGACTCCAGGCAAGACAGAAGATGGTAAGGTTGTGCCTGTTTCATTCGTTTTCCCTATAGTCTTCGCACTTAGATAATCAAGATTAAGGTAACATTTAAGTATTCTGGCCATTCTGATTTTATTCGGAATGGCCAGAATCGTTTGTAATATATCCAGTCCATTTACAGCCTGACATGCTTTACAAAACTGTAAGATTTCTTTACAGCATTAAATTTCATAAAAAGTACCAACCAACTGACCATCAAGCAATTTATAATTCTGGCACACCCTCTGCTGACCTGTTCATCGAAACCGCATGAACCCCTTTATCATAAATGATAAAAAAACTGACCATAATAACAATGCTTCTGACCGGACTGGCCGCATACGGACAGGACAGGATGTCTCTATCCGAGGCCATCCGCACCGCGCGCACCAACTCGGTCGAAGCCCTCGAGACACGGCAGGCATTCATATCGACATATTGGGCATACCGTTCTTACAAGGCCAGCAGACTCCCCTCATTCTACCTAAGCGGTGATATAATGAATTTCGACCGCTCGCTGACACTGCTTCAGAATCCTGAAACAGGCATACTCGGCTACGTCAGCTCCAACAATCTCCAGAACGGGCTTGGCCTCGAGATCAATCAGAACGTCACCTTCACAGGCGGTACTCTCACAGTGCTTTCTGACCTTTCGCGAATTGACCAGTTCGGAGCAGCCAAGAGTCTTACATGGTATACAAGACCCATCACCGTCTCCTACTATCAGCCCCTCTTCACCTACAACCAGTTCAAATGGGACAAGAAGATCGAACCCAAGGAATACGAAAAAGGCAAGAGAGAATATATGGAAAGGATGGAGGGAATAACCATCAATGCCGTATATGCCTACCACAACCTGCTTCTTGCGAAGATGAACAACGAAATCAGCAGGAGCAATTTCGAGAACTCGGGCAAGATGCTCCGGATAGCAAAGGAGAGACTTCAGCTAGGGAATGTCACTCGCGCCGAATATCTCCAGCTCGAGCTCAGGATGCTCAACGACAGCATATCGATAAACGAAACCGCCGTTCAGGTACGAGAAGCACAGATGATCCTGAATTCGCTCCTGGGATATGACGAATCATTTGAAATAGAGCCGGTCATAGAGGAGAATCTGCCGGACATAATGATGGATTATGACCTTGTGATGAGCAAATCACTGGAAAATTCAAGCTTCTGTCTCAGCAATGAACTCAGTCTTCTCAATGCAGAATCTGCAGTGGCACATGCGAAGGCATCACGAGGATTTTCCTTTGCCCTCAACGCCCGTTTCGGAATGTCACAGACCGGGCCGGAATTCCCTCAGGCATATAAGAATCTGCTTGATCAGGAGGTGGTCGGCATAACGTTCAGGATTCCGATCTTTGACTGGGGACTTGGAAAAGGTAAGGTGCAGAAGGCAAAGGCCGCACAGGAAGTCGTGAGGGCTCAGGTAAAGCAGTCGGAGAACGATTTCAGAAGACAGATGTTCACTGCAGTGAGTGAATTCAACAATCAGAGGCAGCAGTGCATGGTATCCCGGAGGGCAATGAAGGTAGCTTCGGAGCGATATGAACTGACGATGCACCGTTTCCGGGAAGGCAGCGCTACCGTGACAGACCTGAATATGGCTCAGACAGAGAATGACAGTGCATTGCGCCAATATATAAACGACATAAGCAACTACTGGACGTTCTACTATACCTTGAGGCAATATACGCTCTACGATTTCATCCAGGGCAGAGACCTTGAGATCAACGTCAACGAAATGATAATGTAACCGAAAAGATGGACAGACCTATAGAAAAGAAAAAAGGCATAGCCTTAATATTCAGCAAGAAAGCCCTCCCGTACTGGTTCGGAGGTATAATGGCGGCATTCATCATCTCGCTCATTTTCCGCGACGATGCCAGCACGCTGCGCGTCAACGGAGAGAGCCTGTCTATCAGTGAAGTCAGAGAAGGCGAATTCAATGACTACATCCGCCTCAGCGGACAGGTACAGCCCATGACAACCATACAGGTAAGCCCTCGTGAATCCGGAATAGTAGAGGATATCCTCATTGAAGAGGGCTCGAAAGTCCAGGCCGGAGACATAATCATACGTCTGGGCAACGATGACCTTGACCTTGAAATCCTGAACTCGGAAGCCAATCTTGCGGAAAAAGAGAATGCCCTCAGAAACACAATGATCCAGATGGAACAGGAGAAGATGCAGCTGAGTCTCAATATCCTGGAACTCAAGACAGAAGTACAGCGCAAGGAACGTGCACTGAAGTCACAGAAAAGACTGTTCGATGACGGTCTGATCGGTAAGGAAGAGTATCTCCGGTCTGAGGAAGACTACATCCTCTTCTGCAAGAAGCTTGAGGTGACTATAGCACGTGCGGAGCAGGACAGTCTCTACAGAAATGTGCAGATAAAGCAGATGAAGGAAAGTCTGGAGAACATGAAATTAAACATGCAGCGCATACGGATGCGAAAGAAGCATCTGGAAGTAAAAGCCCCTATCAATGGTGAGCTCGGCCTGCTGGAAGTGACGCTTGGTGAATCCATAAGCAGCGGAAGGAAGATCGGGCAGATCAACGCATTGGACAGCTACAAGATAGAAGCCCTGATAGATGAGCATTACATAGACAGAGTATCAGCAGGTCTGAGTGCTACATTCGAAAGGCAGAACGAGACCTTCGACGCCGTCATACGCAAAGTATACCCGGAGGTACGTGACGGCAAGTTCAAGGCAGACTTCAGATTCAGCGGCGAGCAGCCACACAACATCAGGACCGGCCAGACCTATTACCTGAATCTGCAGCTTGCTCAGCCGGAAAAAGCGATACTTATCCATCGCGGCACATTCTACCAGAAGACTGCAGGCAAATGGATATATGTCGTGGCGCCGGAAGGCGGAAAAGCTGTTAAACGTGAAATACGCATAGGACGTCAGAATCCGCAGTTCTACGAAGTCCTTGAAGGGTTGGAACCTGGAGAAAAAGTCATAACTTCGGGTTATGACAACTTTGGAGACAATGAAGTATTGATATTTTAAAAACATAAACACCATGATCAAAGTAACAGACCTAAGCAAGATTTTCCGAACAGAGGAAATCGAGACAACAGCACTCAACAAGGTTTCATTCGAAATCAACGACGGCGAATTCGTGGCCATCATGGGCCCGTCAGGATGCGGTAAGTCAACCCTCCTGAACATCCTCGGTCTTCTTGACAACCCTACCGACGGAAGCTATCAGCTTCTCGGACAGGAAGTTGCAAAACTTAAGGAAAAGGACCGCACAAAGTTCCGCAAGGGAAATATCGGCTTCGTGTTCCAGAGTTTCAACCTCATCGACGAACTAAACGTATTCGAGAATGTGGAGCTTCCGCTGCGATATCTGAATATCAGTTCATCTGAAAGAAAGGCTCGTGTGACCGAGATGCTCAAGAGAATGAACATCAGCCACCGTGCCCAGCACTTTCCACAGCAGCTCTCAGGCGGTCAGCAGCAGCGCGTAGCCATCGCCCGTGCAGTCGTATCGAACCCTAAGCTGATCCTCGCCGATGAGCCTACCGGTAACCTCGACTCGAAGAACGGTAAAGAGGTAATGGATCTGCTCACCGAACTCAACAAGGAAGGCACAACCATCGTGATGGTAACCCATTCACAGAAGGACGCCTCATGTGCCCAGCGC
>ERZ808048.243-NODE-243-length-11556-cov-3.937625_pt1 | contig 11556 bp, 7 predicted proteins | sample MGYA00380197_ERZ808048 | MGnify/ENA primary metagenome ERZ808048 (study PRJEB31490, sample SAMN06133377) | cow dung metagenome | isolation source: M1 | host: cow | place: China: Chengdu | collected 2015-05 ... | reverse complement strand
GCTGGGACATACAAGCCTAAGACTGGTAGAGCGGAGAAGGCTGCAAGGATCCTGTCGAGAGGATTTGTGTCTTCTAAGATTGCTTTCCGTTACTTTACTGCAATGAAACAGATTCTTTCTGCACCTGCTTTCTGGAGTGAGGCGGGCATAAAGGAGCTTGTAAAAGCATACCGCAATCCTTTGGGTTCTTGGAACTGGGCGATTGAGAACTTGCCTGGCTTCTCGAAGAGATGGGAAGGTAGGACCATGGGAGATGAGAAGTTGCTTGACAATGAGAACCAGTGGGCGATTATGAAGGGTCGAGTGGCTAACTTCATAAGCCAGGAGGGTATGAGAGCTAATGCCTTTGTGGATGCTATGATTGTTGCACAGGGTGCCAGGGCTGTATATGAAACGAAGCTGAAGATGTATAAGGCTGCTGGTTACTCTGATGAGAGGGCTAATGAAAAGGCACTACAGGCAGCTGCGGAGTCGTATAATGAGAGCCAACAGAGCAATGAGGGTGCATACCTGAGTCCAATACAGCTTGATGGAACGCTGTTCTCTTCTGTGATTACTGCGTACCGCAATAGTCCATTTGCTTATAATAGAAAGGTTGCGACTTCGGTGGATAACATCTTAAGGAAAACAAAGAGTGGCTACAAGGAGGAAAGTATAAACTTTATGACTAAACAGCTTATGCGCGATGGCTTGACGGAAGATGAGGCAAGGAGGTTTGCGGAAAAGATGTATAAGAGAAGTCTATACAAAGATGCTGCTAATGTAGCGATATACGGTTTCTTGCTGAATATGATATGGGAGCAGGGTCCAACACTGATTTATAGCTGGTTGGGAGATGATGATGAGGAGAAGCAAAAGCAAAGGAATGATACTATAATTGATGGCGCTCTTGGTATATTGAGCAACCTTCCTGCGGGTGAGACTTTGACGGGTATTGTTGATGCTATCTATGAAGGAAATGCTAATATGTTTAGCATGCCTGAAACGGTGATGGCTCAGGACTTGACAAAGCTGGTAAAGGCTTTCCAAACGGATGCTGTGATGGGTGCTAATGAGCTGCTTAGTGTTATTACTTCGTGGGGCATTGGTGTGGATGCAAGAACTTTCACGGATATTTATGCTGCGGTTGCGGATGTTGAGGATTGGGGAGACCCTGAGGAACTGATGCTGTTTATACTGCGTGCTGTAAGCGGACCTCAAAGTCAAACTGAGAAGCTACGTGTTGACAAGGCTTTGGAGAATAACGGCGAGATGATGAGGGATGTTGTGGAGCAATATGCTAAATATAAGATTAATAGACATACTCCTCTTACCAAGGCGTTCTACAGTGATGAGAAGGAGCAAGAGGCTTATGAGAGATACATGGAACGCTTTGATAAGATGCTTGGCGAGAGACTGGAGAAGGTGGTTGAGAACACGGATGAATACCAGGAACTCTATAATAATTCGGATTCGTACATGAAGGATAAGCTTGTAAAAATGAGAAAGGATTATCTTGATGGCGACAAGGTTGAGACGTTTGAGAAACTGGAAACTGAGGAGCTTGTAAAAAGAACTCTGTATGGAAAGAATTATAAAGATATTAACGCTGCCTATTATGAGTTGAGTGTGTCGGAAGATGAGGATATTGCTTATCTCATTGATGAAAAGATGAAGGAGCTTAAGCCTATATATGATGAGGCAAGAAAACGCCAAGATAAGGGCTACAACAAAGCTCACGAAAGGGACTTGGAGCTATACATGGAACTCAACTGGAGAAAGAATGCTGTTAATAACAATAAAAAGATATTGAAACAGAGTCCTTCCCAGGAGGTTATGACGCAGATTAGAGAATTAAGGAATGAATCACTGGATTTGATTAATAAGTATGAATAAGTTTCTGACAAGGGTGAAGGGTGGCCGCAAGGTGGCGGCTGCCCCCAAGAAAATGAGTTTGAAGATTGAGCAGGAGGACTTGGATGCTCTTGCGGAGTTTGCTAATGATTGGTTCTCACTGGAGGAGATGCGCCGCAAGGACAGACGCTCTACGATGTATGCGTGGGGTGACCAGTGGGGTGACATTGTGACTGACCCTGAAACGGGGAATAGCATAACGGAGAGACAGCTCATAATGAAGCAGGGTAAGGTGCCGCTAAAGAATAACATGATTGCGCCTATATTGAACAACCTTGAAGGCCAGCTAAGGAGTTCGATAACTAAACCTGTGTGTGTGGTGCGCGACCAGCGCGAGGCGAAGCTTGGCGAGATGATGTCTATTGCTGTGGAGTATGTCCATGACATTAACGAGGTTGGCGAGGTGGATGCGAACACGCTGAAACTGGCGGTGACAAGTGGTGTGATGGCGCAGAGAATTGAGTATGGTATTAACCCAAGCAAGGGGAACAAACAGGATGTGTGGCTATACCCTGTGTCTACGGCAAGGCTGTTCTTTGATACTTCGGTTGAGGACCCGCGTATGTGGGATGTGAATAGAATTGGAGAGATATACGACCTTTCGTTTGACAACTTGGTCGCCTATTTTGGAGAACTTGTAAACGAAGAGGAATTGAGGCATATATATGGTGGATATAAAGGGGTATATCGCAACTCTAAAGCCTTGAATGGTGAAGAACTGAATAATCTAACTTTCTTTACTCCATCGAACTCAGACATGTGTAGAGTAATATTTGGTTGGAGACTGGAGAACCGCCCTGCGATTCACTATCATGACTGGGAGAATGGTACTTATGGATATGTAAAGATTAATGAGAGGCATATCATTGAGGAGGAGAATGAGAGAAGAAAGGAATATTATGCTGCGCAGGGGGTGGCTGATGAGGATATTCCACTAATTGAGTTTACCAGGAAGGTGGAAAGGGTGTGGGTGTATAGATATATGACTCCATGGGGACACTGCCTGGCTAAGGGTGAATCTCCATATTGGCATGGTGAGCATAACTATATTCTTGGCGTTACTCATTTCGTTAATGGCAAGCTGTATAACTTTGTGGAGCAGTTCATTGACCAACAGAGGAGTATTAACCGCACGGCGACTATGATTGATTTTATTCGAGGGGCAAGCTCGAAGGGTGTGCTTATTGTTGATGAGGATGCGTTTGAGTCTATGTCGCGCGAGGAGATTGTTGATGAGTATGTGCGTTATAATGGTGTGCTCTTTGTTAAACCTAAGAAGGGTGTTAATGTGAGGGATGTGGTGTACCAAATGAATGGTGCTGCATCGACTGCGGGTGACTATGAACTGCTGAACTTGCAACTGAAGTTGATTAATGAGATTTCGGGTGTGAACTCGGCTATGCAGGGCCATGGCTCGCCATCGGGCACTCCAAGTTCGTTGTATGCGCAACAGGCACAGAACTCGGCTTTGAACCTCAAAGGGTTGTTTGGCTCTATAACGGCGTTCAGAAGAAGAAGAGATACGAAGGTGATGCAGACTATACAGCAGTACTACAATGAGGCTGTGTATCTTGACGTGGCTGGCGGTGACTACAACGAGGAGGCTAAGTGGTATAATCCTGAGAAGGTGAAGAATGCGCTTATTGATTTGACTATTACGGAAGGTAATAACACGCCTGCTTACCAGGTACTACAGAACGACTTCCTTATGCAGCTGTTCCAGAGTGGTGCGGTGGGCGTGAAGACTCTGCTTGAGAATACTTCGTACCCGTTTGCTACAAGGGTTCTTGAGAGTATTAAGAGGGATGAACAACAAGCACAGGATGCTATGGCTGAGTACCAGCAACAGGCTCAACAAGCGGTTGCTGCGCAGCCACAGAGCAAGCAGATGCAGATGGCTATGGATAATGGCAATGCGGGTGCTATGGATGGTGTTGTAAGGAGAATGTAAAACTATAAGGGCCTACAGGGTGAATTGCCCTGTGGCCTGAAAAATATATGTTATGAATAAGGTTAATATTTCTTTTAAGGGGATTACCAACGTGCCTGGTGATGGCTTTGCTAATGAGGGGGATATGAGTGTGCTGCTTAATATGCGACACAAAGGTGGTGAACTGGTGCCGTGCCAGAGGCCGATGCTTGGAAATTTGTCGATGCCGATTAAGCAGGCCTTGTATCATTCCAGCAGTGGGTTTTGGCTTGTGCTAAATCAAAGCGGAACGCTTCAAGAGTGGAGTACATCGTTGAATAAGAGAATAAAGGTTGAAGGTGTGTCTTCGTTCACGATTATGGGCAATATGGTCATAATCAGTTTTGAAGATAAGGTCGAGTATGCCATATGGAAAGAGGATAGGTATCTGCTGTTAGGGGGATTGCCCGAAGTGCCTTTGCTTTACTGCAATAATTACAGCGTGCAACACAAGAGAGAAGAGGTTGGCTTAGGAAGTGACCATGATAATCCCGATAGCGAAACTTATCATTGGAAATTACAAAAAGGGGCAATAGATAAAACACTTGCTTATATATACCAAGAAAAGGGATATGTAGACAGGGCTTGGTTCAGAGTGGGTATTAAAATGTTTGATGGCTCTTACCTTGCTATAGGAGATATAAGGGAATTAACGGCGTATCCTAACATGGCGAATAAGGATGCAAATGGAATTGTAAGAGAGAAGATTGCTGGAGCACAGAAACTATGGGGCCAAGAAGGCAATACGGCTTACACTGAACTTGATTACTTTATCCCTGAGTTCCAGATATCGGAAAGGCTAAATGATTGGAAAGATGTCATTGCTTCGATTGATTTGTTCAGTACTGGTTCAATTACGTCATTCACTGCGGGAAAACTTAATAATGAGGATACTGGCGATGATGTGTCGGCGGGAATTGAAATCTACAAAACACGCACGGCCGAACAGATGCAGAGGGCTATGATTGAAGCTGATTTCCACAAGGTAGCAGAATATGATGTGAATGGCAATTTGATTTGGAGTATCGAGGAAACATCTCCATCGGTGATTGCTGTGCAGTCTGTATTAAGCGATGTCTCTGTGCATCATGTTATTCCGAATGAGGCATATACATACAATGCAAGATTACATACGGGAAATTACAAGGAAATGTATTTCGAGGGATATAGCTCTGCGACTACGTTCAAGGGAAAGATAAGCGACCCGACTGAAGAACCATGGACGGTTTATGTGCATATCAATACGGAGAACGGAGTAATGATTGTTAAAAGAAAGGATAGCCCTATCTATGACAATTCGGAGAATGTATATAAACACATGTATTATTTTTCTTACCCCGACAGCAGAGCTTTTAAAATGGAGGTTTTTCAAAATGGTAAGAAACAGTCTTTGACGCTATCCCCACATCCAACAAGAAACGAAGCGTATAACTTAAAGATTGTAACGGCGGAGGTTGAATTAAGTGATTATGGGCTTGTTGAAATTCCTGTAATATACGAAGGTGAGTGGAATACAAGCTACGGTGAACCAACGGAAAGGAACGGAATTGAAAAAAGGAACACTCTCAAGGTCTCTGCTGTTGACAATCCTTTCTATTTCCCTACGGCGCAGACTTATAAGTTTGAAGGGGATATTGTTGGATTGGCTTCTAACGCGGAGGCGATTTCTACAGGACAGTTCGGTCAGTATCCGCTGTTCGTGTTCACGGATACGGGTATATGGGCTATGGCTGTTGACACAAGCGGGCAAGGTGCGTATACTACGCAGAGTCCGTTCAGCCGCGAGGTGTGCAGCGGTGCTATCTGCCCAGTGAGCGGTGGTGTTGTGTTCGCTACGGATAAGGGTGTGGTGGCCATCAGTGGCGGACAGGTAACGGACTTGAGTGCGGTGCTTGATGGCTTTGAGGTGGATTTCTTCAAGTACAACGCAGAGATGTGGAATGCGATTTTTGCCAAGGCTGGCAAGGGGGTGGTGAACCCTGTTCCCATAAGGGAGTACATAAAGGGTGCTGTTCTTGCATACAATTACCTTTACAATGAGATTATACTCTCTAATAAGGCAAAGGGTTATTCGTATGTGTATTCGCTGACAAACCAGGTGTGGAGCGTTATTGACACGGTGTTTGACTTGACAACGAACAAGTATCCCGAACTGGTGGTGTTTGACAAGGCACAGGGCAAGATGTTTACTTTTGCCGATGGCTCTACAGAGAATGTTCCTGTGGTGGCGATTACAAGACCGTTTACTCTTGGGTCGTTTGACTTCAAGAGACTGCGACAGGCGGGATTGAGGACTACCTTTGAGGGCAGCTTGAATTTTTACCTTCTTGGCTCGAATGATGGTGCGAGCTTTGTATGTATCACTGGTAAGGAGTTTGACACGGCGGGTACTGCTGAGGGTATGCACAGGGATTTGATTACTGCGATGAGCCGAAGTAAGCAGTATAAGTATTTTGCTATTGCGATGGCGGGAACAATGAATGGCCGTATTTCGATGGCTGAATTGCTTGTGGATGCTGGGTTTGCGGTAAACAGGTTGAGGTAAAAAGAAAAGTGCGGGGGTGGTAGGACACCGCCCGCACATAACAGATTACGCTGCTACAGGAACGTAAAACTTGAAGGCTTTACCGTTTTTGGGGTAAATGATTTTACCATTCTTGCAGATATACTTCGCAAAAACTAATTTGCAGAGTTCTCCGTTTACGATTTTATGAACTTCCATTACGCTACACCTTCTTTCTTTTTTGACCTTGCGGTCTGTTGGTTGTTTTGCCGTAGGAATGCAAAACAAAACCCAGTGTCCTACCACTGGGTTTATTCTCTCGAGAGGGTGCTGCGCGAAAGGAGGTGCAGCAAAAGTTCATAAAATCACTGCACATATAGGTATATTCTTGAGATGTGGAAATATCAGAATGACATTTATTTGTTATTTGGAATGGGTCTAAAATAAAAGGGGCAACCGTGATGGCTGCCCCTTTTGCTATACTTATGCTAAACTCGGTTTATCTCATCGCGGAGGATGATTATATCACTAACGAGGGAGACAATGTCGCGCATTAGGCGGTAGAGGTCTTCTTCATCGAGATTGCCCCGTTCATAACAGAAGACAATGTTTGATGTGGTGCAGAGGAGGTCGTTCTCCTTTATGTTATTGGCGATGTCTTTTGCGTTTTGTATTGTGGCCTCGCGATATGCTATTTGTGTATTTTCCATGGTATAATTATTTGCGTGTTGTTTTACTTGAATAGTGTGTGAATGAACTGACGGCCTGACTCGGTCCACACGGTTTGCTGTGAGGTGTGGATTTTCCCGCTTGTGCCTGTATAGGAACGGGTGACGGTGCGGGTGTAGCCTTTGTCCTGGTACTTGGCATAAAGTAACCATTGGCCGCTTTGCTTGTATTGTACGCCTTGTTCGTGGAGTTTCCTATTCAAGGTCTCTGGGCCCCAGCCGAACTCTTTGGCTATTTGGGTTACGGTGTAGGTACTGGTGGAGTTGAGGACATCATCGTAATACTCTACCTTTGGGGCTTGGGATTTGATGACTTCGCTTTGCAGTTGGTTCTGCTGTTCCAAGAGTTGTTTCTCGGCTTTGGCTTGCTCTAAACGCTTTTGTAGGATGTCCATTGCGTGGGCGATGGCGGCATCGTCATCGCTGGCGGTGGTTACTCCTGTGGTGAGGAGTTCCTCAATTTTTGTATCCACCCACACTGCAAAGTCGGGGGATAACTTTTGGGCAACGCGGAGGGCTACCTTTTGATGTGCCCAAGTGCCATTGCTGTTGCCACCGCGTGTAACTTGCAGTAAATCAGCCAAACTATAATTTTGTAGTTTGGAAAGAGCATCACAATACTCCTTGATTTCCAATGAATTGACAATTTGTGTCAAATTCTTGCCCGGAAAGGGCTTTGCGAACTCGGTTAGATTTACATAGACTGTGCCGTCTTGCAGGCGCATTGTCACTTCGTTCCCGTTGAAAGAGAACACTTTGCCCATTGTTGGGGCGGTTGATTGGTTTAGCATAAGTAAAAAAATAAAAAGCACGCGGTCACAAGTGCTAAACCAATCGTAAGAGATTAATCGAGGGCATTTCTGCTACCTCCTTGTTCGCGTGCTATACTTTAATTAAAAAATATAACTCTGTTTATGTCTCTTGGCAAAAAAAAAGAAAACCCTTGCGGATTTCCGTAAGAGTCTTGCCACTCTTACGATTAGTTTAGCACCGCAAATATAAATGATGTTTTTGAGACTTGCAAATAAAAAGGAGGGAAAATTTATAATTGTGAATTGACAATGCAATTAACAAGGGAAATGTTTGTTTTGTAACTAAAAAATAGTTACATTTGCGACAGAATAATCAAAGAATGGGTACAAAGGAGAAATTGATTGAAAGATTTAAGCGACAGCCAAAGGACTTTACTTGGGATGAGCTTATGAGATTGTTTTCTTTATTGGGCTTTGAACTGAATAATAAGGGAAAAACAAGTGGCTCGCGTGTTATATTTATAAAAGGTGAATGTTCATACGTTGCGCACAAACCGCATCCTGGGAGCATTGTCAAGAGTTATGTTATGAAACAGGTGCTGGAGTACCTTAATGGGTTGGACTTATTAAAATAATGGTTTATGAATACGTTTAGTTATAAGGGCTACATTGGTAGCATTGAGGTTAGTGAAGAGGATAATTGCCTGTATGGCAGGGTGCTTGACTTGCCTAATGATACTGCGATTACTTATGAGGGTTGCACTGTTGCGGAGCTGAGAGAGGATTTTGAGGGGGCTGTGGATGATTATATTCTATTCTGCGAGGAGAATGGGATTGCGCCAAAGAAGAGTTATTCGGGGACACTGAATGTGCGTATTTCACCCGAAACGCACAGCCGATTGGCGGTGCTTGCAAGGAGTATGGGCGTGTCGCTGAATGCGTTTATAAGGGATGCGCTTGATAAGGCGGCAATGTTGTAATATCTCTAAACTGAAAGCGTGACACATTGTCACGCTTTTTTATTATATGCTCGCTTCGGAAACGATGCGGGTCTTTTTTCTATATGCCCTTGACTTTTCTATCACTGTTGGGAGCGGGTGATTGTAGCAGACCCATATTAAAATGGCGGTGGCCATTGTTCTATCATCGTGGTTGCCTTCGACGGCGCCCATCTCGCGGCCGTTTTCTTTGAACTCGTATAAATCTAACTCATCGCAGGTGGCGGTGCAGTGCTCGATATACAGCCCATCGCGTATGGCTTTGTTGAGAAAGTTTATTACCATTGGCTTGGTTGAGGGGTTGGTGTGGAATCCCCATCTTCTCGGGCGGCCTTGCTTGATTTCGGTCTCGCTGGTGCGACTATAGAGGTTGAAGTATGTGCCTGCTATCTCGTTGAGGATGTACTCGAAGTTGTTTCCCTCGGTGCCTGAGGTCTCGAGTGTGTTGCTCTCGATTACCAAAAGCGCATCGCCATAGAGGTGTGCTATCTGCACGGCTTTCCAGGCAAGTTTGTCGTGCTCGATGTGGCCGTGCCACTGGGCTACGATTTCGGGGACACCGCCTTCGGTCATTGAATATCTATCGGCTACGCGGATACAGCTGTAGTCGCTCTTGTCGCCTACACCGCCGACATCGACTGACACGATATATCTATCGCGCATGGGGGTCTCGAGGTCGGGCATGTACCATACTTCTAAATTGCCTGTGCCTTTAACGAATTGGCAATTAAGAAGCTCGCCATCGACATCGCCTTTCCACCAAGGGGATAGACAACATTCGCGTGTGCTCTTGACGTATTCTAAGCGGAAGACGCGGCGACCTGTCGACTGGAATGCCTCGGTGGGGGTTGAGGGATACTCACTGTCTAATCGCCATTTCTCGGGGAACTCTTTGCTTTTTTCTCTATACCAGGCAATGGCCTCAAGGGTCGCACCAAGTTCAAAGAGACGGTGCTCATCTTCGGTCATTGATGAGATGAATGATTTGTAGTCTTCGACTGCTTTGGAATAGAGGGGTATATCGAACCACGCTATGAAGATGGGGCGGAAATTGTTTTTGCTTGCAACGGCATCGAGCCATGTGCGGTGGAAGAAGTTACCGACTCCTTTGGCGGTGGACTCGAGGACTTTCATTGTGTAAGGTGCGCTGGCGATTGAACCGAAGATGGATTGCACAAGGTCCTCGGGTTTCTTGCCCTGGGTGGCTTTCCACAAACCTACCTCGGTGAGGTGGGCCATACTTATATCTTCGCTTCGGAGCGAGTCGGGCTTCTGAGCTGAGCCTAAAGAATAACGGCTGTTGCTGAGGTTTATCACTCTTGTCTTCTGTGCTCCTTGATAGGGGGTTGTACTGACCTTGTGCCCTTCACTTGCCCAACTTGGGTAATGGGATATTACTTTATTGAGCATGCCTGCTACAATGGAGGATTGCTTTTCTATGTCACCACAAATGACGCTGTTCCAGTTACGCTTGTGGATGAGTTGTATCCATAACATATAGAGCTGTGTGAGGGTACTACCTCCCCACTGACGGGCTTTCAAGAGGATGATGTCTATTGGCTGCCCTGATGTTCTTAGCGCCTCGAGTTCTTTGAGGTATTTGCGCTGGGGAAAATTCAGGGTGAAGGGTATATCACGGCCTTGACCCTTGGCGGAAATGGTTTGGCACATGTGGGCGTACCACTCGAAATCGTACTTGTTCCTGACTCTTGAGAACTCTTCCCATATTTGGTTCATGGTTCTGTCGTTGATGGGTAGGCCTGCTTTCTTTATGTGCCAATGGAAGCCGTGCTCGATGACGGACTGGACGGTGGGGTCATTGAGCATGTCGGTTGGCAGCCACATACGGGGTAGTGGGCTGTCGGGGATTTCTACTAAAGTTCTTGGGATGGGACTGCCCTCGCCTGTCTTGGGGTCGTAAACCGAATTGATGATGGCGAGTCTCTTTTTATTTTCTTCGATTATAGACTTTATACAGGAGGTCATAGATGCGGCTTGAGGAGATGTAAAAACTTGGGGCGGGTTGCATGATTATCTCTGTGATGTTGGGGAGTGTGCGCATGTTCTCGGGTAATGCTAAGTAACGGGAACGTAACTCTTGCTGCATGGCTGATGAGTGATAGGAACGTGCTCCACAGCCTGGATTGCTACGAAGTACCCTTAATGCGTATTCTGGTAAGATGTATAGACGCGGGGCGGGGGTGGAAGCGATGATGTCACAGATTTGCCTACGTGTCATTTTGCGACCTTCGCGAATGTTGGCCTTTACAATGCTTTGAAAGATGGTGTCGAGGTCTTTAAGCAACTGCTCTTTAACTGATTTCATAAATGTGTGAACCCGTCCCCAGTGCGAAGTTACTGCTTTTTTAAATAATTGCCTTAATGTGGTGGTTTCTTTTTCTGTTGGGGTTGATTACGATTGTCGTAATTACGCAAATTGACAACGTATTTACGTACTCAATGAAGACTATTTAATAGCCAAATTTGGGGCAAAATTCTATCGTATGGAAGATGAAGTAGTAAAGACTGAAATTATGGTAGAGGAGCCTGTGGGCGAACCTACTGCGAGAGAGGAGCTGGAGACTCTTCTTAATGAATTGCTGCCTGAGGAGAAACGTACTGGCGATGTGGAGCAGATGGCTCTTGACTATATCAAGGAACAGGAGGCTGCGAACAACCGCATTGCACAGGCTATTGCGGAAGACCCACGTGT
>ERZ808048.242-NODE-242-length-11568-cov-3.492124_pt1 | contig 11568 bp, 13 predicted proteins | sample MGYA00380197_ERZ808048 | MGnify/ENA primary metagenome ERZ808048 (study PRJEB31490, sample SAMN06133377) | cow dung metagenome | isolation source: M1 | host: cow | place: China: Chengdu | collected 2015-05 ... | reverse complement strand
TTTAACTCATCAGTACTAATGGTAAAACATGACAAAGTTAATGACTTTTAGCAAAATATTGTAAGGATTGACAACTATTATTTGTTTAGTTTGAAATGATTGCAACCCGATACAAGTGTTTTTTACAAAGAACACTTTTGGGTTATTTTTGTTTTTTACAAAAAACACTTTAATTTTGTATCCGGTAACTATTGACCTTTGAAAGAATGGAAAAGTTGTATTTAAGACACGATGAATATCTCTCTGGCATCTCAGTGGATTTTGTCAGGGATATGATGAACATTATCAACTGGGACAGCAGACTTATCTGCATCAAAGGACCAAAAGGTGTCGGGAAATCCACTTTGCTTCTGCAAAGAATCAAATTGAACTTTGAAGAAGGAGACCGCCATGTGCTCTATTGTAGTGCAGATACATCGTATTTCTCCACTCACACGCTAATTGACACTGCTGATATGTTTGTCAAACTTGGAGGAACTCATTTATTTATTGATGAGATCCATAAATACGAAGGGTGGAGTTCTGAAATCAAGGAAATCTATGATCTGTACAAGAATCTCCATGTGGTTATAAGTGGCAGTTCACTGCTTAGACTCAACGATGGCAATGCCGACTTGTCTAGAAGGCTCCTTTCGTATGAAATGCACGGATTGTCATTCAGGGAATACCTTTGGTTTGAGACAGGAGAGCGGTTTGATGTAATCACATTGGAGGAACTGCTTGAGAACCCGACCAAACTATGCAATGAAGTGAAGAAAAAATGTCATCCTCTGGAGCATTTCAAAAAGTATCTCAAATATGGTTATTACCCATTCTATTATGAAGATAAGATGGGATATTATCCAAAGGTAGAGAATGTTATCAACTATATAATCGATGACGAACTACCAAAATTAAGGATGGTAGAACATGGGAATACACGCAAACTTAAATCTCTGATTAAAGTGATTTCCGAAACTGTTCCATTCGAGGTAAACATCGATAAAATATCGAAGAGTGTAGGAATTCAGAGAGCTACAACCCTAACCTACTTCAAGCATATGGAAGAAGCCAGGCTGCTAATGCGTATCTTCGGTGACATAGACAAGATGACAGATTTGCAGAAGCCTGACAAATTATTGCTTGACAACTCAAATCTGCTGTATGTCATTTCTGACAAGATTCCGGAAATTGGCACTGCAAGAGAGACATTCTTCTGCAATCAGTTAAGGAATTCGAAACATCGTGTTGAATATGGCGGATTGAAGACCGGAGATTTCAGGATTGATGGGAAATATACTATAGAAGTAGGTGGAGAGAACAAAGGATTCGGTCAAATCGATCCAAACGAAATGAAGACCGGCTATGTAGCTGCCGATGACATCGACAATGCTGTTTTCCATAAACTGCCCCTATGGGCTTTCGGGTTCTTATATTAACTTGTTGGCTCATAAAAAGAGTATTGCCGTGAGTGTCTTTTCTATGATACTCACGGCGTATACTTTTTATAGTGATTACCTTGTCATAAATATCTTACTTACCACAGAGCGTTCTCCGTCAACACGGCTACCTTCAAACAGAGGCAGGAATGTCAGTTCCATCGCTTCGAGTGCTGTCCAGCCATCTGCTACAAGTGCAGCTGCAGATAGAGTCTCTCGTGTGGATACCGTGCAAGAGAGTTCCTGTTTGTTGTAGAGAGACCTGATGGTAACGGCCACACTGACGATATTGTCTGCATCTTTCTTACTGATGCCATATCTATGAGATAATACCTCAGATTCACTGTCGGATGGCATATAATCCAGTTCCAGAGGAAAGAACCTTCCTACCAGTGCCCTATCGAGACTCATCGTACCGGTGTACTCCGCTCCGACATTTGCAGTTGCTATAAAGACACATTCAGGATGAACCTTGATAGACCTGAGTTCATCTCCTCCTGCCATCTCCACCGGAAGCATCCTACGCGAGTCAAGACAAGGGAAAAGGATATTATTGGTTGTAACAGGAGCACGCGAGAGCTCATCAAGGAGGACCACTCCGGGTTTCTGAATATCCTGAGTAAACTTCGCATAGTCGAAGACAGACTCCCCTCCTTTCTGAAGACGATGTACTCCGAGCAATCCTGCAACCGGATCATACATAGAACCCATATCATAAACAGAGCAGTCAATGCCGAGTTTCTTGCAGGCAAGCATCACGAGTTCAGTCTTACCTGTACCTGATGGACCCACCATCATCGTGTTGACCTTTGACTTGATGTTCCTCACGAGGAGATACCAGTCCTTGTCTGCGATATGGAATCCCTCGCCCTCGATTGTCGGAGCGTTCATCTTCCTGTCAGCCTTGATCTGCGAGAGAAGCGTTCCCGGATTCGCAGCATTGCCGCTCTCCGTGAAGAGTGTCGACTCACCTGAGAGTACCGGCCTTGCCTTGTCCTCAAGGTCCGCCTTGTAGCTGTCATAAGCCTCGTTCATGCCTGCCGAAGGCATGTGCGACTGCGAGTGGTAGTCACCCAGATTCAGTCCTATCGGGTAGATCGCTCCTGCCGAGTAGAACGTAGTCGAGTGAAGCGAACGGAGCTCCAGGCTCTCGCTGCAGAAGACCGTACCCAGCGGGTAGTCCTCTCTCATCCTTGAGTCCGCCTGCACGTTAAGGCTCTCATCGATGTGTCTTCCTGATGGTTCTGTCTGTCCCGGGAGGGGCCTAAGTCTCTGTCGTCCTCCGACCTTCATTGTCTTAAAGAAATAGTACTGCTGTGCCATGTCTTATTACTGTTTAATTGTTGAACTTTCTCTTTGTCAGCTGACCTGGCGACACCCTCGCCAAGAGTCTGTCCCTGCCCTGGAAGGCAGGATCGCTGATTACGGTGCAGTAAGCAGGATGTGATGCAGACGACTGCGGTACCCGAGGAAAATTGATGCTCTGAAAGAGTGTCCCATTTTCGGAGTGAAGGACCGACGGAAGCTGCAATCGAGCATCCTAACTTGCGCCGTACATCAGATCCTGACCAGGGACAAAGACATAGTCTTTGAATCTATCTTGTTAATTCTTTCTAATTGTTTTGTTAAGTATTTCTAAATTTATTTTTATATATTTGCACCCGTAAGGATTTTTTAAAACACTAACATTATGGAATTTGCAGAGATTTTAGCCTTAATCAAGAAGGCGATCTTTCTGGTAGGCGGAGCATGCGTGGTCATACTCCTCTACTACCGGTACGGAAAGAACAAGAAGAGCATCGGCAGCGAACCCCTCAGGGAGGATCCGCCGAAGGACGACACACCTGTGGTCAACGTCAGACGTTGCGAGTTCGTCGACCAGGACGGAGAGTTCACCGACCCGTCGCAGGGCATCGACATAGATCCGAGCGAGGGCGAATGGCTGCAGAGAGAAGAGAATCCAGTGGACGACTTCCTGGGAAACAAGATGTCGCAGGAGAAGAGGACACGGATGATCAAGGATCTGGAAGACCTGGGATACCAGGGATCATGGAAGAATACTGAGGAGAATGCCGATCCTTTCGAGGACTAACACTTGACAAGGTGGGTGAATAGCATTTATTCATCAACTAAGTCAGGATATGAAAATTACTAAACGACTGTCGGTCTTAACGACAATACTTCTTGTGCAGGCTGTCTTCTTCGCCACTACGGCCTCCGCACAGTACAAGGATATCAATTCCATTTCCATCACCTTCAAGACTCAACTGAAGAATCTCGGTGTGCACGCTTCAGACATCGCCAGCATCATCGTCGGAATCATAGCCATCGTGATGCTCATCCCGACCACCATCAAGCATATCAGGGGTGACCAGCAGAGTGCCGACGCATTCCTCAAGAACGGCTCCGGCATCTTCATGGCCTTCGTCATCATAGAGTTCTGCAGGATGTTCTTCACTTAACGGCATCGGCTATGGAAAGGGATAAACAGATTACGGTTTGGCGGGCGCTGGATGCGGACTCGTCATTCTTCGGAATCAAGGGCAGCTATCTGATGCTCTTTCTGCTCTTCGCAGTGGCGGCAATCATTCTTTCGATACTCGTGATGCAGACCGCAGGACGCTTCCTGGGGTTCCTTCTTGCATTCACGGCACTCGTGGTCGACTACATGCTCGTCAAGAGCATACAGGGCAGGTACTCCACCCGTCAGTTCAGACGCCTTACCGACAGGGGCAGGTTCCCCCGTTTCCTCAAGGTCAGGCCTCTGGATCCTGACTTCATACTCAGGAGGGCCATACCATGGAGATGACGATAAGGTCCAGGGACTTCTGGAAGAGCGTCCCGATACAGTATGTGTCAGACGGGTTCATAGTCTCCAAGACAGGCGACATCACCATCGGATGGGAGATCACCCTACCGGGTATCTTCTCGTGCGATGCTATGAGCCTGCTGGAGATTCCCGAGGCCTTGTGCAAGGCAATCAGTTTCCTTCCTCCGTGGATGATGGTCCACAGGCAGGACGTCTATTACAGGAGAGGCTACAAGGGCATGAAGAGCGACACGTACCTGGGAGGCAAATACCAGAGGCATTTCCAGGGCAGGGGCTATCTGGTGCACCGCCAGTACATCTATCTCACACTCACGTCAAAGCAGTCCGCCCTGCGTGCGCACAGCTCCAGCGGTCTTTTCCTTATGCACTTCCTCTCGGGGAAGGTGGCCAGGGAGAACGCCGTCCGTCTGCTGTCCGTGGGCAACGACTTCATCAGCACCTTCACATCCTCGGGCATGGTCTCGGCGCGCAGGCTCACCGACGACGACCTGATGCAGAACATCGGCATGTACCGCCATCTGGGAAGGCACACCTTCATGGATACGGACACCGAGCTGCATCCGGACAGGGTGATCCAGGACGGCAAGGTCATCTGGTCATACGCCTACAGCGAGGCCCGTGACCTGCCGGGATACCTCAGCTGTAGCATCAAGGCGGAGAAGTACAGCTCGCAGCATGCGCAGCTGCACACCTCGGCCGGTGCAGCCGTCGGTCCCCTGCTCCAGTGCGAGCACATAGTCAACTCGTACATACTGACCACCCCGAGGGAGGAGACACTCGCGGAGATGGACTCCCGCCGCAGGAAGATGGTCAGCATGTCCGGCAGGGATGCCGAGAACAGGCTCAACGCGGAGGAGCTGGAGAAGTACCTCACGGCAGTCCACAAGGACTCCCTGACAACGGTCAGGTATCACTTCAACATCATCGTCTGGAGCCAGCCGAAGGACATGGACGCGGTCAGCGGACAGGTGACGGCGGCACTGGCGAGGATGAACGTGAGCAGCGTCCGCAACACCTTCGACACCCCTGTCATATGGTACGCGGGGTTCCCGGGCGCGGCCTGCGAGATCTCCAGGGACAACCTCATGACGATGGAGCTGCGCAGCAGCCTGTGCATGGGCATCAGCGAGACCTTCCAGAGGGGCATCCCCGGCGGAAGGATAAGGCTCAGGGACCGCCTGCGAGGCATCCCGATCGCCATCGACATGCAGGACGCTGCGGAGAAGGCCGGATGCGTGACCAACTACAACGCGTTCATCATGGGTCCCTCCGGAAGCGGAAAGTCCTTCTTCACGAACACGCTCGTGCGTAACCTCTACGATGCCGGCGAGACGGTATTCATCATCGACATCGGTGACTCCTACGAGGGACTCTGCTCGGTGATCAACTGCCAGAGCGGCGGCAAGGAAGGACACTACTACAAGTGGGACGCCGTCAAGAAGCTCTCCTTCGACGCCTTCTGGGACATCGACTCGTGGGTGGACGAGAACGGCGTGCTCGACAAGCAGAGCGAAGGCCTCGGTTTCGTCACCTCGTTCATACAGACCCTCTGGAGGCCGAAGGGCGGATGGGACAGCTCGAGCGTCAACATCCTCGACGCCATGCTGGCAGACTTCACGACATTCTGCAGGAGGAACAGTCTGAAGCCGGTCCTGGACGACCTGCACATGTTCTTCAGGGAATCCATCCTGAAGAGGATGAGCAGTCATGAGGGCTACCCTTGCGGAGACAGCAGCATCACCCTCAGGGAGTTCAACCTCAAGGACATGCTCACGGCGATGGAGTCATACACGGGCAAGGGTCCGTACGCGTTCCTTCTCAATGACAGGAACCCTGTGGACGTGATCAGCAGCCGCTTCACCGTCTTCGAGATGCAGCAGATCTCCGAGTCCAAGGACCAGTTCCTCTCGCTCGTGCTGCTGTGCATCATGAACGCGTTCAACGCCAAGATGAGACGTGAGCCCGAGAGGTTCAAGGTGATGATCATCGAGGAGGCCTGGAAGGCCATCATGAACGAGACGATGGCTCCGTTCATGAAGTCACTCTGGAAGACCTCCCGCAAGTTCAACACGTCGGCCATAGTGGTCACCCAGCAGATGTCGGACATCATCGGCTCGGAGTTCCTCAAGGACACCATCCTGGAGAACTCCGACACGAAGATCCTGCTCAAGCCCACCGGCAACCAGGGACTGCTGACCCAGACGTGCGACCTGCTCGGCCTGACAGAGCATCAGAAGGCGATGGTCATGTCCATGAACCTCACGGAGAGCAACATCAGGGACGTATTCATCGCCCTGTCCGACAAATACTCGGGAGTATTCACCAATGAGGTGTCGCCGCAGGAGCTAATAGCCTACGAGTCCAACAAGGGCAAGAAGAAGCGGTTCCTCGAGCTGACGCAGACGATGACCGCCATCGAGGCGATAGAGACCATCACGGAGGGCAGGCGATGAGAAGGCTGGCTGCACTGATAGCCGCGCTGGCCGTCGCACTGACGGCGGGGGCGCAGCAGATAGTCATCGACCCCAGCCAGATAGCCGCATCGGCCACCAATGCCGCGGAGCAGGTGGACTACATGCTCGACCAGCTCGGGGAGCTTGCGCACCTGGGCGATCAGCTCAGCACGATGAGGGGCTACATCGACGAGGTGTTCGGCGATGACGGGGTGGGCGGCAAGACCATCAGCATCCTTCAGGACCTGGGCACGCTGGACAGGCTCACGCAGTCATACCTGAACACCATCAGGAGCACGGAGCAGCTGGCCAAGACCATGGAGCAGATGGGACAGTACAAGCTGTCGGACGCCAACATGATGCTCACCTACATCCGCCAGATGAAGACGCAGGCGGAGCTGGCCATCGAGACGGCCAAGCACATCCTCGGCACGATGGGATTCTCCAGGAAGGAGAAGAAGGACGAGGTCGACAAGCTCATCGAGGAGATGGAGGGGAACCTTGACAAGATGAACGCCATGGTGGAGATAGAGGCGGAGGCCACGGCCATAGCCACGAGCCTGACCGACTTCGTGGAGTACCTGGACGACTCGATGAGCGGCAGGGACTACGTCCAGACGATGGAGGTCTACGGATCGCTCACCGATGCCGGCGAAGGCAGCCTGGGAGTCGTGTCGCTGATACTGGGACTGCTGACCATCATCTCCGCAGCCTGGGGATACCTCATCTACTCGAGAGGAAGCATCGCCGGAGACCCGGTGGCGGACAACGTGATGTTCAGGATCGCCGCGGGATTCTTCATGGGCCTGGTGATGCTGGAGATGATAAGCTATGTAATGGGATTCAACTTATAGGGTTATGATACTGTCAACATGGAGTACACTGGAGAGCGTCAGGGAGATCATCCTGACCCAGAAGGTATCCGCGGTCATAGACATCGCGGGTATCATCGCCTGCATCGCCGCGGCCATTGCGGTGCTGAAGGTCGTGCTGCACTACTTCGAGGGACATAACCTCAATGCCTGGGAGATCGGCAAGCCGCTGATCCTGATGATGATGGTCTGCAACTTCAACACCTTCGTGCTGAAGCCTGTGGATGCCATAGTGAACATCATCTCCAGGGAGACCATCAAGATCATGGATGTGGATACCGGAGAGTACGTAACCAGATGGGCCGAGAGCATGCACACGATGACCGTCCTCAATATCGCCGACAACGAGCAGAACTACCAGAAGGAGCTGGAGGAGATAGCGGAGAACGACTCCGTGATAGGCAGGTTCTTCGCGAAGCTGTGGTACGGAGTGAAGAAGTTCGCACTGAACTTCTTCAGCGTGAGGACGATGAGCCTCGCTGGACTGATCGGAGGCATCCTCTTCACGCTGGTCAAGGTGCTGCTCTTCGCCCAGCAGATCATGTGCTGCCTGTACATGACTCTCAACGGCATCTTCGGCCCGTTCGTGATGGCCATAAGCATCATCCCGGGCTATGAGGGCGGAATGAAGGGATGGATAGCCCGATACCTGCAGGTGGCGCTGTGGGTTCCCATAGGATACATCATCCTCGGACTGAGCCTCCTGTTCGTCGAAGGGTTCTGCACCCTGGCGCAGCAGGGAGTGATGGGACTGGGAGTGGAATGGACGATGATAGTGCTGCAGTGCGTCACCCTTGCAGCGGTGGCTTCCGTTCCGAAGATCGCCGGATGGTGGATCGAGTCCACCGGAGCCAACGATGCACACGGCTCGGTGACCAACCCGATGAGGATGATGGCAAGAAGATTCATTAAAGCGTAAAATATCATGGACAAACTGATCAAGCATTTCAATGACATAGAACAGTCATTCAAGGTGATGAAATACATCACAACCCTGGCTCTGGGCACAGCGGCTGCGGTAATCCTGGGAGCCATGCTTCTGTACACCAACAGGACGCAGTCGCTCACCGACACCATCTACGTGGTGGACAGAGGGTCCGCGGTGATGGCCAGCCGCACACCCGAGGACGGCTACAGGGACATCGAGGCCGACGACCACGTGCTGAGGTTCCACGAGCTGATGCTCAATGTCACTCCCAACGCGGAGTCCATCAAGAGGAACCTGGACCGTGCCCTCATCCTCTCCGACAAGAGCGCGTACGACTACTACATGGACCTCTCCGAGAAGGGATTCTACCAGAGGATGATATCGGCGAACATCACTCAGGAGTTCGTCGCGGACTCGGTGAAGGTCAACATGGAGTCGTATCCCTACAAGGTCAGGACATACGGCAAGCTATACCTGATGAGGGAGAGCAACATCAACCTGTACGAGTTCGAGAGCGAAGGGCAGCTGGTGGAAGTGGAACGCTCCCCTTCCAACCCGCACGGGCTGATGCTGGAGAAGTTCCACGTCACCCGAAACGAGAACATAGGATCACGAAGGAGGAACTAGCATGTTTGACCTTTTCAGAAGACTGACCTGGGCTGTCGACCGGTTCAAGGAGAAGCATCCCAAGGCACTTGACATGACCTTCATCTGCATCGCGGTAGGATTATGTCTTTTCATGCTGGTCGTACAGATCAGGAAACTTATAGGAGCTTGACATGGACAAGAGCAAACTCATGATATATGGTGCGGCGGCGGCCTTTCTGGTCATAGCCGTCTGCATGTTCATTCCGGAGAAGAAGACCGGCCAGGAGCCTGACCGGAGGCAGAAGAACGAGACCGCCAATGTCCCGGACGGGGACACACAGGAGGTCACGACTTCGAAGCTGCAAGGCTATGAGAGGGGCACTTCCGGCAACCGCAACAGTGCGGCAGACATCTACTGGAGCTCCAAGGACGAGAGTCAGATGACCCAGGAGGAGCTGAGGCAGAGCTCACAGGAGATGTTCGGCAGCGGAACGCCGCCTTCAGCTCCGGCATACTCCTCCACTCCTGCAAGCAATCCCTACAGGGAGACTCCCGAGGAACGTGAGGCCCGTCACAGACGAAGACAGGAGGAAGCCATAGAGCTGGCCGAGAGGATGACATCCGAGGAGACCGGGGAGGTGACGCCGGAGGAAACGTACCTGTCCGAAGAGGAGAAGAGCGAGGAGCCACCGAGGCCCGTAGTGACACGTCAGTCATCATCGATATCAACATTGGACGATGACTTCTCGTCAAGCGGGATGAGCTCGCTGGATGACGAGGGTTCGCTGACCATAAGCAGCGAGTCTCAGCCGTTCAAGTGCATGTTCGCCAAGGAGAGCAGGGTCAAGAACGGGCAGAGGGTGTCGGTCATCCTGCTGGAGGACATCATGGTCGGCGGGATTCCAGTGCCGAAGAACTCCCACCTGATGGCAAGATGCCAGCTCTCGGACCGTCTTGAACTGGAGTTCGAGAACATAGAGATCGGCGGAAGGATCCTGCACCTGGGATACGAGGCATATGACGTTGACGGAAGCAAGGGCATCTACTGCCCGGATGTCTCCGGAACCGGCAAGCAGGTCCGCTCCAGAGGATCCAACATCATAAGTTCCGCACTTACCGGAAGGCTGGGAAGGATAGCCGGAGAGGTCGTCTCCACCGGAGTCTCGATCGCACAGAACGCAGGAGGTGAGATAACGGTCAGCGTTCCGGCCGGATATACATTCTATATCGTAAAGAGCAAGAGATGAAAAGGATAATAACAGCATTAATTGCACTACTCTACTTCAGTTACTATAGTTACTCACAGAGTGATTCACTCAAGGTGTCGACCGCATTCACCACGCATGTGATCTTCCCTACGGAGCTCACCTATGCGGACCTTTCCAACAAGGAAGCGGTGGCAGCCAAGATCATAGAGCAGAACAAGAACATCCTTGCCGTAAAGGCCAGGTGCGTATTCGAGGACATGACCAGCATCTCGGCCCTTGAGTCCAACGGAAGGATGCACACCTTCATCGTGGCCTATGACCAGTATCCCAAGACCCTTGTCATCGACCTGCGTAAGGATGAGAAGATGACAGACGGCAATGTCTCGCTGATGAGGAAGTCAGATGCTCCGACCCTGGAGGAGGTGGCCGCCGGCAGGCAGGCCCTGTATCATATCGGCGCCAGAAAATACGGAATCATGATACTCTGCGAGAACATCATCTCATACAGCGACATGACCTATATCGTACTGTCGCTTGAGAACCGGTCATCAGTAAGCTACAACGTCACTGACGCAACGTTTGTGGTGGAGAGCAAGAAGCGAAGCAAGAGATCTGTCGTCTTTGAGCAGACCCTTTTCCCTAAGAACAGATTCGGCACACTCTCGACCGGAGCCGGACAGAAGCAGATAATGGTCTACTCCCTTGACAAGCAGACCCTTTCAGAGAACCAGGTCATCAAGGTCTACCTCTATGAGGAAGGCGGACAGAGGAACCTGGAGATGACCATTGATACGAAGGATATAAATAAGGCGGGAAACTCACTCTAAAGTCCCGCCTTATTTTTGTCAATAATCTTGAGCCCTTCCGGAATCGACCCACTCAAGGATCTCATCTCTGTAGAACATGAGGTTCTTGCCATTTCGGTAGCATGGTATGTCTCCCCTGCTGGCCATTCTGTATACCGTGATACGTGATAACTTGAGCATGTTAGCCACCTCCATGGTGGTAAGGATTTCTCGTCCGGATGAAGTCTTGGGTCTTCCTTCTAGGGTTTCCAAACGCTTGACCCTGTCAGTCAACGTGCGCATCTGGTCCAGAAGAGCGGACATCATTCGAGGCACGTCATCAAATGTGACTTTAGTCTTTCTTGCTGTTTTCATATAATGTCGATTTGGTTTGCATTCCAAGATTCCACAGATATGATTCAACAGCATTGATAGAGTGTTCCGCAAACGGCTTTATTGACAGATCAGATACCCGGTCTATCTCTG
>ERZ808048.241-NODE-241-length-11571-cov-3.708979_pt1 | contig 11571 bp, 9 predicted proteins | sample MGYA00380197_ERZ808048 | MGnify/ENA primary metagenome ERZ808048 (study PRJEB31490, sample SAMN06133377) | cow dung metagenome | isolation source: M1 | host: cow | place: China: Chengdu | collected 2015-05 ... | reverse complement strand
CGAAGATGATAGAGAAAATGATGAAAAATACCATAATTAAACACTTTAAATTTGAACCAACACATGACCAAAAGGTGTTTATTGACAAATTTTCATCATTTATAAAGGACAAGACCTCAAATCCTACATTTTTACTGAAAGGATATGCGGGTACAGGTAAAACTACTCTTGTGAGTGCTATCGTAAATGCCTGTAAATCACTAAATATCCCCGTCATCTTACTTGCACCCACAGGCAGAGCTGCCAAGGTTTTGAGCAACTATTCTTCTGCACCTGCTTCTACCATTCATAGAGCCATTTATCACAAAAAATCTATGGATATTGCCTCAAATTTTGTTCTTGGGTTTAATAAAATTTCAAATGCACTTTTTGTGGTTGATGAGGCGTCTATGATAAATACAGCAAGCGAGGGTTTCTTTGGCACAGGAGATTTGCTCTCAGATTTGGTTCAATATGTATTTTCGGGAGCACCAAATACCAGGTTGCTTTTGCTTGGTGATGACGCCCAATTGCCTCCTGTTTTTCAAGAAAATTCCCCTGCACTTGATATCAATAAACTTGAAAGTATAGGCTTAGATGTAAAAACTCATACTTTGACAGAGGTCTTACGTCAGTCTGAGGAGAGTGGCATCTTAATAAATGCTACTCACATTAGAGAGAATATTGACAACCCACAAAACCTCACTTTGCAATGTTTTCCAGACGTAAAAAGAGCAGACGGAAGCAACTTTGTTGAGTATCTTGAGGGCTCTTTTTCTGAGGTTGGGATGGAAGAAACTCTTGTTGTAACCCGCTCCAACAAGATGGCCAGCCTTTATGCAAATGGCATTAGAAATAGGATATTGAGTAAAGAAGGAATGCTATCCAATGGAGATAAACTAATGGTGCTAAAAAACAACTATTTCTTTGGGAACGACTATGGACTTGAACTTATTGCCAATGGTGACATGGCAGAGATAGTGAGAATAGGCAAAACCAAAGAGCTTTATGGATTCAATTTCAGAAACTTAACTCTATATTTTTCCGATTATTCTTACGAAATAGACGTAACAATTTTGGAGGAATCACTCACTTGTGTAACACCTGCCGAGTTGCAAGAACTTAATGCAAAATTGTTCAAAGCTGTGGAAGAAGATTACGCTCACATTAAATCGAAAAGAGAGCGTTACAAAAAGATGCGCGAAGACAAATATTTGAATGCCCTTCAAGTGAAACTTGCTTATGCTATCACTTGCCACAAGGCCCAAGGTGGGCAATGGAAACACATCTATGTGGATATGGGTCGCATTCAAAAAGATGAGATTGATAGCAGTTTTATGCGTTGGCTATATACTGCAGTAACAAGAGCCTCAGAGAAACTATATTTAGTTCAGTTTTCGGACGATTATTTTAAATAAAATTATTAATTTTGCAAAAAAATGTAAATTCTTCCAAAACAATGAAAAAACTTATTTATATCGGCCTCCTATTCTTAGGTCTAACATCCTGTGTAGATGACAAATACAACTTTCAAAATTTAGATTCTACAATGAAGGTGGACACAGAATTGGTAGGTCCATTGGCATATTCAAGTGTAAACCTTGTAGATATTCTTAATGTAGATTCTCTTGGAGAACTAGAGGTCAATATTAAGGGTGATACTATGTATTTGGTCAAAACTGATAGCCAATATCTTGGCAACGACCTTATAGACCAACTTAAAGTGTTACCTTCAACTACATTTAATCTGATGGTGCCTGTTGGTCTGCTAAGTGTAGTGGATGCAAAATCTGCGGTAATAGACTATGATTTAGACCTAAAATTCCCAAATATCAACACCAACGAAAACGAACGTTTGGATAGTATTTTGATGGGTCATTCATACATAGATGTGAAAATAAACTTCCCTAAAAAAATGGTTGAAGGTTCACACCTTAAATTGACATTTAACAAGGAAGAACTACTATTAAATCCAGCCCTTTATCCAGAAAATGCCATTGATATAGATTTGGTTAATACACCTGTGGAGCGTATCACTTCTTTAATCACAGAAAGTATAGACCTATATGGCGCAATGCTTAGACTTAATGGCAAGGATAAGATTACCATTTCGTTTACAGGTGCTATTTACACCGAGGGAGTGATTGATATGGGTAATGTGTTTGAGATTTCACTAGACTGTGCTCATATGAAACCTCATGTCACGTTTATCAATATTGGCAATGCAAGAGATATTGTAGAAAAAGAAAAAGTGATTGAGTTTGATTATGCACACGATGTGTATGCTGCTGGGATGAATCTTCCTTTCTACAACCCTTCTATCTATATGACAAGTTTAAATAATATTGGCGTACCAGCAAGATATTACATAGACTATGTAGAAGGTATCTGTTCTACCACAGGAGAAGTGGTAAGAGCAAAATTTGGTGATTCTGATTCTACATCAGTGGTATTAAACACACCTACCTATGACGAAATTAAAGACCTAACACACGAGGAACTTCTAAATTTTGATGTAAAACAATTGACCAAAGAGTCGGACCTACTTCTAAATCGTGAGTTTGGTCATACAGACAGACTGTTTAAAATAAAAGTAGATAGACTAAGATATAAATTCCGTATTCGTTCTGTAGAAACAAATAGAGACAATGTTCACTTCTTCTTCCACGATAGTGATATTCAAACCAAAGAAATCACAAAACTTCCATTGTGGTTTGAGGGAGATGCAGAAAACCCAGACAAAAACTTCAGACTAACAAGACAAGATACAGTTGCTCTTGATATGAGTTCTCTAAGTTTGTTAGGAGGCTCTGAAGTAGGTGAAGATAGCAAGGCTATTTTGAAATTCTATTACAAAAACCACCTACCACTTGGCGTAGATGCAAAAGTAAAATTCTTGGATGAGAATGGCGAAGAAGTAATTCTTTCATCTGCAAAAGAATTCCTTATTGAATCTGGCGAGGTGGACGAACTTGGTAATGTTATCAAAGAGAAAGAGCCAAAAGAAATGCTAATGCTAGTGCTTCCATATGCAGATATGCAAAAATTATTCTCTAGCAGAGTGAATGCAGTATTAGAATACAAACTTGAAAATACCGAACACAAGAATGTATTCCTACGCACCACAGACTGGTTGGACCTAAAGATAATGTTCCATATCAATGCATCGGTGATAACCGACCCTGCAGAGTGGGAATTTGGAGATGCTGAAGGTTTTTAAACTCAATTAAAATTTAGATTATGAAAAGAATTATAGCAATATATACAGTTTTATTATTGGGTTTAACCTCTGCAATGGCCACTCCCAATACAATGTACTTTATGGAATATCTTCCATACCAATCTACAATGAACCCTGCTCTACAACCTAGATGCACCACATATGTAGAAATCCCTGCCATTTCAACTGTTTCTCTATATGCAAATACAGGAGGATTGTCGTTGAACGATTTCGTTTATGTAAAAGATGACAAATTGGTAACCTTCCTTCACCCTGAATTTGGCAACAAAGAAGCTGTATATTCAAAACTTATGAAATCTCCGGGCGTGGATATGGAGTTTGATATGAGTTTGTTTGGCTTTGGATTTAGAGTAAAAGAAAAAGGCTATGTAAATATCAATGCTTCTGTGCACGTAGATGCCACAGTGGGTATGCCGTCAGACATTATTACATTGGGTATGTATGGCACTCCCGACACTTTAAATGTAAATTCATTTGGTGTAGATACTCCATTGGCACTTAATGCATATTTAGACCTTAATGGTGGATATTCTGAGCAAATAAATGACGAATGGATTGTTGGTGGTCGTGTACACCTTTTATATGGTTTGGCAAATGTTAGACTAAATTCAGATGATTTATCACTAAATCTATCTCAACAAGAATGGAATATTTCTGGTGGAGTCAATGGCAAAATGTCTTGTGGACTATTTAAATTTGCTACAAATGAAAATGGTGAAATTACAGGTGTTATTACTCCAGAATCTCCTATGGATTATTTAAAATCTTTGGGGTATAGTTTTGGTGCAGCAGTAGATTTGGGTGCTGTATACAAACCTGTTCCAGAGGTTAAAATTTCGCTTTCTGTTAAGGATTTAGGTTTCATAGTGTGGAATGCCAACTCTGTAGAACTTAACGGAATAATTGATTATACATACCAAGGAGAGAAACTTCCATACGAAGAAGGAGAAGAAGGAGAAGAAAGAGAATATCCAAATGCAAAATTGTATTCAACACCTTCTACTTATACCACTATGACTAATGGCAAAATATATGCAGGTGTAGAATATAGTTTCCTTGAAAATATGATGAGTGTGGGTGTTGTGTCAAAAACCTCATACAACTACAACCATTGGGACGAAGAAATTACAGTTGGTTACAACCTAAGACCATGTTCATGGTTTGGACTTTCTGCTAGTTATTCATTAATATCAGGTAAAAGTAGCACAATAGGTTTAGGAGTAAACTTAAGAATTCCACCACTAAGTTTCTACGCAGTGTCTGATTATACACCTGTTCATTACTCTGCAGAAGGTATCCCTTACAAAACCTCTGCTGTAAACGTGCAAGCAGGTTTGGCACTTACCTTTGGTTGCAAAAAGAAAAAGGCTAAAAGTGTAGAAGAGGAAGTGCAACCTATTTCAGAATAAACAATAAAACCGAAGGCAAAACCTTCGGTTTTATTATGAACAAGGCGACAAAAGCACCCTTTAAAATAGCTCAACTACTATAGGTAGGTGGTCAGAATACCCTCCGTTGTAACGCAGTCCGTTGTACGTACGTTTTGGGCGTACATTTAGGTTTTTCTTGTCTGCTTCAAAAAGGAATGACGCTTTGAAGATATAAGCGTTTTCTGGGCGCAACTTACCTGAATTAAGCAAGTTCCCCGATACAATAATTTGGTCTAATATACTCCACTCAGACTGATATTTATGAGTGCCAAAGAATGGATTTTTCATAAACTGATGAAACATATTGTATAGTGAAGCATTGCTATATGGTGGCACGAGAGGTTTTGCTCCTAATGCTACGCTAATACTTTTATCCACAGGAGAATCGTTGAAATCACCCATAATAATAATGTTTGCCGTAGGCTGAACTGACATTATACTATCTACATGCCCTCGCACCATAGACATCACTGCCACTCTATAATGTTCCGATTTGTTCTTGCCTCCTATGCGAGAAGGAGCGTGACAAACAAACACATGTAGTGTATCGCCAAAAGAGGTTTTGCCAGATACATAAAGTACATCACGAGTGAGCTTGCCATCGGGAAACTCTTTCCTCAGAGGCCTACTTGAAATTGGAGTAAACTGTTCTGAGTGGTATAGAAGTGCTGTATCTATGCCACGTTTGTCGGCAGAGTCGAAGTGAATAAATTTGTATCCGTAGTTTTTGAGCGGAGAATACCTCACAAGCGATGTGAGAACATAGTCATTTTCTACCTCGCACATCCCCACTATTGCCACAGGCATGCCCTCTCCTACTGCAGTGATTACCTTGGCAATAGAATTGCGTTTCTCTTCCATTTTGTTGTAAGTCCAATGCTTTTTACTCTCTGGAAGAAAATCATTGTCATTTTTTTCGGGGTCGTCTTTGGTATCAAAGTAGTTTTCCACATTGTAGAACATTATTCTATATGGATTTTTTCCCTCAGAAACTTTTGCCTTAGAAACACCAAAAACAAAGATTAAGAATGTGAGTAATATTAGTTTTCTCATATTTTTATTGAATATATTCGTAACAACCTATATCTGCTGTTCCATTTTGCATACGCTCATTGCCATCCAAATCTTTTGGTGTAATTGGAGTAATGGAAGCATCGGCTTTGCCAATGGCCGGAGAAGATGATGTTAGGTGATAATCATATTGTCTGTAGGTATCATCTTTGATTTCCTCGTACACAAATTTTGGAGAAGAATTAATAAGACAATCTCTGTAGATGTTTGAATCTACAGTCTTCATATATTGTTTAACAATACAGTTTTTGAAGAAATAAGCAGGAGCAATAGTTAATGTATCCAATTGATAATCAATCTCTGATGTATAATTTCCATGCACTATTGAATTGTACATTTCTGCCTTAAATTCCAAAATATAGTCTTTGTATTTGTTTGAATAATACAAAATAGGTTGAGTTCTGCCACCCCATGAGAATGCATAATTGTTTGTAAGTGTGGTGTGTATCACCTTGTAATCTCCACCCTCGATGCGTAAAATGTTCTCTCCCGCATTGTAGAGCAGCGAGTTGTGTATTTCTACCTTTGCATTTACAGAATGTATCACATTGTAAAGCATATTTCTAATGATAGAATTTTTCACAGTCAATGTGGTGTTTTCTGCACTTGTTGAATCTATAACTATACCAAAATCGGCATTGCGCACATCGGTATGGTTGAGAACATTGCCAAAACTTGATGATGCAATCCTTATACCACCCCACTGGCCAGAGGCTTGGTCGTAGCTAAGTGGTGGCACTGTATTCATAAAGTCGTCTCTATCTCCCCTTATTTCTACCATAGCATCTTGCTCTCCATGACACACAAGAGTACCTGCCACATAAATAACCGCACCTTTTTGGCAATACAACCTTGCACCAGAGGTGAGAGTAAGTGTGGCACCTTCCATCACTTTAAGTGAATCTTGAATAAGGATAGGAAGTTCTGATGTAATGGTGGTATCTGCATCGATAGTTTTATTTTTAAAACGCTTTACATTTCTGCCATAAGCCTCCAACTGAAGCACTTGAGTGTGATTATTGAAGAAGAAATCAATGCTATCTCGCACCACAAAAGGAGTGATGTCATCATTTGGGTTTATATAAACCTGAATAAATATCATCAAACTATCATTGGCATTTAGGTATGTGTTATTCACCACATCTGCAGAAATTCCAGACACGCTCATCTTGAAGTTTTCAGCATTGTTTAGTGTGATTTTATCAATCAATACCTTGTTTTTTGATGTATTATACACCTTGAGTTTGTATGTAGCAGAGCCTTGTTCGGTAAATATGGTATCAAAACGAACAGTATCAGAAGAGAATTTCAATTGCAAAGAAGTGTCTGTGCTTATCTTGTCTTCTTCACACGAAACCAAGGTTAATGTCAATAATATTACAGAGGCAAGTATTTTGAATATTGTTCTTATCATAACTCATCATAAATTTGTACAAAAATAAGAATTTGATTGCGTTTTTAAGTAAAAAAATCATTATATTTGTATTACAAATTTTAAATTTTATAGTTATGGCTAGTAGAAAAGCACTTAAAAAGGACATTAATTATTTGTATGCAGACCTTCTTACAGAATGTTTCAAATTGTCTGCAATTTGTTCTGAAGACAAACAAGAAAAAATAGAAGTTTTATTTAGTAAAATAATCTATAGTTGCAACGATTTTATTATCCGTGCTGGCAAACCAGATGGCAAAAACAATCGCCAACTTGTGAAAGCATATTATAGAAAATTGGGTCAAGACTTACTTAATGACGTGTTGGAAATAAGCAAAGACCTAGAAGATATTGCCCAATAATGAAACAGAAAATATACAAACTACTTATGAAACTCTCTTCTTGGAAGATAGAAGGGATAGTTCCAAAGGATAAAAAGCTTATTATTTGTGTTGCCCCACACACCTCAAATTGGGACTTCTTTGTAGGTAAAATAGCATATGGTTCACTTGGCAAAAAGACCTCATTCCTTATTAAAAAAGAATGGGTGGACAATATTCTTGTGGGTTGGTGGCTTAAACTACATGGAGCTATAGGTGTGGCACGTGACAAAAAGACTTCACTTACCGACAAATTGGCCGAACAATTCAAAAAAGCAAAAGAACTTCACTTGGCTATCACCCCAGAAGGTACTCGCAAGGCCAATCCAGATTGGAAAATGGGTTTTTATCACATTGCTAAAAAAGCCGACGTTCCTATCCTACTTGTTGGTCTAGACTTCAAAGAAAAAAAGGCTAAAATATTAGACTTATTCAGACCAACAGGCAACGAAGAACTAGATATTAAGTCTATTAAAGAGAAATACATAGGTATCACAGCCAAATATCCAGAGTTATTTGACTTAGGTTTAGCGTGAAAGAAACATTAAATATTAGCCTTGTGCAAATGGATGTGATTTGGGAAGACATTAATGCCAACCTAAATCATGTGGAAGAGCTTTTAAAAGACCTTCCTGAAAGCGATATTGTGGTACTTCCAGAAATGTTTACCACAGCGTTTACCATTTCTGCACCAACATTGGCCGAAGGCAATGATGGTATCACCATGCAAACCGTAAGCCAATGGGCTAAAAAATACAATTCACTTTTTGTAGGAAGTTTCATTGCCGAAGAAGGCGGACGTTATTACAACAGAGCATTTGCTGCGTTCCCTAACGGAAACAAAGTTTTTTACGATAAAAGACATTTGTTTCTTGGTGGAGAAGAAAGAATTTTCACAGCAGGAAGCGAACCTCTTGTTTTTGAATATGAGGGTTGGAATATCAATCTTGCCATTTGCTTCGACCTACGTTTCCCTACTTGGCTTAGAAACAAAGACCTAAAATATGACTTATTGCTATTAGTTGCCGAATGGCCAGTTAATAGACAATTTGCATTTGATACGCTGCTTCTTGCAAGGGCTATAGAAAACCAAGCATACGTGTGTGCTTGCAATAGAGTTGGCAAAGACAACAACCATTTGAGTTACAGTGGTGGCTCGGTAGGCATAGACTATAGAGGTAGAATTATAGACAAAGCAGAAGAAGGCAAAGAAGAAATTAGAACATTTACAATTGATAAACAAAAAATGGAGAGTTTCAGAGAGAAATTCCCATTTTGGAAAAGCGCAGATTAATTATGATAAAAGGTAAAATAGCACTTATTACTGGAGCTGCTCAAGGCATTGGTAAAGGTATTGCCCTTGAGTATGCAAAACAAGGTGCCACAGTGGCATTTACAGTAAGAAAACACGACGAACGTAGCGAGTCTTTAGTAAAGGAAATTGAAGCAATTGGCGGTACAGCAAAAGCATACGCTGCTGATGCTGCAAGTTTCTCTTCTGCAGCAGAAGTGGTAGCAGAAGTAATGAAAGACTTTGGTAGAATAGATATTCTTGTAAACAACGCCGGCATTACAAAAGACGGTCTACTAATGAGAATGACAGAAGAACAATGGGATATGGTAATCAATACCAACCTAAAATCTGCATTCAACTACATTCATGCACTTACCCCAATTATGATGAAGCAACGTTCTGGTAGCATCATAAATATGACCTCTATTGTAGGCATTAGCGGTAACGCTGGTCAAGCAAACTACGCTGCATCAAAAGCTGGTATGATTGGTTTAACCAAATCTGTTGCAAAAGAACTAGGTAGCCGTGGCATTAGAGTAAACGCTATTGCTCCAGGCTTTATTGCTACAGAAATGACAGGTGTATTAAACGAAGACACCAAAAAACAATGGATTCTTAACATCCCACTACGCAGAGAAGGCAAGGTAGAAGACGTGGCAAATGTTGCAGTATTCTTGGCATCTGATTTGTCTTCTTATGTAACAGGACAAGTTATCAACTGCTGTGGCGGTTTAAACATGTAATATGGTAGAAATAGAAATAAACGATATGCAGTTTTATGCCCATCACGGGTGCTACGATTTGGAGCAAAAGGTGGGCACATATTTTACAGTATCACTACGTCTGAAGTACGACGCAACAGAAGCAATTAAAACCGATGACGTAACAAAAGCTGTAAACTACCTTTCCGTGTATCAAACAATAAAAAAAGAGATGGAAAAACCATCTCATTTAATAGAACACGTGGCGTACAGAATTAAAGAGACTGTACTAAAAGAATATCCACAAATAGCAGAAGCAGAAGTGAAACTTTGCAAACTTAACCCTCCACTTGGAGGACAAGTTACAAAAGTTTGCGTTAAGCTATAATTACCATTTCAATTTATATTCGCTCATATTTCCGCAGTTGTCGTATACACGAAACTCAAGGTTATATGGGCGTTTAGTTTTTAGGCGTTTCTTATCTATCTTGTAAGATACCCTACTATGAAAATCTTCTTCAAATAGCACCCACTCGCCATTGATATAGCCCTCATATCTATTCACACCACTTTGCTTGTCAAGTATTTTGAGCATAATTCTAGACGATGTGCGAGATTGTGGTCGTATCTCTGGAGCAATGGTATCCACCTTTATAGTAAAGTCTCCCAGAGAGGTTGTTTTGCCTTGTAGGATACTATCATTATACACCTTTGTACTTACATAGTTCCAATCACCTTTTCTGCTTTTGCGAGCAATATAATGCTTATCTGCAGGTATGCTATCATTTGGCAGTTTTAAGAACAATCTTGCAGCATTTTGAAGAGGTTCTGTTAGATAATGCAGTCTATATACATTGGCATTCAAAGTGCTATCAAACTTCACATTGTGGTCGAAATATACATTATCATAAAGGCTTCTGCTTGGAAGAAACATACCATAGCCATCACCTTGTATTAATGCTGGCAAATCGTATTTCACATAAGTGCCACTATCCTTGAGTACCAACGGCATTTCCTTTGCCACACCTTTTATTGTAAAATTAAGTTCAGATGTATTACCAACCACATCTGAAATAAGCACCCTTACCTTATAGTCTCTCTCTTCATTAATATCTAAATAACCCTTGTTGTACGAAGTATAAAATGGCAATGGATTGTTTGGCAAAAGATAACATCTCATAAATGTATCTTTAGTTTTTTGCCACTGACCATAGTTGATAAAGGCGTTAATGTATCTTGTGTCATCTAAAGAAAACTTATCCATGGTATATGTAAAGGTGAGTTTGTCGTCTACCAACATTTTAAGCGACTTAATACCATAGAAATTGTTTTGACCTGTCATATAATCAAACGCCTTCACCTCTAATCCTATCTTACCCCAAGCCTTAATGGTAGTTGCGGTGTATTGGCCTGTGCCTGTACGTTTTACACCATAAATCTTCATACCAGCAGAGTTTTCTACCATACCCAAACCTGAAACCGGGTTAATTGCTATATTCTTGAAACGTGGATAAACATTGTCATAGACATTGTATAGAGATTGAGAATCGTAGACATAAACGCCAGTGGTATCACGTATCTCGAAGTGAAGGTGAGGTCCACCAGACGAGCCAGAATTACCTCCCCACGCCACTAATTCACCTTTTTTGAAGGTAATTTCTCCTGGTTTAAGATATGCATCTATCTCGAATGTTTTATTTTTATATTGATAATCGCGTATCCATTCGGTTATCTCTGGAGTAAATCTATCTAGGTGGGCATACACAGAAATCACGTCTTTATGTCTTAAATAAAGACAGTTGCCATAGCCACCTTTTGAAATAGATATACGCCAAACATAAGCATCATCTATGCTATACATAGGAAGTCCTATCCTCTGCTCTGTTTTGATATCTATACCAGAGTGAAAGTGATTTGGACGAAGTTCGCCAAAACTTGCACTTAAGGTAATAGGAATATCAACAGGAGATATTAGATGATTTGGAACTTGTGAGTAAACTGAAGCACTAAATAAAATTAATAAATATAAAAATATGTTTCTCA